>Ga0209498_1000130_pt1 | contig 42848 bp, 32 predicted proteins | sample WalLakDeSediment_FD_184131 | JGI IMG/M metagenome (GOLD analysis project Ga0209498, IMG submission 184131) | Lake sediment microbial communities from Walker lake, Nevada to study Microbial Dark Matter (Phase II) - Walker Lake 11/02/13 Deep... | ecosystem: Environmental > Aquatic > Freshwater >... | reverse complement strand
TGTTTTCGTTTTTTCCTGCTACAAACAGGTCGTTCCTACGGAACTAAGATGCTCATTTATTCCAGATCTCATTTGAGAAATTGTTTTAACACCGTAGGTGTGCCCTGTTTGTAATAGGAAACTTAAAGCCAACAGAAAGAGCACCGTAGGTGCGTCCTGTTTTCAGTCAATAGCAACCCACCTAAATAAATATTGCTCATCATATTCAACCGAAAACTTCTTCAATAACTCGACATATTCTTCCTTGAAAGTTCTTCTCCTATGGTGTTCTTCCTGCCGCAGGATGTATTTCATGACCGTATCAATCTGACTTCTTGAGTAAGAAAATGCACCAAATCCTTCCTGCCAATTAAATTTACCCTGTACCCATTTACTATCGTTTATAAACTTGGACGAACCTGCTTTTACATCTCTTACAAAATCGGAAATTGATATCGAAGGTTTCATCCCAGTGAATAGATGAGCATGATCAGGCATACAGAATACTGCCAACATCTTCTGTCCACGTTTTTGTACAATTCCTGTGATGTATTTATGAAGCTCCTCTCTATGGCTTTTATGAATTAAATTCTGTCTGCCCTGAACAGCGAAAATTATGTGTATGTAAATTTGTGAATATGTATTAGCCATTTTTAATCCTACAATAATTATTTGAATCTGGTCGCTCCGATGGAGCTTGGATTTTTGTTTTCGTTTTTTCCTGCTACAAACAGGTCGTTCCTACGGAACTAAGATGCTCATTTATTCCAGATCTCATTTGAGAAATTGTTTTAACACCGTAGGTGTGCCCTGTTTGTAATAGGAAACTTAAATCCAACAGAAAGAGCACCATAGGTGCGACCTGTTATCGATTTAACGACTTTTTATTTCGAACTCAAATTACAACCATCTGGTCGCTCCCACGGAGCTTGGTTTTTTGTTTTCGTTTCTTTTTTCTACCCGCCTGCCGGACGGGCAGGCAAACAGGTCGTTCCTACGGAACTCAACCATATTTATTCTATTTCCGAGGGAATATCAGGAATACCTATCCAGCCTGAATTTTTCTCCAAGGTATAGTTTCTTCACTTCCTCATCATTTGCAAGATCATCAGCGCTTCCATGCTTGAAGATTACACCATCAATCAGGATGTATGCTTTGTCTACTATACTCAGAGTTTCGTGGACGTTGTGGTCGGTTATAAGAATTCCTATTCCCCTGTTTTTAAGATTGGCTACAATGTTCATTATGTCTTCAACAGCGATTGGGTCGATACCCGCAAATGGTTCGTCAAGCAGAATAAAATTCGGATCAGTTGCAAGTGCACGTGCTATTTCTGTTCTTCTTCTCTCACCGCCGCTTAGCTGAAAACCTTTGCTTTTTCGGATCTGAGTGATTGATAACTCATTCAGCAAACTTTCACATTTTTTAAGTCTTGCATCTTTATTGAGATTGGTCATTTCAAGAACTGCTAGAATATTTTCTTCAACAGTTAATCTCCTGAAGATAGAGGCTTCCTGAGGCAAATATCCTATTCCCATCCGAGCTCGTTTATACATTGGTATCTTTGTAATTTCCTCGTCATCAAGAAAAACTCTGCCAGCATCAGGCTTAATCATTCCAGTAATCATATAAAAAGTAGTAGTCTTACCTGCTCCATTAGGACCAAGCAATCCCACAATTTCACCTTTTGAAACCTCGATAGATGCTTTATTAACTACAGTTCTTTTTTTGTAGACCTTAACGAGTGAGTCGCTTCTTAGAGTTTTACTCATCTGATTTTTGCTTGTTGATTAAAAAATCTTTTTTAACAGGACGATTTTCTTTCAAAACAAATTTAGGTAAAGTGAAAGTTCTTTCTAAGCCTTCTACTTTTACTTCCGGATGATATTCGCTGGTTGGAGATCCAAATAAACGAACCTGGTCAATCTCATTCTCAGCAAATAACATTACTGCCCGATGTGCAGTTGATTTAACCAAACCGTTAGGAACATCATCATCATACATATAATAAATTGACTGAACCTTGCCTGCAAACTCTGCTTTCTCCAACCTGTTATTAGAAAAATACAAGTGAACACTATCAGATGAGGTTTGGTCAAATCTTCGATCATAAATTTTATGCTGCGAAAGCATAAAAGCATTTATATTAACAACAAGTTCTTTCATTTGTCCATCTTCGAGATAAATTGTAACCGAATCACCCATAAGCTGCGAGTTTTCATACCACAAAACCGGTCGTGATGCATCCTCCCGAATTTTATCAGTTATTATTCTTTCTTCATTGCGGTAATAAGTAGTAAGATCATTAACAGAAGCAAAACCACCGCGTAAAATCATTACAGAATCTGTTGCTTTAAACATATTTGTTCCGCTGCGAAAACTTTCCATCACTTTACTTTTAATCAGTAAAGTGTCAACAGATATTCTTTTTTCATCAACTTCTTCCACATTGAAAGTAGTATCTACCTGCATTAAAATCGGGTCATTTGTAATTAAAGTATATTTCAACTGACCGTTATCCTCAAGATGATTACCAAAAACAGTAAGATTATCCCTGAGATTTGCAATGCTCACATTCCCGTCAGCAATGCTGTATTTTGTTTTTCTTAGATGAGTCAATGAATCAGCACGAATTATATCATCTCCGTCCGTAATATTAACATTTCCAATTGCTATAGTCTTGTCGATATCCTTAAAATAAGTAAGTTCATCCGCTCTTAAAGTTGAAGTTGAATCAACGAGCTTTACGTTTGTCTGAAAAAAAGCACGTGCTTCATCGAAAAAATATTCACCGCTGTCAGCAGAGAGTACTACCTTTGTGTCATCGAGAATAATTCCAGATGTACTTTTTGTTTTTCTGAGATTACCAAAGTAGTAGCCCTTTTCAGTTTTGAGCATTAAACTATCCTGTGTGGCAATTACGTTTCCAATTAATTCGGCTTCATTGCGGGCGAGATACTGGATAGCTTTGTTACAGTTTACAACCACATTTCCCTGAACTAATTTTACATTTCCAATTACTTCACGAATAGATTCACCTTCGATAAATTTTCCAACAAGACTGTCTCCAATAACCGTAATTTTCTCATCTTCACTTTGTGATTGAAGCGAAACACAAAAAATAAAAAGGTAAATAAACAGAAATGACAATCTAAGCATTACTCTTTTTTTGCCCTGGTAATATATGTGATGTTGTAGATAACATAATTCCTGAGATGCTGGTCAGATTCAAATCCGTATCCCTCAATATGTTCATCGGGTGACTCGATAGTTACAAATTTATCCGAAACAATTTTTTTATCTCTGTCCCTCCACTTCAGTTCCTCTGTACGAACAACGATACCGCTATCGTTAACGGCAACTACACTATCAATTGCAAAAAGATCATTTGTTCGTTCATCAACTCGACCTCTCTTTGAGGTGAGTGTCGTTGTTCTTTGTTCAAATTGATTGAAGAATTCAACCTTTACCCCGTCATCGAGAATAGTCTCTTTTCTCGTGTTAAATAATTGCAGGTGACCAGCATAAAGAATTGCCCTGGTTTTCCCTGAATCTGTAAAGAATACAGTTGAGTTCCAGCTTTCCTGTGCTGGTAATTCTTCTACTACAAAAGAAGAATCAACTTTTGGTTTAACATCTTTGCCAGTACAGCTAATCAGAAACAATGGAAGCAGCATCAGAAAAAGATTCTTCATCTTCGCTGAAGTCCAAGATTTATAAGGTCATGCATGTGAACTATACCGATGGGTTTCTTTTTCTTGTCAGCTACAATTATTGAAGTGATTTTATAATTCTCCATAGTTTGCAAAGCGAAAGAGGCAAGAAAATCTTTATTAGTAACTTTTGGATTCTTTGACATAATATCAGTTGCAACAAGATTTTTTACATCCATTGTTTTCTCAAGAAGCCTTCTAAGATCTCCATCAGTGATAACACCTGTTAACTTACCATCTTTATTTACAACACAGGTTGTTCCCAATCTTTTACTGGTCATTTCAATAATTATATCCTTGATAGAAGAATTTTCACCTACTACAGGAATGCCATCTCCTTTTATCATAATCTCATCAATCTTTAATGACAATCTTTTTCCAAGACTTCCGCCAGGATGCAGCAAAGCAAAATCCTCCTGAGTAAATCCTCTTTTCTCAAGCAGCACAACCGAGAGAGCATCACCCATAACAAGTGTAGCAGTTGTTGATGAAGTCGGAGCAAGATCATGAGGACAGGCTTCCTCTTTAACACTTATATTCAGAAAAATATCGCTTTCTTTTACAAGAGGTGAATCAGGATTTCCAGACATCGCAACCAACTTCACTCCGAGTCTTTTGAACATCGGAAGAAGTTTAGAAATTTCGTCTGTTGAGCCGCTCTTTGAAATTATTATAACAACATCTTCTTTGCGAACCATTCCTAAGTCGCCGTGAAGCGCATCGGTTGGGTGCATATAAATAGCAGCCGTGCCAGTGGAATTCAAAGTGGCAACAATTTTCCTTGCAATTAATCCTGACTTGCCCATACCTGTTAGAACAACTCTGCCTTTAGATGCATAAATTGTTTCAACTGCATTCACAAAATCTTTATTTATACTTTCCCCAAGATGAGCAATAGCTTCTGATTCAATTCTTACGACACTTTTACCAGTTTTTATAATTTCATTATCGGTCAAGTATTTCCTCTAAAGAATTCTTTGTTAAAAAATTGAGTTATTTTTTCTTTACGATTGAATCTATTTCTTTTACTTCAATAAGAATTGCTTCAAGCTCGTTCAAAGGCAGTTGACTATCTGCATCACTTAAAGCGTTAGACGGATCGGGATGAACTTCCAGAAAGAGTGCATCAATACCAATTGCAGCGGCAGCTTTTGCCAGCGGTTTGATGAATCTCGGCTGACCACTGGTTTTACCTCCACTCCCAGGCAGCTGCACCGAATGAGTTGCATCCATAACAACAGGATAGCCGAATTCTTTCATAATCACCAATGATCTCATATCAACCACAAGATTGTTATAACCGAATGTGGTACCTCGTTCAGTTAAAAGTATTTTTTTATTTCCTGTTGATTCAATTTTTTCAATAGCGTGTTTCATCTCTTCAGGAGCAAGAAATTGACCTTTCTTGACATTTACTGGCTTCCCAGTTTCGCCAGCCGCAACGAGTAGCTCAGTCTGGCGGCAAAGAAATGCAGGTATTTGTAATACATCAGCACAATCCGATAATAATTTAATTTCTTCAGTTGAATGAACATCAGTTAAAAGTGTCAGGTTAAATTCCTTTCGAACCTTTTGCAGAATTTTTATCGCCTCAGAATCACCAATTCCCTTAAACGATTTAATACTTGTGCGGTTTGCTTTTTTATAACTTGATTTGAATATAAAAGGTATGTTCAATTTTGAAGTTATATTTTTTATCTGCTCTGCAATAGTAAAAGTTATTTTTTCACTCTCGACAACACACGGTCCTGCAATCAAAACAAACGGCAGATTTGCACCCAATTTTACGTTTTTTATTTCAACCATATAACTTTATAATTGATTACTCTAACAACATGTAAATATAAGAAATTATAGCATTTTATACTTTCAAATAGTTATCTTTAATTACCTCTGAAAAATTTTTACATTGATTTATCTTTCATAAAATAGAATTCATATTACTCAATCAGATTTAAAACACTTCAATATGTTCATCAGAATAGTTTGCTTTCTGCTTATTTCGATTTCTGTTCTATTCGCGCAGCCAGTTGAGTCGCTGAACTCTTCAGAAATCAAGATTGCTTTGACAAGATTAAATACACTTGGAACCGTAATGTACGTTGCGGCTCATCCAGATGATGAGAACACAGCATTTTTAACCTACTTTAATTATGCAAAGCATCTAAGAACCGGATATTTTTCTTTTACAAGAGGAGATGGCGGGCAAAACCTTATTGGTGATGAGCAAGGCGATTTACTGAGTGTCATAAGAACTCAGGAACTTCTGCAGGCAAGAAGTATTGATGGTGCCGAACAATTTTTTGCAAGAGCAGTTGATTTCGGTTATTCTAAAACTTCTGAAGAAACTCTTGAAAAATGGGGAGAGGAAGAAATGCTTTCTGATATTGTCTGGATAATCAGAAAATTTAAACCTGATGTTATTGTTAACAGATTTCCTACTACTGGTCAGGGAACACATGGTCATCATACAGCTTCGGCAATTCTTGCTGTTGAAGCTTTTAAACTAGCTGGTGATCCAGATGCATTTCCTGAGCAGTTGAAATTTGTTGAGCTATGGCAGCCAAAAAGAATTTTCTGGAACGCATGGGCTCCGGCACTTTCATCTATGGGAATTAATCCTGACACATTAATCCAAATAAATTTAGGAGAATACAACAATCTTTTAGGAAGATCTTACACTGAAATTTCAGCGCAGAGCAGAACAATGCATAAAAGCCAGGGTTTTGGTGCTTCCGGTCGAAGAGAAAATTTGTATAACTATTTTCTTCAGCTTGAAGGAGAACCAGCCAGTGAAAATCTCTTTGATGGAATTGATTTAACCTGGAGCAGAGTCGAGGGAAGTGAAAAAGTATCAATGCTTTTAGCTCAGGCAGGAAAAGAATATGATTTTGAAAATCCTTCCAAAATAATTCCTATCCTTGTTGAAGCTTATGACGAACTTCAGAAATTAAATGATAATTACTGGGTTGAAGTAAAATCATCAGAACTGATTAAAGTTATAAAATCCTGTGCGGGCATTTGGGCTGAAGCTGTAACTGACCAGAATCTTCTCTCGCCTGGAAGTGAGATAAATGTTAAAGCTGGTTTTGTTGTAAGATCGGATTTACCAGTTATGCTAAAATCAATTAACATTGATTATCAACAAAAAGATTCGACTTTAAATGCGTTGATGCTAAAAGGTGAAATGTTTACTGTTGATAGAAAAATTTCTATTCCACTTAATGCAGAAAACTCTCAGCCATATTGGCTTGCTGAAGGAGACCATAAAGATATTTACATTGTAAAAGAACAAAATCTTGTCGGTCAACCAAAAACTGATTATCCTATCTACGCAACGTTCACAGCTGAAATTTGCGGTACTGAAATTCTTTTCCAAATACCAGTCTACTTCCGAGTGAATGACCGTGTTGAAGGGGAAGTTTATAAGAGGGTTGAAATTGTTCCTGAGGCAGTTGTTAACTTCGATAAGGATTTATACTTATTAAAAAATAACGAAGAAAGAGACATAACTATTTTTATCAAAAGTATAAAAGGTAAGGTTAACGGTAAACTGAAAATTCTTCACGAGGATGGCTGGAGCGTTTCACCATCTTTTTATGATTTTAACTTTACTCAGCGAGGTGAGGAACAGGAATTTAAATTCAAAATAAAATCAACCAATAATAATATTGCTTCAAAGATAACAGCTCAGCTTGAAATTGACGGGAAGCAATTATCAAAGAGCCTTGTAACAATTGATTATCCTCACATTCAACCGCAGATAGTTTTACCGGATGCAAAAGCAAAAATCCTGAAACTTGACTTCAGGAAAAAAACAGTGAAGAATATTGCATACATGATGGGCTCGGGCGATAAGATACCTGAACTTCTCAGAGATTTAGGATTTAATGTTGATGTATTTACAAAGGAACCATTGACGACAGAACTGCTTCCAAAATATGATGTTGTGATTGCTGGAATTCGTGCTTATAATACTTATCAGAGACTTTCAACAGACCAGAGAAATGTACTTAAGTATGTTGAGAATGGCGGGACTTTGATCATTCAATACAATACTACTGGAGATTTACTTGCTGATCCGTCTCCACTCAAATTGAAAATATCCCGCGACCGGGTTACAGAAGAAGACTCCCCTGTTAACATTCTGAATACAGAACATCGTGCATTAAACTATCCCTACAAAATAACTACTGAAGATTTTGAAGGATGGGTTCAGGAACGAGGGTTGTATTTTCCGAATGAGTGGGATGAAAGTTTTATTCCTCTTTTCGAAATGAATGACAGCGGAGAAAATCCTAAAAAAGGTTCGCTGCTAATTGCAAAGTATGGAGAAGGAACTTTTATCTATACAGGCTTATCTTTTTTCAGACAACTTCCGGCAGGAGTTGAAGGAGCCTACAAACTTTTTATGAATTTGATTTCAGCAGGAATAGATGAATAACGAAAACAAACTAAAAAATTCTGAAGATTCACCACCTCCAATCTTTAATAGCTGGAACAAACTTTATGCACTTGTATTTATGAGTCTCGTTTCTATGATAATACTATTTTACTTATTCACGAAAGCTTTTGAATGAGTAATGTAGACTGGATTGTAATGTGCGGCTTCATCGGGTTTGTGGTTATTTACGGAACCTGGAAATCCAGAAATGTTAGTGATATTGACACTTATCTTCGTGCCGGAAGAACCTCCCGATGGTGGCTGGTTGCTCTATCAATTATGGCAACACAGGCAAGTGCAATAACTTTTCTTTCAACTCCAGGTCAGGCTTATGTTGATGGGATGCGTTTCCTTCAGTTTTATCTTGGACTTCCGATTGCAATGATAATTCTTTCCATTACAGCTGTTCCGCTATACAATAAACTGAACGTTTTCACCGCATACGAATTCCTCGAGAAGCGATTTGATTTGAAGAACAGAATGTTGGGAAGCGCACTCTTTTTGACTCAGCGAGGGCTAGCCGCTGGCTTCACCATCTATGCACCTTCACTTATTCTCTCTGTATTACTTGGTTGGGAAATGAATTTTACTATCATCATTGTTGGTGTTATGGTGATTCTTTACACAACGGTCGGCGGAACTGTTGCAGTTAATAAAACTCATTTTCTTCAGATGATAATAGTTACCGTAGGAATGTTTGCAGCTTTTTTTGTTTTGATGTCTCTTCTGCCTGAAGATGTTTCATTCATTGATGCAGCCTATGTTGCTGGTAAAATGGGTAAACTCAACGCAATTGATTTCACTTTTGATTTGAGCAACCGTTACACCTTCTGGTCGGGAATAATCGGCGGAACTTTTTTAATGCTGTCGTATTTCGGTACTGATCAGTCGCAGGTGCAAAGATATCTTGCAGGAAGTTCAATTAAACAAAGCAGATTAGCGCTTCTGACTAATGGTTTAGTAAAAGTACCGATGCAGTTTATTATTTTGTTTATTGGTGCGATGGTTTTTGTATTCTTTCAATTTGTCACCCCTCCATTGTTTTTCAATCCGGTTGAAGAAGCCAAAGTTAAATCGGGAGTTTATGGTTTGGAGTATTTGGAAATTGAACAGGAGTATTCTGAACTTCATTCAATAAAGCAAGATGAACTGAAAGAACTAATCACTTCTATTCATAGTGGGGATAACGAGCAGGTTAACAGTAAAACGCAAAATATTGTTGAGAACCAAAAGCGAGCCGATGAACTAAAATCACAGGCAATCGAAATAATAAAAAAGTCAGATCCGAAAGCTGATTCAAACGATACTAATTACATCTTTCTCACATTCATAATTAATTTTTTGCCGATTGGTTTTGTGGGTTTGCTTATTGCAGCAATACTTTCTGCTTCAATGTCATCTACTTCCGCTGAGCTAAATGCACTTGCATCTACAACCGTCATCGATTTCTATAAACGACTAATAAAAAAAGATGCCGATGATAAAAAGTATCTCAAAGTTTCAAAGCTGGCAACTGTTTTCTGGGGAATCTATGCAATTGTGTTTGCTTTATTTGCTAAGGAATTAGGCTCGCTGGTTGAGGCTGTTAATATTTTAGGTTCACTGGTATATGGAACAATTCTCGGAATATTTTTAACTGCATTCTATATGAAAAAAGTAAGCGGTACACCAACATTTATAGCTGCCGTCATTGCAGAATTATTGATTATTTATTGTTACCTTTTCACTGATATTCCGTTTCTCTGGTATAACGTAATAGGTTGCCTAATTGTCGTCGTTGGTGCATTTTTGTTGAGTAAGTTCTTTAATTTTACAACAGCATAAATTACTACTAACTGAAATTGTAATTTTTTTTAATTTAATACCAAAATGAATTCAGGTAAGAACATGAAAAAGAATAAACCCAATCTACTTCTTTACGGTCTTGTCATCGGAGGTCTGATCGGTGCTGGACTCGCAATTTACTTTGGTGCTAATTTTATAAGTAAGAATAAAAAAAAGAGACGCGAAAGGAAACACAAGTTTTTCGAAGGTATTGATGATATTTTTAATTCAAGCAATGATGATATTCCCGACGACGACTCACGCATTGATAAAGATACTGAAGATGGTATAATTGATGAATTGTTTTCACGCCCTAATTAGCAAGATAAATATTGGCTAAAGAAAGACAAGAAGAAATCATACGTTCTGCAGCTAAACGCTTTAGCAGACATGGTTTTAACAAAACAACTCTTGAGGAGATTGCGCGTGATGTTAGGATTGGCAAGCCAACTATCTATCACTACTTCAAATCAAAAGACGAACTGTTTTTTAGCTCAATTTCTTTTCAATCATCTCAATTTTCAGAAGATATAAAAGCAATTTTTAACAACCAGGACTTGCCTGTTGGTGCAAGACTGCTTGAATACTTTGCATTTAAAGAGACTGTTAATCACCGCTACAAATTATTGTATGATCTGATGTTAGCACTATTCAGAGATGATTCTCTTGAAAAAGAAAAACAAATTCTTCAAAACCTTCTGCAAAAAGAGACTGAAGTAGTTGGACTAATACTCAGCTCAATTTACACAGGCAGAATTGAAAGTATGAGCTCATCTCTCCCCTTCTATATCGTTCATCTTAGCTGGGGATTGATGTTTAGTACGATCATTAAAGAGTTCAATTCTGAGGGCAAAGCAGTCAGTATGAAAGAAATGATGTTTAAAAGTCTCGAGACGATTTTATCCTGATTGAAATAAAAATCAAAGACTAATTAACACTGATTTAATTTGAAACTTTACTGCTTGATAACTAACTTTCCTGAGAAAATTCACTAAAATTAATCAAAAAAATTATGCCTCCATTTGAAAGCACGTGGCTTCCTTACTTATATCTTTACGGCGTCGGCGGCTTCTTTTTTTTATTAGGTATGATAATAATCAAAAAAAGCGGTGCTCTTGACGTTGCAAAAAAATCTCATCGAAGATGGTTTAAAATTTTGCTTTTCGGTTTCTTTTATTTCGTTTTAATTCACGGTATTCTAATCATTGCTGCATTATACTGGTAAATTATGGACCTAGAAAAATTTCATAATATTGGTACATCCACAGACTGGATAGTAATGGTTGTGTACTTCATTGCTATTATGCTGTTTGGAACCTACTTCGGACGATATAACAGAAGCACGAAAGATTTCTTTTTTGGTGGAAGACGTTTTGCCTGGTGGCTTATCGCTTTTTCAATTGTTGCAACCGGCGTTGGCAGTCATAGTTTTATAAAATATTCAGCAAAGGGTTTCGAAGCAGGATTTTCATCCTCAATGACTTATATCAACGATTGGTTCTTTGTTCCATTCTTTTTATTCGGATGGCTGCCAATAATAATTTATACAAAGATCAGGTCAATCCCGGAATATTTTGAAAAAAGATTTAGTCCTTCTGCAAGATTTATAGCAACTGTACTCCTGCTGTTTTATATGATCGGGTACATAAGTATAGGGTTTTTAACGCTTGGTAAAGCTGTGCTCCCAATGCTTCCAACTGATTTCACCCTCCTTGGAGTTCATTTCGAAGTTACATTGATGGGAGTGGTAATGGTAATTGCTGTAATTACCGGAATTTATATTACCTTCGGCGGACAAACAGCTGTTATCTTCACTGATCTTTTGCAAGGATTCATTCTGTTATTCGCTGGATTTTTAATTTTCTTTATTGGTATTTCATACATTGGCGGATTTGACATTTTCTGGAATATGCTTCCAACAGAATGGAAACTACCTCTTGCACATTTTAATGAACCATCCAGCTTTAACTTTGTAGGTATTTTCTGGCAGGATGGCGTTGCAGGATCAATCGGGTTCCTGTTTATGAATATGGGTTTGATAATGCGTTTTATGGCAACTAAAAGTGTAGATGAAGGGAGAAAGGCAGCTACATTTAATATTTTGTTTATGCTGCCTTTATCCGCAATTGTTGTATCGAATGCAGGATGGGTTGGCAAAGCTATCTCCATCGAGTTCCCAGATATCATTCCACCAAACACTGATCCTGACCAGATATTTGTTGTTGTCGCTAATGTTATTGCTCATCCTGGAGTTTTTGGTTTTGTTATGGCAGCTTTAACTGCTGCGCTTATGTCAACAGTAGATACGCTAATCAATGCAACCGCAGCTATTTATATCAACGACGTTCACAGACCAATTAAGAAATTTTTAAAACATATAAAAGAAGATGATAAAATAACCGACAGAAAAGAACTGTTTTCTGCAAGAGTTGCTTCGGTGGTTGTAACTTCACTTGGTGTTATAGGTGTGCTTGCCTTCAGAGATTTTCCAACTGTTTACGAAGCTCACGGGTTTTTCCATTCAACATTAACTCCACCTTTAGTCATTGCAATTTTTATGGGGTTGTTCTGGAGAAAGTTTACTCCCGCAGCGGTGATTGTAACATTCATCGGTGGAATAGCTTTAATGATTCTTGGGGCTAACTATCCTGGAATACTGATTAAACCCTTTGCGCATGGAACTCCGATGGATGAACGACATCCTTTCTCATACATCAGAGCACTTTACAATTTATTTGTTTGCTTCGGGGTTGGTTTTATCGTCGCACTAACAACAAACTACCAGCAAAGGTTAATTGCCTGGATAAAAAGCCACAAAAACGATAAGGTGATAATTTATTCTGCACTTATTGCATCAATCGTGTTATTTATTGGTATAGTATTCAGTTCATCTTTAATTGTGTTACATCCGGAATCTTATTTAGAGATTACTTTATTCCTGTTTGCTGCGCTGCTTATGAGTGCTTTAGTTGCAATTCTTGTTACTTATTTCGTCAAATATGATCCTGAAATGAATACGCTGGGATTAACTGTTTACTCGCTCAAAAAAGCAAAAGAAATGTTTAAGGGCAGTAAGATTAACGACCGCGAAGGTGAAAAGATTGTCGTTAATTGGAAATTAAAAGATACAGATGAAGATATTATTTACTTCTCTAAGAATGATATGAAACGTATGGAAGCTGATCCCGGAGACTTACTTTATATTACTGATGCCCGCCGATGGATGGGTGGATTGAAGTCTGTTCACTCAGTTTTCGGCGAACCTCATGATGAAGACGGGATTATTTATATCACCAGAGAGCATCTTGAAGCAGCCAGGTTTGTGAAGGACAGAAAGCTTCGTGCTGAAAAAGAGATGTAAAAAAGCCCCTCTCCTCACCTCTCCCCAAAGGGAAGAGGAAAAGATCATAAATATATATTATGAAATGATTTGTCTCCATCCTATGTTTACTCCCGGAAATTTAATTTTCCATTTATCGCAATAATAGAAATCGTCAATTGATTTAAATTTATGCCATCATTCGAGCAAACCTGGCTGCCTTACATTTACCTTTATGGTATAGGCGGACTCTTCTTTATTATCGGAATGATCACCATTAAAAAAAGCGGTGGAATTGACCTGACCAAAAAACGTCACCGTTACTGGTGGAAAGTTCTGATCTTTGGAATGATTTACTTTATGATATTTCACGCTGTCTTGATATTAGCTGCTCTTTATCTTTAACCATTCACTTAGAAATTTATAGCTCATCTCGACTGAATATTTAAAAACTATTCTATTCACAAGTAAAATTATATTAAACTTTTAACGACGTAATTGGTAAAAATGAAAGCCAATTATGACGAAAATGTTTACATCTTCAGTTGTAAAAAGTTCTTCACTCACACAATTTTCATCATTAAGCCTTTGAAAATCTAATAGTATAGACGGCATAATATATGTAAGTAATGTCCGCATTAAATGAAGACAATTTACTCCGGGTGAACTATTACTAATAGAAAAAATGTATTCAATCATTCTGAAACTTAGCTTGACTGAAACTTTTCAACTCAAAATAAAATATTTAAGTAGTAATTTTGAAATGTTTTCACTTATTAATTCTATTTGACATTTTAAATCATTTTTTTAATATTACACCAAGAAAAAAATTCTAAATGAATTTTTACTTAACAATCATCCACAATCCTTAAGGAGGACATATATGAAACAATTCATAACCCTTTTCTTTTTTTTCTCATTCCTTTGTTTCTTGAGCACGGAAACAGTTTATGCTCAGGAAGAAACCGGAGTACTAATAAATAAAGTTCAATACAAAGGAAACAACTCAAACGATCCCCAGGATGTTTCAGGGTTAAACTCTGTAAGAGAGACAACTGCTGAAGAGCTTGAACTAATTGATCAAATCAGGGAACTGCGGAAAACTAATGATAGAAGCAAGCTTAATGAAATACTTCAATTAGAATCTCAACTCGAAGCTATAAATCCCAACTCAATTTCGAAACCTGCTGAGAGTTATGGTGGTGGTGTAGAACCAGCTCATAATGTAAACCATCCATATGTACCCCAGTCAATAGGTAATGTAGAAATTTTTAACTCGGGTTCTAAGTTTGTTTCTTCATTGGCTACTGCAACCGAACAAATTGGAACTACAGCAGGAAGGATATGGGTTGCATTCTCTATAAGAACAAGCTCCGAAAGAGATACAATCCGGGTTTATTATTCCAATAATAATGGTTTAAACTGGACATATTATGCGTTTGCATGGCTCGCGGGAACTGACCAGATAAACTATGATGAAATGGATATGGAAATAATTGAAAACAGCTCGGGTGAAAAATATATTTGGATTGTTTATGGATATAGAAATGATGCAAGCTCCGGAAGATGGCGAACTGGTGGCCTTATTTTACAAACACCAACCTTCGCCGGAAATCTGTACGCACTATCCTGGCCCGGAGATGATGCAACGAAGAGATATTACCGCTTAAGAATTACATCCGACAATGCCTCGTATCCAAGCTTACCTTATGTATACATGGTTGCTTCTTTTGACTCAGCTGGTGCTTCTGCACGTGTGAATACTCAGAAAACTTTAAGATGTACTTCTCCGTTCACGACAACACCAACATTCTCTTATAAAGCAGATAGATTTTGGTGGCAATCAACTACAAATAATTATCAAAGAGATTTACATTCAGATATAGCATATTTTCGAAATGGCGGCTCTGATTCAATAATTGTATCATTTTCAAATGTGCCTGATTCTACAAAGTTATGGTTCGCTAAGAGCAATATATCTAATGGTCCCGGAACTCCAAATGGAGCTGGAGGCTTTATCGGGGGTACGCAAGCATCAGATCACAAACAATTTGCAAGATTATCTTCCAACGGCAATGATAATGGCAGTGTATTTTGTGTATTCAGACAGAATACAAACAACCGTTGGAGAATAAAATATTTCAGAACAACTAACTTTGGAAATTTCAATTCATTGTCTCAATCCACACTTCAAGGCAGTGTAACAAGTAATTCTAATCACCCGGAAATAGTTGGAGTAAGAAACAAACCAAAGCATTATTTTGCCTGGAGAGTTGATGGGACACCAGATTCATTGCGTTACATTGGTACTACTGCCCTGGGTCTTTGGCCTCAAAATGTAGCCGTTATGAATACCCAAACCTCAATATCAGGTTTAGTAGGAGTCAAACCCGGATTCAGGTATGCTGCTGATGATAGTTGTTTTGCTATTTATTCTATATTTGGTCCTTTTGATGTTTGGGCAGCTTTAGGATGCAGCGGTATACCAACATCAATTGACGAGGTTGAATCAGTTCCAGTTACATTCTCACTCGAACAAAACTATCCAAACCCGTTCAACCCGTCTACAACAATTAAATACTCTGTTCCAACTTCATCTTTAGTTAAGATTAAAGTGTTTAATACATTGGGACAAGAAATAGCCGAGTTAGTTAATAAGGAGCATCTGCCCGGAAACTTTGAAGTTACTTTCGATGCAGCAAATTTAACTTCGGGAATTTATTTCTATCGGATTGAATCAGATAATTTTGTTCAAACACGAAAAATGATATTAATTAAGTAACAGAGCTAAATATATTTCTATCAAGACCACCTTCGGGTGGTCTTTTTATTTTAAACTTGTTCCAACCGCTAAACGTTTATTATCTTCGCTTCAAATTATTTCAATAATATAAATCAAAAGGTTATTTAAATGTATGATATTGCAATCGCCAGAATTCTGCACATAGTTGGTGTAATTCTTTGGATTGGTGGAGTAGCATTCGTGACAACCGTTTTACTTCCAACAGTTAAGCAATTCAAATCTAAAGAAGAGCGGATTGATTTCTTTGAAAAAGCCGAGCATAGATTTGCAAGGCAGGCAAGACTCACTACTTTATTAGTAGGCTTAACAGGTTTTCATATGGTCGCAAGATTAAATATGTGGGAAAGGTTTCTGGATATTTCTTTTTGGTGGATGCACCTAATGGTTTTAATCTGGCTGGTTTTCACTTTGCTGTTATTTGTGCTCGAGCCTCTGTTTCTGCACAAGAAGATGAGAGAAAAAGCAGAGATTGATCCTGAAGGTACATACCGAAGAATTTATAAAATGCATCTTCATCTTTTCATTCTAAGCATAATCACAATCATTGGAGCCGCAGCGGGAAGTCACGGTTGGTTGTTCTTTTAAATTTTATCTACATTGGTCAAATTAAAATTTCAATTATTTAGAAGGGTATCCGAATGATTAAAAATTATCGCAAAGGAGGCATCGGTGCACTTATGGACGAATATGAGCGTGCTGCTGAAGAGTTTAAAGATCTGGTTGGGAACATTTCTGAAACAGATTTTGTCAAAATCGTTGATTCAGTTACCAAAGATGATGACTGTCGTTCCGTGCAAACTATAATCTCTCATGTAATTAATTCAGGTTATGGATATGCAAATTATATCCGGGACTGGTTTGCAATTCCCAAATCTTCACCAGAACGAAGGCTTATCTTGCAAAACGATTTCTCTATCGAACTGGATAAAATGCTTGCCTATACAGCAGAAACTCTTGAGGGTAAATGGGAATACTCCGACGAAGAAATAATGAAAGTGAAAATGATCGTTCGATGGGGTCCTCAATACGATCTCGAACAACTTCTTGAGCACGCAATTGTTCACGTATTACGACATAGAAGACAAATAGAAAAATTTATTGCAGACGGATTGATTACAATATTCAAATAATTGAAGTGATTCTGAACCACTTTTGGAAATCCCTTAGGCAAGTAAACAATTAGAATTTAAGAATAGAATATCGAATATCGAACAAGGAATAATGAATTTAGAAGTTGCCATTTCAAGATTTTTACCTTGTGCTTTATAATTAACTGAAAAACTACAACCGAAAACAACTTAACTGAAACTTAAAACCAATGAACTAAGAACTTATGATAGTCTTTGATTTTTTGTTAGAGTTTGCATTTACTAATTTTTGGTCCATCAGGAATCGTAATGGTTATACAGAATTGAAACATGTTAAATCGTAATCAATTAATTTCAGTAAGCTTATTTGCAATAGCTATGGCTTATTTAGAATCTTCGGTTGTTGTTTATCTTCGTGCGATGTATGGCATTGAAGATCTTATAAGAGATATTAATTTCGAAACTGATATTTATACTTTCATCGAGATAGGACGCGAAGCAGCAACGATTGTAATGCTTGTCATAATTGGTCTTATAGCAGGAAACACCTGGCAAAAAAAGCTCGGCTATTTCTTTTTATCATTCGGCATCTGGGATATTTTCTATTACATCTGGCTCTATGTTTTTATTCAATGGCCTTCATCACTACTTGAGTGGGACATACTTTTTCTGATACCTCTTCCCTGGTGGGGACCGGTAATCGCACCTATTTTAATTTCTATTCTTCTCATCTCAATCGGATATTTATTAATCAGCGAGGTTAAAATTAAGGTCACATCAATCGATTGGATCGTATTCGTCTTATCTATAATTTTACTTTTATATACATTTACTGAAGACAGCATCAAAGTGATAATTAGCGGGACGGGCGATTTGACCCAAATCCGGCCAACCAGTTTTAACTGGGTTTTGTTTTTGATTACATATGCAGCCTGGGCTTTAACCACTATCAAGGTATTTTATCCACGTGCTGGAAGGCAGAAATAATAGCTTATAATTGACGATTTAATCTATATTCCCTGCCCTCTTGATAATATGGCTATACATTACCTTATCAGTAACAAAAAAATGATTACCTTAATTTGATCAATAATTGAAAGTTAGGATTTAGCGAAGTATTATTGTGTATTAAATTTTTTAGAATTAACAATCAAGAAAGAGGACAATGGGTAAAGGCGATAAAAAAACAAAAAAAGGAAAAAGATTCCAACACTCTTTTGGCAAGACAAGAAAGCGTAAAAAGGGTAAGACAACAAGTTCACGAAAAAAAGTTGAAGTAAAAACAAAACCAATCGAACAAAAAAAACAAACTAAGCCTGAACCAGAAATAATAAAGCAAGTGGTTGTTGTCCAACCGAAAGTGGAAGAAATCACAATTAAAGAACCTGAGATTATCGAAGTTAAAGAGGAGGTTTCTGTACCTGCAGTAAAAGAGGAACCTATTACAGAAATTCTTGAAGTTACGGAAACACCCGAAGCTGAAACCCCTGAAGTTGTAACAGAACCAGTAGTCGAAAAACCAACAGTTGAAGAACCAGCAAAAGAGCCACTCAAACCTGAACCTGAAGTTGAAGAAAAACCTGCAGCAGAAGCGCCAAAGAAAAGAGGCAGACCTAAAAAGAAGAAAGAAGAATAATCTGCCAGAACCAGATTAATCTCTAATGCACTAAGTAAAGATTATTATCCCCATTAGCATCGGGAATGGTTAGGTCGCCGAGTTCTATTTGTTTCAATGTGCCTGATAAACTTATTTCCACTAAAAAAGTGTCGTCACCGTTTTTCCATATTTCTGAAGAAAAATAGAAATCTTCACTGCTTTCATCTTCAAAAGTGATTTTAAGTTTAACCGGAGTTGGAATATTTCCAACTTTCCTTATCGTAACTTCAGTCTTGCCCTCACCAACAGATACCTTATCAATTGCAAGATCGGGATAACCGAATTCAAAAAACCACGGAATCCAGAACCAATTCAAATTTTGTCCGGTAACCTCATTAAATGTGAAGAAAAAATCGTACGGTGTTGGATGTTTCCCTGTCCATCTGTTAATGTATTCCTTCAAAGCCGTTAAAAAAATATCGTCACCGAGCATATCTCGTAATACCTCATAAGCTATTGAGGATTTGTCATACGCCGCATTACGGTATGAATTATATGGTAATGATAAAGATTGAATCATCATTGGAATGTCATCCTCTGTTCCTGCGAGATATTGATAAGTGCTAACGTTATTGATCAGACGCGATTTTACACCAGCTAATCTCTCCATATACTTAAAAGGAAGCATCACTGCCCAGCCCTCATCCATAAAAGCATATTTTTTTTCATTTGTCCCAACCATAAACGGGAAATACTGATGAGCTAATTCGTGAGCCGTTAAAGAAGCTGTGTACTCCCAGATATCAAGTGAAGCATCATTGATCATCATAGGAAATTCCATTCCGCCTCCTCCCCTTCTTCCATTATTAAAAGCAATGATTGATGGAAATGGAAATTTTATACCCGGCATTTCATATGAAAAATAAATAATCAGTTCTTTACAGAGTTCAGCAACGTCGTAAAAATCTGGTGAGTTAACTGGATAAACCGCTTGAATAAAAACTTCCTTGTTGCTTGTTGAATCAATAACTACTCGCAAGCCATCCCAAAGGTACCTGTCGCTCAAAGCAAATGCGAAATCCGAAACATTATCGGCTTTATATATCCAGGTGTTTTTATCATTTTCATTTTTATAGATTTGTTCTAAATTCAGATCGCTTTCAGTAACAATTCTTACTACTTCGTCAGAACTTTTTGCAGATGAATATCTCTTTAAAAATTTTTCTGTCAATACATCCTGTGGATTCTGAAGTTCACCGGTTGCCCATACGGCAAAGTTATTCGGCAACGTGATGCTTACATCAAAATTTGAAAAGTCATTATAAAACTCTGTCTGCCCTCCGTAATTATTATAATCCCAGCCTTCAATGTCATCATAAACAGCTACCTGAGGATACCAGTAACCTGCAAAGACCGTAGTTGAGTCATAAACACCCATTCTTAATCTGGACTCAGGCGAGAAATTAAAACTCCAATCTATAGAAAGTTCAACTGAGGATTCTGGAGCGACAGGTTCACGCAGGTAAATAATTGCAATAGTATTTATTACTCTGTAAATACTGGAGTTGTCTAAATTTATTGAAAGACCATTGACACTTATTTTACTGACATTAACACCATCTGTAACTCCATCGGGATTTATCGAGTAATCGCGCGCACTTCCCTTTTTGAAAATGTTTGGATATAATCTTAACAAAATCCTTCGTAAAGAGTCCGGACTATTGTTGTAATAAACTATATCCTCACTTCCGATAACCTGATAAGTAGAAGGATCAAATTCCACCTGAATTTTATAATCAGCAGAGTTTTGCCAGTACTCTGCACCGGGTTTGCCATCGGGAGAGCGTGTCCCCTTTTCATAAGCTGATTGAATATTTCTTGGTATGAATAATTCCTGCTGGCTAAAAAGCGTTGAAGAAATAGAAATTATTATTATTGATTGAAAAATGGTTTTAATCATATTTAATTAATTCCTCAGTTTTATTTATCAGAAGGCAGGATAATAAAAATCATTCGAATAGAGAGTTAGTATTCCCAGTGATTTTATTTTTCCCAAATCTTTTATACGCAAGAGCTGTTGCTTCCCTTCCCCGTGAAGTTCTTTGAATGAATCCCTGCTGAATCAGAAAAGGTTCATAAACTTCCTCGATAGTACCAGGATCTTCATTAACCGCAACTGATAAAGTATTTAAACCAACAGGTCCACCGTTATATTTTTCGATGATAGCAAGAATTATTTCTTTATCCATTTCGTCGAGACCAAAATCATCTACCTCAAGAGCAATGAGAGCCTTCTTCGCTACTTCAATATCAATTTTATTTTTATTGTCATAATCTGCGAAGTCTCTTGTTCTGCGCAGAAGTCTGTTAGCAATTCGTGGAGTTCCGCGTGATCGTTTTGCAATTTCGTAAGATGCATCTTCATCAACTTCAACATTGAGAATTTTGGAAGAGCGTAAAATTATTTTTTGAATACTCTCTGCTTCATAATAATCTAATCTGAATTTTATTCCGAATCTGTCTCTGAGTGGTGAAGTTAACATTCCCGCTCTTGTCGTTGCTCCAACAAGCGTGTATTTAGGAAGACTTAGTTGTATCGTTCTTGCATTCGGTCCGCTGTCAATCATAATATCAAGCTTATAATCTTCCATTGCTGAATAAAGATATTCCTCAACAACAGGACTTAAACGATGTATCTCGTCAATAAACAGGACAGATTTTTCTTCGAGGTTTGTTAAGATACCAGCAAGATCGCCCGGCTTTTCCAGAACAGGACCGGAAGTTACTTTAAGCTTAACTCCCATTTCGTTTGCAATAATATAAGCCAGAGTAGTCTTTCCCAATCCGGGAGGTCCGGTTAGTAATGAATGATCAAGTGCTTCATCTCTTTTCTTAGCAGCCGAAATAAATATGTTCAGATTATCAGTGATCTTCTGCTGTCCGCCAAAATCTTTGATACTTAATGGGCGGATAGTTTGCTCGAAGTTTTTTTCTTCTTCAGAGATATTTGGATCAGTTGATTTGGATTTACGCATTGATAGTTTATAAAGTATTAAAATATTACCTGCACAATTTATGAATTCGAAATCAAACTTCCGCAGTGGGTCTAGGTAACTAACTCCTTATTCTTAATTTTTAGTTTGTGTATAACGATCACCATCAAAGTCATTAATGCTATCATAACTAATACAGCAAATAATGATTGCCAACCAGTAAAACCCGCACCCCAAAATTGAATTATTCCCGGATTCCATGCACTTCCATAAAGGATGATCAGATGAACAACATAAATTAAAAGAGTATTTCTTCCAACAAGAATAATCAGCTGAGGAATTTTATTTACTTTTAACGCTATATAGGATACTAGTGAAGTAAGTAAAAGCACGAAACCTAATCTAAAAAAGATTAAGCCCGGAGCTGCTTGTGGATTAACTATAGTAATCTGGAAATTTTGGACAACTATATCATTAATCATTGAGGTTAAAATAAATGCTGCTCCAAAAATTGCGAGTAAAATACTGAATCGGCTGCTTTTAAAAACGAATGGTTTCTGCGCCAAATAGCTTCCAAGAACTGCTCCGGAAACAACATATCCCGCCCACGGAAATATGGGAAACTGTGAACCTGTTTTGCTGTAAAAATATGCTGCCAAAGGAGCTGGCAAAAAAGAGTCCCACAAAATATTTTCTGTAAACGGAGAAAGGAGAAAGATGGCAATAGCACTAGTTATAAATGAGTAAATAGAATTTAATTTTATTTTTTCTGATAGGAATAAAACCAGAAGTAAAATAAGCAAACTTATTCCTATTAAATGTAAAACATCTATAGCAAAAAATATTTGCCATCCTTGCTCAGTAACATAGCTGAAATCAAAAATTGACGGTGTGGGATATCTCAGCATGTAGCCTATAAACAATAAAAGCAACGCCCGACGAATACCTTTTTTAACGCGATAATTTTCTTTGAATGGCTTTTTTACTGATTTGAAAAGGTAAGTAAAAGTTATTCCGGCAGTGAACAAAAATATTGGAGCTGTCATTCCCCGAAGAAAGTGCCAGACAGCATAAACAGGCAGTTCCGTAGTTCTTAATTCGTTTGCGAGCAAAACATGAATGGTATGGCCCTGAACCATTTGTATTACGGCAATGGCTCTCATTAAATCAATAAATATAACTCTATGTTTTGGTTCTGATGAATGCATTCAATTTTAATAGTTCAGAATAACTAACAAGAGAAATTTATAGATAAATAATATTATTCGACTAATAAATAATCGCTCATTATAACTAATATTCTTCAGGCAGAAACTGCTGATCATTATCTGAAATTCTGATAAAGCACTTTTTAAGTTGTCTTATTTAAATTTATTTAGAATTACTTGATCTTTAGAAATAATTTATACAAATTGAAGTGTAAAGTTTTATCATTAGAGATATTACTTGATTTTCTAAAGAGTGATTAAAGGAAATCGATGGTTAAAATTCTTTTACGATATAATTTTCAATTTAATAATTAATTCAAAGGAGGATGGTGATGAAAATGTTTCTTAGAATTTCTATTGCCTTACTATTATTGATAATTCCCGCTCATCCACAGGCTGCAAAACAAGCGGAGGTAATACTAAGTAATCTTAATGTTGTAGATTTGCCGGAGAGTAATCACTCAAATCCAAATCTTAATTTACGAATTACCGAAATGCAAACTTTCCTGTTTCAAGATGAAGCAAGTAAATTACAGATGATTTTACCTGATCTGCTAAAGGGTTTTTATAGTGTAGAAGGATTTAATTCAGAGGCTAGAAGAAATACTGTCCATAAGACAATCCTTGAAAATGGTTTTCTTCTAATAGAAGATATTTATCAAACCTGGAATGGGTCTGCTTGGATTAACGCAGAAAAGTGGTCATACACTTATGATTCAAACGATAACCGCATAGAAGAACTCCAGCAGCATTGGGATAATTCTGCCTGGGTAAATCACTATAAGGTTTCAAACCTGTATGATGGAAGCAATAACCTTATAGAATCACTAAGAGAAAACTGGATAAGTTCTAGCTGGATAAATTCAGATAAGCTTTTGTACACTTATGATGTAAAAAATAATCTTACTGAAATGAACTGGCAAACCTGGGATGGTTCTGCTTTTGTAAATAATGTAAGATACTTGTATAGTTATGATGTTAATGATAACCGGATTGAATTACTTTGGCAAAATTGGAATAACTTTAATTGGGTGAATAATGTTAGGTGGTTATATACATATGACAGTAACAATAACCGGGTTGAAATAATAATGCAAGACTGGGCTGGTTCCGATTGGGTGAATTCGGAAAGGTGGTCTTACATGTATGACGGAAATAATAGAATTATCGAACTGCTATTGCAAAATTGGAGTGGTACTGCCTGGGTTGATTACGAAAAGTTAATTTCAACGTATTCAGGTAACAATCAACTAACTGAAACGCTCCTGCTGCAGTGGGAGGCTTCTACCTGGGTCAATTTAACCAGGTGGTTGTATACATACGATGGGAGCAATAACCTTAGTGAATCACTTTCGCAGCTTTGGCAAGCTTCTGCCTGGGTAAATTACTATAAGTCATTATACTCATATGATATAAACAATAACCTGATTGAAGTTTTGGTGCAAAACTGGAGTGGTTCTGTCTGGGTGAGTGAATACAAGAATATTTATTCATATACTGTAACCTCAGTTGAACAATTTGAGGGTGAAGTTAGCACCTATAGTTTATTAAATAACTATCCAAATCCATTCAACCCAAGTACAAAGATCAGTTGGCAGTCGCCAGTAGGCAGTTGGCAAACTTTAAAAGTGTTTGATACTTTGGGGAGTGAGGTTGCAACACTTGTTGATGAATATATACCAGCAGGAAAGTATGAAATTCAGTTTAGCGCTGAAGGATTACCAAGCGGAGTATATTTCTATCAGCTTAAAGCGGGGGAATTTATAAGCACGAAGAAGATGATTTTACTCAAGTAAATAGGAACCCCACCCTTTTATGTGCAACCTTCGAGGTTGCTGGTCGAAAAATGTACTCTAACCTCGAAGGTTTCCTGCAACTGAAAACAAGAGACTTTATCTAATCCAAGCACATAGCTTTACTAATATAAAAAAAGCCCGCTAAAAAGCGGGCAGTTAATCAAAATATTTGTTTCAATCAGGCTATATCAATCGTTCTTGGTTTTATTTTTTCGCTCTTCGGTAGGTGCACTATCAATTGTCCGTTATCATACTTCGCGTGAATTTTATTTTTATCAATTGAATCCGATATTTTAAATTTCCTGAAATAATTACCTATTTCATTTTCATTGAGAATATAGTTTCGATTGATTGCTTCATCGTAATTAATTCTTCCGAAAACAATAAGAGAATCCTCAATTACTTTTACCTGGACTTCACTTCTTGAAACACCGGGCATATTAGCTACCAGAATATACTCATCAGCATTTTCATAAATATCCGATGAAGGCGATACATTATTCTGTGTTCTTAGTATTTCTTCGATTGAATAATTATTTATATCCCTTACTGCAATTATTTCTTTATTATCAGGCATTTCAAACTCCTTAATTTTTATGCGTTACAAAAAAATTTAGGGATCAGAAAAATCCAATCCCTCGTTAAAGAATATTACTTATCTTTATTATCGTTGTCGTCGACCACTTCATAAGAAGCATCCTGAACGTTTTCTTTTTGATCTTTAGGTTGTTCCTGTCCGCCTGCTGCCTGCTGCTGCTCGGTAGTTTGCTGACCTGCCTGCTGATAAAGCTGTGATGCTATTTCATTCCATACTTTATTCAATGACTCGGTAGCAGTTTTTATCTGATCTGTATTATTAGTCGCAATCGCATCTTCAACTTTTTTGATTTCAGCTTCAAGCTTTGACTTTGCATCTTCTGACAGTTTATCCTTCATCTCTTCCATTTGCTTTTTAGTCTGGAATATAAGACTGTCAGCCTGGTTTCTGATTTCAACACTTTCCTTCTTCTTCTTATCTTCTGCAGCGTGTTCTTTTGCATCTCGTTTCATTTTTTCAATTTCCTCATTACTCAAACCACTTGAGGAAGTTATTCTGATGCTCTGCTCTTTACTTGTTGCTTTATCTTTAGCAGCTACGTGAAGAATACCGTTAGCATCAATATCAAAGGTAACTTCAATCTGCGGAACACCTCGTGGTGCAGGTGGAATTCCATCAAGATGAAATCTTCCGAGTGTTCTATTGTCTGCAGCCATTGGTCTTTCACCTTGCAGAATATTTATTTCAACTGACGGCTGATGATCCGATGCTGTTGAGAATACTTCACTTTTCTTGGTTGGAATAGTAGTGTTTGCATCAATCAGTTTTGTCATAACTCCGCCAAGAGTTTCGATACCCAGAGACAATGGAGTTACATCAAGCAGTAACACATCCTTTACATCACCAGCAAGCACACCACCTTGAATAGCAGCACCAATAGCCACTACCTCATCGGGGTTAACACCTTTGTGTGGTTCTCTTCCAAACAGATCTTTTACAAGCTGCTGCACCATTGGTATTCTTGTTGAACCACCAACAAGAATTACTTCCTGAATTTCTGAAGGAGAAACGCCGGCATCTTTTATAGCCTGCTGACAGGGAATTTTTGTTCTGTCAACAAGATCGTGAATTAGCTGTTCAAATTTTGCACGAGTTAAGTTGATGTTTAAGTGCTTCGGTCCATCCTGTGTTGCAGTTATAAACGGTAGATTTACATCAGTCGAATTTGATGATGATAATTCAACCTTTGCTTTCTCTGCAGCTTCCTTTAATCTTTGCAATGCCATAGGATCTTTTCTGAGATCTATTCCTTCGGCTTTTTTGAATTCATCAGCAAGGTAATCAATTAGTCTTTGATCAAAGTCATCACCGCCAAGATGAGTATCACCATTTGTAGATTTCACTTCAAAGACACCATCACCCAGTTGAAGAATTGAAATATCAAAAGTTCCACCACCTAAATCATAAATTGCAATGGTATGATCCCTTGTTTTCTTGTCTAAACCATAAGCCAGAGCTGCAGCAGTAGGTTCATTAATAATACGCTTTACCTGAAGCCCTGCGATTTCACCTGCATCTTTTGTTGCCTGTCTTTGTGAATCATTAAAATATGCGGGAACGGTAATAACTGCTTCAGTCACTGGCTGACCGAGATAGTCCTCAGCAGTCTTCTTCATTTTCTGCAGAATCATTGCACTGATTTCCGGCGGTGAATAAACTCTATCCTGAATTTTTACTCTTGCAGAATTACTTTCGCCGGGAACAACTTCATACGGCACTTCACTTTTTTCAGTTCCGACTTCATTTATAAACCTGCCCATAAATCTTTTTATTGAAGAGACAGTGTTTTTAGGATTTGTAATTGCTTGTCGTTTAGCAGGTTGCCCGACTAACCTTTCACCTGATTTCGTAAAAGCAACTACAGATGGTGTTGTTCTTCCACCTTCCGAATTCGGGATTACCACCGGATCATTTCCTTCCATAACAGCTACACAAGAATTTGTTGTTCCTAGATCAATTCCTATTATTTTACCCATTTTATTTCTCCTTGATTTTAGATTTTGATAATTTCTTATTATTCTTTTCTAGAGATGTTATTTCTAACATACTTGGTCTTATTAGCCACTGTATGTTCCAATATAAGTGCCAGAGAAGCAATATTCCTATAAGTCATTATAATAATTGAGGTTACCTGCGTAATATCTATTAGTAGTTAATCCTTGCCGGGTCAGACAGCTTGCCAGTTTGGCATCATTCGCTTGACAAAAGTCAAATATGATGACAGATTAGCTTTTGGTAGAAACTAGCCATAGTAAAAAAAGATAAAGTGATTTGACCTCAAGTAAGAGCTCAGCTTTAGAATGTTTAATACATCGATCAGATCTCTTAACCTCCAAAAACAGAATAAATCAACTTCAATTCTCAATAAGAATTATTCAAAGCCAAATGAGTAATTTTGTTCTGAGTAAAAGGAGATAAAATGTTTGAACTGGAAAATTTTGACATCAACTTAGAAACTGAATTTATTGGCAGAAATTTTATTTATTGTGACGAAATAGAATCTACCAATAGTGAATTACTTTCAGGGAAACAACTCTATAGAAAAAATGGAACAGTACTACTTGCTGAGAAACAAATAGCAGGAAAAGGAAGAAAGAACAGAACCTGGCACAGTGCAAAAGGTTTAAACCTTACTTTTTCAGTATTATTGACAAAGGATTTACTCCATAGTATCAATGTCAATCATCTGAATCTTGCAGCATCATTAGCTGTATCCTTAGCAATAGAAAATCTTTTCCAGTTAAAAACCGAACTAAAATGGCCCAACGATGTTTTGATTGATAAGAAAAAAGTTGCCGGGATATTAACGGAGACATCTATCAAGGGGACAAAAGTAGAAAGAGTAGTGATCGGCTTCGGTCTAAATTTGAATCAGCTTGTTTTTCAGGGTGAATTTAATTTCCCGCCAACTTCATTAAAGCTTGAACTGAAATCAGATATAGATAGAGAAAATATACTCGCTGAAATCCTCAACAACTTTGAAGAACTTCTTTTGCAACTTGAAACAAAACCAAAAATTATTTTGAACGATTGGCGTGCTAAATGTCAAATGATCGGAGATAAAATCTCCATAACAGAAAACGACAAAGTTAAGTCGGGAATTTTCTATGATATAGATGACGATGGTTATCTGCTGCTTAAGCGAAATGATACAATTGAAAAAATTCATTTTGGTGATGTTAGCTTTGTCTGATTCGGATTGCACTTTGCGATGTGAATACAAATATCAAATCAGATTATCCAGAGTAAATGAGATAAAAAAGTTAAGATATTAATGTAATTCTGCTATTAGAGAGTATCAATAAAATACTTCATCTAACAACAGCATTTAGTGACTTAGAAATTATGGAGATAGCTGAGGCGGATGAAACAGCTTTAACCGCCGTCTCAGGTCATCAGTTCAAGTAAGTTACTGATGGTTTGTTTGAGGTTTTTTCTGTGGCTGATTAGATCAATAAAACCTTTTTCGATCAGAAATTCAGATCTTTGAAATCCCTCGGGCAAATCACGACCAATTGTTTGCTTGATAACTCTTGGTCCGGCAAAGCCGATAAGCGCATTTGGTTCAGCGATATTAATATCACCAAGCATTGCATAACTTGCCGTTGTACCGCCTGTTGTTGGATCAGTGATCAGCGAAATATAGGGTAAACCAGCTTCAGCGAGACGTGTTAACCTGGCACTGGTTTTAGCAAGCTGCATTAATGAGTAAGCAGCCTCCATCATTCTTGCTCCGCCGCTTTCAGAAATAATTATCAGAGGAACTTTACTCTTAAGAGCTTTATCAATAACTCTCGCAATTTTCTCACCAACAACAGAACCCATACTTCCGCCAATAAACGCAAAATCCATACAAGCAAAGGCTACTTCTCTTCCCTCAATTTTGCCGGTGCCAACTCGAACAGCTTCGTAAAGCCCTAAAGCTTTTACTGTATTTGTCAGTCTGTCTTTGTATTTTTTTGTGTCAACAAAATTCAGCGGATCTGGAGAACGCATTTTCTTATGCATTTCCTTAAAACTTCCTTTGTCAAGAAGAATACTAATGTATTCATCACTACCAATCCTGAAATGATGTTCGCACTTCAGGCAAGTCCAGAGATTAGACTCAAGCTGTTTTTTATGAATTATTTCACCACAACCGGGACACTTTTCCCACAGCCCATCGGGTAAATCTTTTTTCTGAGAGTCAGGAGAGATATTATCTTTTGATCTGCTAAACCAGGGCATTAGCTTCCTTTTTTTATGATATCTGCATAAATAGTTAATACTTTTGCAGGATCCTTTGGATCGTTTGAATTTACTGTGATCGTGCGGCTCAACTTTCCAGATCTGTTCTTCGTATCCAATTCGACCTGAAGTGTTCCTTCCTGACCTGGTTCTAAATTATCCTTGCTCAATAATGCCGCTGCACATCCACAGGATGATCTTATGTTTTTTATTATAAGTGAGGAGTTGCCTTTATTAGAAAATCTAAAAGTATAGTTCACTTTATCTCCCTCATTTACCTTTCCAAAATCATGCTGAGTCTCAGGAAAATAAATTGTTGGGACACCGCCGCTCTGTTCACCTGGTAATACAATATTACATTTAATTGTTAAGACAATCTCAGGATTCTGAGGATCATTTGAATAAACTCTTACTGTTTTACTTTGCTTACCCATTCTGCCGGCTGAATTAAAGCTAACAACAAGATTGGTAGATTCACCTGGAGGCAGTTCTTTTTTATCCGGTGCAGCAGCAGTGCAGCCGCAGGATGCTCTAACATCTGTTATTTTAAGTAAATCCCCGCCATTATTAGAGAGGATAAAAGTATGTGATACCGTTTCGCCTTGTTTAATATCGCCAAAATCAAAACTGTTCTGCTGCAGAACTAACTTTGGCTGGAATAATTGTGCAAAGACAACTGATGAGAATAGAGTGGTAACAATTAAAATATTCCTGATCATTTACTTTTCTCCTTAATTATAAAATCTTTAATATAATTTGGCTCTAAAAAATCGTAATTAAATGTTTTTCTTGTTTCACCAAATTTAAGAGCCCATCTGGCTATAAAATGAGGCTCCGGAACAGATGGATATTCAACCGGTTTGCCAAGTAACACAGCCGAATTACCAAAAATCTTACAACCCTCAGATTTTTTAATAAAAGTTTCTTTTGTTAAAATGCTTAAATCCTCTGCAAATATATAAGTATTGCCTCTAATTTGAAACTTCACAAAATATACCTCATCTTTATTTACCTTGTTTGATATTATAAATTCATCATTTTCTTTAAGAATCGTAGCAAGCTGAAGTGCAAAAGCTTCATAAGTTGGAACCGGAATTATTGGCAAACCGGCACCATAGGCTATCCCTTTTGCAGCTGAGAATCCTATCCTTAAACCAGTAAAGGATCCCGGTCCCTCTGAAACAGCGATTGAATCAAGATCATCCGGTTTTATTTGTGCAGTTCTGAACAGGTGATCAGTTAGCTCAAATATTTTTTCGGAGTGAGAGTGCTTCAGATTTATTGAAGTAGAGAAATATTTATCATCTGAAAAGTAGATGCACACACCACAGATATTCTCGGAGGTTTCGAAAGCGAGTATGGGTTTAATTTCAATTGAATCTTTCAAACCTGAACTCTCTTTCTGTTTCGTTCATTATTGAAATATTGATATCAATTCTTTCTTTAGGCAGAATTAAAGGAAATCGGTTACCCCATTCTATAAAAATAATTGATTCATCATCGTTCAGATAATCCGCCCAGCCGATATCAAAAAGCTCTGATGAATTTTTAAGCCTGTAAAAATCAAAATGATAAATGTGATTTTTTTTTTCGTACTCGTTAACAATAGCAAAGGATGGGCTGTTAACATTGCTTATTCCCAGTGAAGCAAGCGCTGCTTTGATGAAAAACGTTTTCCCGGCACCAAGATCACCATTCAAAACAATCCGGTCTCCAACTTTGCATTCTTCCATAAAGCTGGATGCCAACCGAGCTGACTCAGCTTCATTCCTGCATCTGACTAATGAAGGAAACTTAAACAACTTATTTTGGCTCCATTGTTATTACGGGCAAAATCATCTCTTCCATTGAGATACCACCATGCTGAAAAGTATCCTTGTAATAACTAAGATATTTATGGTAATCTGTCGGATAAACAAAATAATAGTCTTCTTTAGCAATGATGTAATTTATTGTGACCCCGCGTTTTGGAAGTTTATATTCAAGTGCATTTTTAATATAGACGGCATGCTTGTCATCCACTTTAAGATTGCGACCATACTTGAAACGTAAATTTGTTGATGCTTCTCTATCACCAAGAACCTTCGCTCCTCTGAGAGAGCGAATACTGCCGTGATCGCTTGTAACAACTATTTTTACTCTGTCCATCTTCGATAGAGCTTTAAATGTTCCAAATAATGAAGAATGAGTAAACCAGCTGTTTGTCAGTGACCTGTAAGCCGGTTCATTCGGTGCTATTTCCTTAAGTATGTCAGAGTCAGACCTTCCGTGTGCAATCATATCGAGAAAGTTAACTACGACAGCAGTAAAGTGATTGTTTTTATAGGATAAAATATTCTGTTCAAAATTTCTTCCAACATCAGGGTCGATTATCTTGATATACTTTAATTCATTTCTCAGTTTAATTCTTTTCCTGTCCAGAAGCAGTTGAAGAAGTTCCTTTTCATGCTTGTTCATACTGTTTTCATCATCATCATTTTTACCAGCCCAGAGGTCAGGATAATATTTTTCTATTTCGGATGGAAATAACCCGGCGAACAAAGCGTTCCTCGCATAAGGAGTGGATGTTGGGAGTATTGAGTAATAATAATCCTTTTGAATATGAAATAAATCGCGAAGATGTTTTTCTATAATCAGCCATTGATCCATTCTCATACAATCCAGGACAAAATAAAAAACACTTGTGTTTTCTTCTTTAACGTGATTGAGAACATATTTTTCTGTTATCTCCGTTGTCAGAGTTGGCGTATCAGTATCACCGATTTTATTAATCCAGTTTCTGAAATTTCTTTCAACAAATTTTGAGAACTCTTTATTAGCTTCACGTTCCTGATCATTCAATGTTTGATGAAGACCAATTTCCGGATGAGTATCCAGTTCAATTTCCCAGTTAACGAGCTTAAGATAAATATCAATCCATTCAGCAAAATCAGGGTTGCCTGACAATGCCTGTGAGATCTGATTAAAATCCTGCAGGTAGTCTTTAGCAGCGTATTGCCCTGATATCTTTTTACCTTCTAAAATTTTTTTGCAAACCAGCAGCACCTGGCTGGGATTAACCGGCTTCGTCAAATAATCAGAAATCCTTCCACCGATAGCATCATTCATCAAACTCTCCTCTTCGCTTTTGGTTATCATTACTACCGGTATACTTTGATTGATGTCTTTTATCTGCGCCAGAGTTTCAAGTCCGCCCATTCCAGCCATCATTTCATCGAGAAATATCAGGTCATAAGGTTTTTCTTTAACAGCTTCGATTGCATCTGCCCCATTCATTGCAGTATCTACCTCATATCCTTTTTCAGAAAGAAATATTATATGAGATCTTAGCAGATCAATTTCATCATCAACCCAGAGGAGTTTTTTCTTATCCATTATTTTCACTTTCCATGCAAAGCATTTTTGTTCTTTTATTAATAAGTTATTAAAAAGAAGTGATAAATGTTATTTAGTAGTTCATATTAGGCAAAAAGTAAGTTTTATAGAGATTACATCTTTTTATTACATTGAAATCAGATAGAGATTACATCTTCTATGTAAAATTAAATTTTTTATTATCTTCAATAAAGATAACGTCTCTTTTATTGCATAAGATGACTTAGTAATTACTGTATCACTATGTTTACGTCCAGACCAGCTTCATTAATTGTTGTCGGTGGTATTCTGGCAGCACCTTCCGGTTCAACTGAAGATCTCTTATAGAAAATTGAGAGAGATACTTTAGAACTTATAGTATATTTAATTCTCGGTTCGATGGTGGTTCTTGTTGTTCCATCCTGCGGGATACCTTCTTCAGTAAAATTATTCATTTCATAGCGCACGACAGAATTTTTTGTGCTAGTGTAAGAAATTAAAAACTCTACATCATTTTTTAGTGATACACCAAATAAAGGCATTTCAAAACCAGCTTTTGAAAAGCTTGCCGTAAAACCTATGTCTCTCGATAACGTCTCGTTTATGTTTGTTGTGCTTGCGCCAAGATCATAAGTTGTCCTTGATGAGAATTTTATTGATCCGTTAAGGTTGCCTCCCAAAACCTGACCAAAAGTAATATTCAGTCCTGCAAATGGTGTAAAGCCGTACTCAATTCTTTGCGTTTGTATCTCCTGATTTCCTTCTGCTGAAAGTTTCCATCCTTCAGTATAACTGGAACTATAGGCGTGATCAAGTGAAATTCTGTCTGCAAGCGACTTGAAGAATAATATTTTCTCCAAACCATCCCAGGTGATTCTCCAGTTTGCTCTTGGGATAAATTCATTAACATCACTAAAAGCTGGTAAACCTGATAGCACTGGCAGCGTTTCAAAACCTTCAACAAAAGCATCCTGCAAACTCTTACGGGGATCGGCTGCATTTGGATTGTAGAGAGAAAAAACTTTTTGTATTCCGGATTCTACTAAGGGCAGACTTTCAGGTAAGGACAGAAATGATCTCGTAAGACTTCCTGTTGCGGTTGTATTAGTTATAGTAATATTTCCAAATTGGTCAGCATTAAGAGTAACATTTTTGTTCTCAGACCAGTTAACATTCCAGTTAATATCTATTTTTGCGCCTTCCCATAATGGTCTGGAAGTCTTTAAATCAATACCGTTCTTCTCTGAATACAGATCACTAAGGTTTGTATTAGAGAAAGGAGAAAATGCTCTTGGTCCAACATCACTGCTTAAACCAAGCTGAAATGCACGTGAAGGTCCGTTTTCATCGCTTTGATTTATTCCCCAAAAGTTATAAAAACCAGTTCCGGTACCTTTAATACCAGATTTTGAAACACTATAATCGTGTGTAAAGTTAGTGGTGAAACTTTCCCAGTCGAAAAAGACATATTTAATGGAAGCTATGAAAAACCGGAATGCCCTGCCAAGCGATGAAGGTTTATCGGAAATAACTACGTTGGTTGAATCGTCAACATCTTTTCCTTTTTCAACTTCAACCTTTTTTGTTGTGGGCTCATCTTTCGGGAAGAGCGGTTCAGTTAAGGATTTCCAGCGAAGAACCATTCCGGCAGTAAACTTTTGATTGTTCCCCGCGCTTCTACCTGTTTCTCTCTGTCTGAGGTCATAATCCCAACGATAACCAACCGAATAACCAGCATTAATAGTAAAGTAACGATTTATATCCCAGAGTGATGGAAGTTTAGGCGACGTTCTTAAATCAAAAGACTGCTGATAACGATAGTCCTGTCCAAAACCAACTCCGCCAACAATATCATTCCAGATATCTGACTCTAATCTTTCATTACCCAGCGAATCAGTTAGCAGATTAGCTAAAGAGGAATTCATATTAACATTGTAGCTTGCAGTTAAATTCAGTAAACCACCTTCAGTCAATTTCCAGTTAAAGCTGAAACCTCTTCCGGTTGTAAAATCCTGCGAGACAATCGGATCGGTTGGTATTCCCGGTCTTGGTCTTGTCTGGCTGCTGTTCCTGTTTCTGTTTGCCGTCAGGTTAGCAGAAAAGTTTGAAGGTGTGAAATAAATCTTCAAATCTTTATAATCTTTAAATAAGGCAAAGATAATTCCAACAACCGGCAACTCAGATAATTTAATGTGCAGGTCGGGGCTGAAATTAAAAGCATAATTTGAAGTTGCATTCCATAACCAGCTATTTGCCTCGAGCACTGTGGGACTCCTGTTAAACCTGTTGTTATAGTTAAAACCAAAGCTTAAAGCATTCCAGGTATCCCGAACATACCATACATCTGTTGGCAGCTTTAACTTTATTCCGGATGAAGAAATAGTATTAGTAACAGTAAGAGTTTGTGTTTCAAGATAAAGCTGTTCCGGTGTTTTCTTGTTACCTAAAGAATCAGGTTCAGAATTTTCCAATTGCTGTGCTGCTTGATCAACATTTACATCTGTGCCCGGAATATAAAGTGGTTTGCCAAGTGATTCAGTGTGCGAGTAATTCAATCTTAAATTGCTGCCCTGCATATTGAAAGGAATTAATTTCAGGATATCCAGATCAGTTGAAACAGCCCAGTTTTGTGACTCAACTCTCGAACCAAATCGTTCAGAAAGCCTGTGAAAGTACGGATCTGTTTTACTCATATTAAAATTAACAGTCATCAGATCTGCAAACTTAAGGGAAGTATTAAAAGTGAAAGCCTGACCGGGCGTATCATCAGCGCCTATTACTCTGAGTTCATTTACCCAGATTTCACCGGACAGAGGACCGTCATTAAAAGTTGGATCATCAATATTATATACTCCAAATGAAAGAAATCTGATCGAAGTAAGTGTAGGATTACCCTTCAAAACATAGAAGTGACCTGGCAACCCGGGAACAGGAACTTTAATTCTGCCTGATGTATCTTTTTCTGCAACAGCCTGCTTAATAGCTGTTAATTGATCAAAAACTATTGTGATGTTATTCCAGCCTGAATCAACCGGCTGACGGTATTCGTAGTAGTTAGCTGTGTCTGTTCCAAATCTGAAAAAAGCTTCAGCAGAATACCTACCTGTTAATGGATCGGTATATGACAAACCACCAAGCTTTCTATCAGTATCTCCGTGTATAAATAATTTCATCTCGGTATAACTGAAAACATCCAGCGGACGGAAGAGATATTTTACTGCTTCCCTTGATTCTCCTTCAGGTAAATCGGTATAAATTAAACTCAGTGATTGTTCATTATTGAAAATTTCCTCATCAGGTCTTGTTCTGTCTCTTTCTCTGAATACTCCCGGAGGGCTGGTGTATCTTTGATTCTCTTCATAGCTTACAACAGACACTGCAAGCACACTATCTTCCACAATTAATTTCTGCCATTGATTACCGACAAGATTAAATTCAGTGATTCTTATGTGAACTAATGAATCAACTCCCTGAACATACAATCTTATCGTCTCAACATTAGAAAACGTAGGGCTTCCAATATTAGCCGAAGTATCATTAAGCGGAATCCTGTATAAAAACCAGTTAGAACTTGTAAAGCCTCCGCCAGCAAGAAAAGGATTTGAAGCAGTATCCGTAGTTAATGGAATTGAATAGCGATAATAGTTATTTGCAAGGTCAACAGAGCCGTTTCTGTTTAAGTCTTCAGTATCAGGCAGCAAGCCGACATCAAGTTCAGCATTGCCCTCAGTACCATTGATATTGAAGTAATCAAAAATACTTCTTGGATTTCCGGAGAATGCAAAATTATCACCGCTTGGATCAGATTTAGTGCTGGAATGAGTTATCTTTTCCTGAGCATCAAATTCTCCATCTAATCCTGTATCTTCGCCTTCATCAATTGCATCATTTAAATTTTTATCTTCAGTATCAAGTCTGTTATTGGGAATAACATCTTCACTGATAACACCTAAATCCAGATTTAAGACAGCTCCCTCGGGAGCATTTCGTATTTGCATCCAAAACTCAACAAACTCAATGTTTTGTTCAATAAGATTATTTGCCGTAGATGAAAGTAATCTCATCATACCGCCCCAGTTTTTTTCTTTTTCCTGCAAAGCTGGATCCCAATTGTAAGTTCCGGGTGTATCCGGAACAAAAACATAATCGAGTACGGATATCTGCTGGTCGGAACGTGCAACCTGCTTTCTTCCTCCATAAATACTATCAACCACAACATCAGAAGGAGTAACCGTAAACCAGAAGCTTTTCGCTTTATAACTCATTCTCTGCTGCCTGTTTAATCCCCCAATAGAATCTAATCCTTCAGGAACACTTAAATCTTTCCATCCGCTGTAGTTAACTCCGATAGGGATTGTTCTCTTTGCACCTTCAAAGTCATCAATGTAAGCAATGCTCTTTCCTCCATCATCTGCGATAGTACTTTTCTTTGTGTTCGGATCAGGAGACATGTATGCATATTCACCGTTAAATGTAAATGTTGACCTCTCCCTGGTTGAAATTAAGTTATCGAGTACGTTAGTTAAGAAAGGAAGGTCCGCACTCGTCCTGAAATCTACTCCGTATATTGTATTGCTTAAAGGTTCTTCACCAATTCTAACTTTGTCACTCAAAGTTTCCTGGTTGAGATTCATCACTGTAAAACCGAGAGAAGTTTTATCAGAAAAATCATAAATACCCCTTGCGCCAAGAAGAGTTTTAGATGCAAGCTGGAAAAGATCATTTTGTTCATAAGTAATTTTCAGATCAGCACCGGGAACAAGCGCTGCTTCATTTCTTATAGTCAGCTGACCTATATTGTAATCAACAATATAATCAACACCTTCTCTAAGCTCTCTACCATTAAGACGTACTTTAACAGAGTTTTCAACAACATTGAAACCGAGAGGATATGTTGCAGAACTGGTACCTGTGTTTTTACCAGTGAATACCCATTTGTCTGATGCTTTATCCTGCCGTGCATAAGTTTTAGAAGTATCATAAACAAGTTGAAACTTCAGTTCAGAAAGATCAGGAGGAATATCCCTGCCAAAAGGCTCGAGCGTTGGAAAAATTATTTCACCTGTCTCCGGATAGATTGTTAAGCCAGGTCTCCAATCAAAAATGTTATCAGGTGTTGGACTTCCACCCGCTCCCTGCTGGTCAAATCCAAAGGCTTGTATTAATCTTATACCACCGGGTAATTCTTCAGTAGGCTCCTGACCAACAACTTCATATTGTATTTTAAACTCAAAACCTTCCTGCTTAACATTTCTTGCCCCGGTAGGATAAATGTTTTTCAATCGAAGACTCCAGGCTTCTTTATAAGCTGGCTGAAGGTTTTTTGGTTTAACAAGCTTGAGCACTATCAGCGTATCAGTTTGTGTTAAAGTATTTAAAAACTGACCGTATGTGCGATTAGTTGGTCCTTGCTTAAATGAGACTGCAATAATATCCTGTTCATTTATTGAAGTCTTAAATGATATAAAACCAGTCTCGGAGCGAATTTCATAATCAATTCCCGGTGTAAGTAAAAGAAATCTTCCTGTTTCTTCTCGCCCATCTCCCGGATTTTGTAGAGGTTGTTTATATGAACTTGGGTAGGCACCACCTACGTCCTGGAGGGTTGGTAAATCGATGAAGCAATTTGCGTATCTTATTTTTGATTGATCTGCTACTACCTGATTAATTGATTTCCAGACTTCAATTTCATTAACATTGAATTGCGGATCATACTGGGCAGGTATGTTACTATAAAAGTTTTCGAATATTTTTAGAGTGCGTGAAGCATAAATTGTATCAACAAAATAGTGATTTTCAGAGTAATCAGGCGCCCTTATTTGAAAATCCTGAGAAGTTGCACCACCGGAAACAGCAACTTCCTTTGTCTCACCTTTCTTCTGACTTGCAAGAGCTGTTAGTTTGAATGGTCCCATCTTAAATAATGCTTTCACACCGAACAAAGATTCTGCACCGCCAATTAAGGAGGGAGTTTGCATCGAAACGTTTCCAGCCTCAATGCTCTGTATTATTTCATCATCATAACCAGTGTATTTAATTTTTAGCTGGTTTTCATACTCAAACGTTCTTTCAGTATTCCAATCAGCGTTTATGTTTAACTTATCACCAATAGTTCCACTTACGTTAATCTGAACCTGCTGCTTAAAGTCCGGTTCATTCCTTGTGTTGCCAAGCCGGTTTGCAGTAACGCCTTCAGTTGTTTCACTTCGCCATGCACCATGAATCTGAACAGAACCACCAATCTTCAGGCTTATCTTAGGCTCACCAAATATGCTGAGAACGCCCACACTCGGAAGCGGAATTTCAAAATCAGTGAAACTTGTAATAAATTCACCTAAACCAACAGTCCCGCTTTTTAATTCATAAGCATAAGCCAGCTTTTCCCAATCCTCTCTTTCCTTAAGCGCTAATTTTAAATTAACGTAATCTTCGATTGGCATCCTTAACAGTAATTTTGGTTCGTGTGTACCTACTTTTTCTCTAACCTCAACAAATTGACCGGTCGAATCGATTTTTACCGTTCTTTGCTTATATGATGATGTAGGCTGTGCAAAAAACTTAGACTGCTTCTTTTCACCAGCTTCAACATAGGGTTTTTCCTTACGCTGAAATCTGAATTGCTCAAGTCTTGCAGTTGAGTCTAAGGTTCTCAAATCAATTTTTACTGTGTCCTCTTTTGCAAGAAGAGAATCAGCAAATATTTCAGTTGAATCTTTGAAGTTAAGTGTCGGGTCAAGTAAAATTTCTTCTTCTTCCTCCAGCTTTTTTTCTCCGGAATCAGCATCAGGTATTTCAAAATCAAATTCAATTTCGGATGGCGTATTCGGCGGGAGAAGATATTCCATTAAATTAAGAGAAGTAAGCTTTGTTTCCCTTTGTTCTGACTTCAGATCGGAGTTTTCGTTCTTTTCAAGCGAATGATTTTGGTAGTAATCTGAATGCAGTGTTTTAAATACCGCATCAAACCACATCGAATGATTGAGCTGCGGTTTTTTGGGAGATTGGAATCCAAGGTTAATTCCCGCAAAAAAAATAACTAAAGCAAACAGAGCAATGCGAAGAATCTCTTTAGCCAGATTTAGGACCCTGTGTTTGATGAATTTTCCTTTAAGGATATATCAGTAATTAACTAATAACAAATTGTAGAATTTAATCTATAGTCTATCCTTTCCTCTTATATTGAAAAATCTGACAAATCAATATTTTTTTCTTTCGAAATTTACGCCAAACATTCAAAATTGCAAGGAAAATATATATCCTATTCAACTTGTAAATGGGGTAGAATTTTGGTAGCCCGGCTGATGAATATTTGTGATTTTACGCGATAGTTCAGGATGATTTAGATAGCCGCTTAATCAGAGCAGAATGCTGAGGAAATTTTTGAAGAAGAATATCTCTCTTCCCCAGTTCAAAGTCAGCAAAATCAAATCCGGGAGAAACAGCGCAGCCAAAAAGTGCAAATGATTTTTTATCCTCAAGTTCAGCAGCAAACCAATTTTGTTTTTCGACTATTAATTGAAGTTCGCAGTCTTTCTTTTTACCAAGTTTTTTTGTTATGAGTTCTCCTTCTTTATTGATTACATAAAGAAGAACCGCACTGCCATCATAGAAATGCCAGAGTTCATCGGACTGTAAAAGGTGAAATGCTGAGAACTGTTTTCCTTCCAAAAGAAAATAAATTGAAGTTGAAAAATTCCTTGTTGACTTGTAACGCTCCGGCAGATGCTCAGGTAAAATTAATTCACCTGAACGATAAACCTCTTTGTAGTAACCGCCTTCAGGATGTTTTTTAAGCTGCAGCTGTTTTATGTAGTGTTTTGCTTTCGGATGCATTGAATTATTTTAATAGCAGCATTTTCTTTGTTTCAATATATGATCCTGCCTTCAGTTGATAGAAGTATACTCCACTCGACAATCCTGTTGAAACGAATTCAACTTCATACTTACCTACAGTTTTTTCTTCGCTAACGAGAGTGGCAATTTCTCTTCCAAGCAAATCATAAACTTTAAGTGAAACCATACCGATTACTGGTAACTGGTAACTGATTACTGTACTTGGATTAAACGGGTTAGGGTAGTTTTGAGAAAGAAGGTAATACATTGGCTGCAAATAACCAACAGTATCCGAATCATCAATCAATGTAATAATTCCTCCACGATCAATTGTCTTTAAAATTGTACCAAAATTGCCGGCTGCCCACCCGATTGAATCATTTACGAAAAATACTGATGTAAGTGGGTTTGTTGTTTTGCTTAATTGCTTATTCCAGGTTACACCACCATTAGTTGTATTAAGAACTAATCCTTCCCTAAAGAACTGTCCACCAACAGCCCATCCAGAATTTTTATCAATAAAGAATATTGATTTTATATCCCATGATGAATTGCTGCTCTGAGCGAACCAGTTTTGACCGCCATTAGTTGTTCCTCTGATTACACCATTATTACCAGCAATCCATCCATTCATTTCATCACTAAAAATTATTGAATTCAATTCTATCGAAGTACCACTACTTATTGAACTCCAGTTATTGCCTGAATCGGTAGTTTTTAAAATATTACCACCTTGTCCAACGATAAACCCGATTTCCCTATTTAAAAAAGTAATTGAATTAAGATTCACAGTTGTTCCTGAATTTATAATATCCCAACTCTCTCCCCCATCTGAGGATTTAATAATGGTACCTGTGTTCCCAACAGCAAATCCAATAGAATCAGTGAGAAAATAAATATTATTTAGCCAGTTTGTTGTATTAGCATAAATAAGATCCCAGGTTTCACCATTGTCAGATGTCTTTAACACTGTTCCGGCAGTTCCGCAAATCCATCCTAATTCATTACCTTTAAAGAAAACGGATCTTAACCACAAACCAGTTGGGACATTAATCGTATTCCAGTTTTGCCCTCCGTTAGTTGTATTTAACACTGTACCAACCTGACCAACAGCCCAGCTAGTACTTTCATCAATGGCATAGATTGAATGCAAGCCCCATTTTGGTCCTGTTGAAAGATTTATCCAATTTAAGCCGCCATCAATAGTATTTAAAATAGTCCCTGCCTCTCCTACAACCCATCCTATTTCTCGGTCTAAAAATCTTATGGAGTACAATGCGTTCAATACGCTTGATGACTGATAATTCCATGTAATCCCGCCATCAGTTGTATTGAGAATTAAGCCTGCCCATGCACAAACCCATCCATAAAATTCATCTGTGAAATAAACCGACTCAAATTGATTAATATATCCACTAACTTGTGGAATCCAATTTGTTCCTCCATCTATAGTCTTTAAAATTGTTCCTTCATTTCCTACACACCAGCCAGTTAGGTTGTTAATAAAATAAACAGAATATAACCGTGAATATATACCACTAGTTTGAATGACCCACTGTTGTCCCCCATTGGTAGTTTTTAATATCTTACCATATTGACCATCAAAACCAGCTGCCCAACCAATCGATTCGTTAATAAAAAATACGCTATAAAAATATTCAGTACCTACACCAGTTCGTTGAGTAAGCCATGTATTTCCGCCATTTGTAGTTTTCTTTATAACCCCAAATTGCCCTACTACCCATCCCGTCATTTCATCAACAAAGTATAGTGAATAAAAATTCTCATAGTTATTTAAAATCAGAGGTTGCCAGTCAATACCTCCATTTTCTGTTTTGAAAATTGCGCCATAAATTTCTGGCTCATCAAACCCGACAGCCCAACCTATAGAGTCATTAATGAAATAAACTTCTTCAAGTGATATTGGTGATTCGAAAGTGTAATTATGCCAGCTATTACCAGCATCAATAGTTTTCATAACAGTACTAGTTCTGCCGACCGCTATTATTTTACTTGAATCAATTACACATAAACTAGTTAATTCATTCCCCTGCGGCAGCGGATTCTGCCA
>Ga0209498_1000129_pt1 | contig 42856 bp, 63 predicted proteins | sample WalLakDeSediment_FD_184131 | JGI IMG/M metagenome (GOLD analysis project Ga0209498, IMG submission 184131) | Lake sediment microbial communities from Walker lake, Nevada to study Microbial Dark Matter (Phase II) - Walker Lake 11/02/13 Deep... | ecosystem: Environmental > Aquatic > Freshwater >... | reverse complement strand
ATTCGAAAGAAACGGCAACAACATGGGTGAAACCCGCGGCATCTCGGTTACCGGTCACTCTATGTTCTCGGGGTTCTTCTATTACACCCCGGTAGCAGACGAGACCGCGACATTCAACTTCGTGTTCTCTCGGTCAGGTACGAATGGGACAGTGTCGATAAGGAACATGAGACTCTCGGTAGAAGGGGCTGATTAAATGGACTACGACTATGAAGGAAAAGAAACCCAACCCGACCTCGACGGCATAGAGATGGGGATAGCCGACTCGGAAATGACAAACAAATCTGTAACCGGATGTTCGTGGTGGGAGGAGGTGGCGCTGCTGCGAGTGACCTTCGAGACAGAACTCTCGGTAGACGACAAGGAAATCCTCGACCAAATCGTAGAGGACAATTCCTGAGACCTGGAGCGCGCAATGTTATGGACCTCAAGGTCCAGGCGCTCCCGGCCGGCCACAGTGTATTCCGTTTTACTTCCAGAGAGGCCGGACTTCTGCCGAGGCCAAGTTAATGTTTCTGACCTAAAGGGCAGTACTTGGCCAATAAGAACGACGGGGGAAAACTACCGAGGCCGAGCGCAATGTTACTGACCTAAAGGGCAGGGCTCGGCAACAAGAGAAACGACTCCGAACGTCCTTCAACCTGGTAGCCACCAGGCGAGGTAAGGTCAGCCTCCACCTAACCGGCTCCCGGCATGACGTGGGGGACGATTCTCCGCGTTGTGATCTAAACGCCTTGAACATCCTTCAACCTGGCATTCGCCAGGGGTGTAAAGTCAACCTCGGCCCTGTCCGGCCTCGGTATGACGTGGCTGGATGATTCAATGCAACGAAATATCTAAACGCTCCAGGCATCCTTCAACCCGGTAGTCACCGGGGAATAAAGTCAACCTCGGCCCTGTCCGGCCTCGGTATGACGTGTTGGGATGCCATTCTGCATCGTCGTATCTAAACGCCTTGAACATCCTTCAACCTGGCATTCGCCAGGGGTGTAAAGTCAACCTCGGCCCTGTCCGGCCTCGGTATGACGTGGCTGGATGATTCAATGCATCGTAGGTCCCTCCTGGGTGATGAACCTCCGGCTCCTTTCATAAATGAAAGAGTCGCCTCATGCCGGTTCACATGATATATCAATCAACGACCTATGCTGCTAAAAACTGAACAAGTTCACCCTCGTGCCAAGCGAGGGCCCCCGGGTTTTCTTGACGCAGCGTTCCAGCCCCGGCTTTTCTAAGAGGTCGAACATGCGTTCGACGCTCGGTAGCGGTCGTTCAACGAAAGAGAACACCGGCCTCGCTTTTTAGTGGCTCGGCCGGAGGAACCCGCCACTCTAATCTACAATTAATTTATATACTATCCTCGACATTTATGTTCTGAGGGTCATTATGAAATGGTGGCAGAAATTCCTGAGAAGGATAGCGAAGAACTACCTGGAGAACAACAGGCAGCCGATTGAGGATACCGTGATGGGAATGGTCGACGCAACGCTTTTCGAAGCGGCCGTCGAAGTCAAAAAGAAGTACCCGGAACTCCCGGACTCTGTGCTGCTGACCATGAGGGAAGCCGCCGAAAAGTTCGCCTCTGAGAAGGTGGAGAAGGCGATAGACGAACTCCTCAAAAAACTCTCCGAGGATTGACAATGGCCGACGAGGATGAAGCGAGATTCCTGATTAAGGAGTTCGTGATTCCGGCACAGGCTCGGCTCGAAAAGAAAATCGACCTTGTCTGCGCCGAGCAAACAAGCATGCGAATCGAGAATGAAACAACGAAGGCCAAGGCCGCGCATGTGGAATACCAGGTGTTGCAGTTGCGGGAATCGGTGGACAAACACAGAGACGACGCGTTCGCGCACTACAACCCCTACCACAGCGAGACCATCCCTCAGAAACTATGGAGAAAGAAGCCGGAGATAGCGGCCGGCGGATTCCTCGGGACGACCTTGGCCGCCCTGCTCTATCTCCTCGTAGAGAAAATGTTAGGAGGATAACGATGGGAGAACTGACGTCGGTGGATAGAGTCCTACGAGTTCTCGGGTATTCGGACCCGACCCTCACTCAGCAAATGATTGAGGAGTACATCGAATACTCCGAGGGGTACATCCGGGCGTACACGAGAGAGCGCTTCCTCCCGACAGACCCGCGATTCAAAAACGCTCAGGGCTGTGCGACCTACATGGCTGCTCTGTGCGCCGTGATAAGGCCGCTGGGAGGAGCGACCGACGGCGTGGATTACAGGATTGACGAAATCAACATAAAGAAATCCACGCAGGGAAAGATGAGACTATCGACCGCCGACAAGTTCTCGAAGCAGGGAAAGATGTACCTGGACGCGCTGTCCGTAGACGTCAGCGACGTACCGGAATCAAACACCGGGAGGTGGGGAATATAGCGCTGGACCTCCAGATAAAAGACGAGGATGGAAACGTCTACACGCTGCTGACTTACCTGGTGAACTTCGGAAGGCTCGCCCCAGGCATAGTCAAAAAGGTCAAGGTAATCCTGGTCAATGTCGGGTTCACCACAGAGAACATAAAGATGGAGTGTGTGGCTCACCCGACGAGTCAAATCGGTCTGCCCGAGAACACATATGAAGTCGCAGACCTCTCGCTGGATGAAGCGGGCCCGTTCCTCAATGTCCTGCCGGTACCGACCATGGCGCCGAACGCCCAGGTCCCGATATGGGTAAGGTGGTCAATGCCGGCAGGAGTCCTGCCAGGGGCAGCACAGTTCGGATTGAAAGCAGAAGGTAAGGTGATATGGACATGAAACAAAATATAGGCATAGTCGGAACCGTGAAGTTTGAACTTCGCGACAAGGATGGCAACCTGAAACTCAAGGACGAGGTCAGGAATGGAATAACGAACACCGGGTTCGACGCAATCATAGCCCGCCTGTTCTCCACTGGAACGAGCGTGTTCAGTGTCGTAGGCATAGGCGACAGCGCCACGGCCTTCGACCCGGCGCAGACGAACCTCCTGGGTACATCGTACCGCAGGACAGGCGTCTACGCCCACACGATAGGAACCAAAGTCGCGACGATAACCGTGACCTGGGGACCTGACGAACCGATAGTCGGAACCGTGACAGTGAGAGAAGTCGGTCTGTTCGACAACACCGTGGGTGGTGTAATGATGTCCAGGCTGACAAGGGATGTCATCACCAAACTCACGACCGACACGCTGACCATAGAATACGTCCTCACGCTATCCTAAGGAGGTCTTCGCATGGGGGACTACCAGGACGGCGATAGGATATATGCTACGCATTGGCTAAGCATGAAAAGAGCGATAGCCGGGGACGTGATTGTGACCGGCGTAGCCGTCACTGAGACAAGTCCCGCCTCAATGAGCGTTGATGTCTCGGCAGGGCACTACTATCAGAATGGGACGAAACGGATAGTCGGGGCTACGAACATACCAATCAATGCCTCCGACACAACGAATGCCCGACTCGACCTTATCAGCGGAGGACCTGCAGGACTCGTTTACACACCGGGCATTCCTGCCTTGATTACAGCCCCGCCGGACCTTCCCGCCGGACACATAGCAATCGCCATGATCTATGTGCCGGCGAACTCAACCACCGTGGTACAGGCGAACATCAGAGAGTTCGCCTTCCCCTCGCCGTTCCGGGAACACTCCGCGCAGCACGAGGATGGTGGAGATGACATAGTCGTCCCCGCCATCCACGGAGCCCGTCACGGATACGGACTCCCCGACGAACTGAAAGTGGAGGACCTGGCAACCACCGAGTTCGACACAACCAAAATCCTACAACCCGGTGGAGCAGGACAACTCGTGTGGAATGAGAAAGACGAAGTGATTGAAGTCGCCATCGAAAGAGTCTATGATGGCGCCGGCAAAACGCGGAACAACAAAGTCACCAAACTATACCCCTTCGATTGGGACGCGGGTACGCCAATAGAAATAGCCGAGGTAGCCCTCGTAACTGTAGAAGGCGTCGAGTTCTCGCCGAATGGACAGTTCGTAGCATGTGGAAATAAGATATACTCGTTGAGTGGGAAAACCGTAAAAACATTCCATACAAGTCTGTATGGCTCAAGCGAAAACACATTCCGATTCTCGCCATGCGGGAGATACGTCGCATCGAAATTCAATACCTATCTCATGCTCTATACAATACAATCGGACAGGCTTGTGCTGCAACATCAATTCGACACAGGGCTGATGATCGGAACCCTATTATGGACCCCAGACGGAAGGTTTTTGATAGTGTCGGACAGTACCACGAACATAGATTGCTACGAAATACTCGCCAACCAATTCATGCTGAGACACATTTTTAGTGGGAACTCTACCCCGATAACACTGTCTTCTATAACACCAGATGGAGACATGTACTGTTGGTACAGAGACGATACTAAAGTAATATCGTTCCGTAAATTATACCAGCACGCGACCAGCGGTGTCTCACATAATTTCGCTACGTCAACCGAAGTAAAAAGCATAGCGTGGCACCCCACCGGCAACTTGATATTGAGCGGAAAAGTCTATACGTCCGGCGGGTTTGCAAGTTTTCTACAGCGCCGAGATAGAAACACAGGCACGCCAACGGGCAACGATATCACTCACTTCATCCACGCAGGAACAATACTGTCGATAGTGTGGTCCCCGAATGGAAAGATGATTGCGGTGTGTCTGGGTATAAACGACAATGTAAGAGTGTATGACTATACACCACCCAATACGTTCACGATTGTGCATAATATAGCCCTACCGACCGGCTCGGGACAAGTGGGAAAGAATGCAATGGCCTGGAGCGCCGACCAGCAATACATAGCACTCGGAACCGTCAACGCGGGTTCGGGGGTCTGCACTCTCCATATATTACAAACCACCAAGGATATGCCGGCAGAGGGATTGATGAAAACCATTGAGTTCAGAAGGGGTGTAGACGAGTAATGCCGAACAGCCCCGCGCTCGGAGAGTTCACTTTAGGCCTCGCTGAACTCGGCGCGGGCACACAGATATTCCAGATGTTCGAGAGCCTCGCCTTGGCCGACTCAACTCTGCTCGACCTCGTCACAACAACCTATGAAACACTCGCCCTCGCAGATTCGATTACGGCACAGTGGCTCGTCAGACTCGCCGACGCCATGGGGATAGACGACAAGCACATCCTCGACTTCATAGCACGGCCATCCGAAAGCGTGGATGTGAGTGACCTGGTCGCAGCCCAGGTAGAAACTATCGTGAACGAATTGTTGGACTTGGAGGACGCGGCGAGGTCCACCCGGTTGATCGTGATGCTCGACTCATTCGGACTTACCGACGCCCAAATCACAGCCTTCACATCACGCCCACAAGAACCCATGAACATCGGCGAGGATACTGCCACGTCGCAGGAAATCACAACCGAGGAATCCCTCTCCGTGGCAGACGGTTCAAAGGTCAATGCAACCCTACCATTCAACGAAGCGATTGCCCTGGACGACGAAGTGTTCTCCAGCAGAATAGCGAGGGCCTTCGAGACCATGGCTCTCGCAGACGCAATCGCCACTGTGATTGAAACCGAAGTGGAGGAATATGTGACAGTAACAGACTCTCACATAATGACACAGGCAATCTCGATGGAGCAGGGATTGAACTTCGCGGAAAGCACTTACCTTCTGACAGAAGTGATAGTGGGTGTCAAAGGTTTCATCTCGACAATTCTGGATATTGACTCGACCGACTTCTGTTCTTTGGTAGATGAAACCGGGCATGTGGTCCAGAAAACCAATGTGACGCCGGTCTTTGACTTCCAGGCGTTCCTGTTCCAGAAGCAGACCAGGCAACTGTTCGACTTCGGCATAACGACATTCCCAGGAGACGCGGTGATGTTCTATTGCCCGGAACTCGACCCGCCGCTGGAAGTCGGTGATGAACTTCTGTCGAACGGAATCTATTACAACATAATCGAGATAAGGGACAAACTCATGGGGCCGAACATCATATACAAAAAGGCCGCGTTAAGAAAGAGAAGGGAGACCGATATGTTGCCAAAGATAACAATGTTCGGAGCATCACCAAATGAAAGCGGAAGTTCGACCGTATCCTGGTCGCCGATTGATTCCACACAATACCCGTGGCTGAAAGAATACGAGGTCTTTATCTCCGAGGATGATATTGATTATATCAGTTACAGAAAGACCACCGGAACGTCAATCTCGGCAACCGGGCTCGAACCGGGAAAGACCTACTACTTCAAGGTCAGAGGAATCAGCATGACCACCGACGCAGGACCACTATCAGACCCGGTGGATTGCAGCGTACCCACCGACTCCCTCGTGGTTCACAATCTGATGGCGACGCTCAACACTTCCGGCTCCTCGGTTCTGTCATGGTCGCCGGTGAGTTCTGTGGACTATGGGTACTTGAGCGTCTATCAGATATTCATATCGGAGAACGACGTCGACTTCACCCTGCATAGGGAAGTGACGCCGTCGACACTGAGCGTAACCGGACTTGTACCTGGAAAGACATACTACTTCAAAGTCCGGGCTGTAAGCAAGTTCGGGGACACCGGGCCACTGACAGCGTCGGTGAACTGCGGCCTCCCGGTCGCAGAGTTGGAAGTAACCGACTTGGCATGCACACTGAACGACAACGGAAGCGTCACCCTCACTTGGTCGCCTGTCGATTCCACGGTCTATGACTACATTAAATTGTACCAGGTATTCATATCCGAGAATGGAACCGACTACCGGCTCCACAGAGAACCGACGACTCCGACTCTCACACTCGCAAACCTTGTACCGGGTATCACTCTGTATTTCAAGGTGAGAGCCGTCAGCAAGTTCGAGGAGATAGGGGCATTCGCAGGACCCGTGGACTCTGCTGTCCCGCCGCCTGTGATGGCAATCGACAACCTCGCATGCACAGAGAACGTGGGTGGCTCGGTGAGTCTGACCTGGTCCCCAATCGACTCTGTGGACTACGGATACATCAGAACGTACCAGGTCTTCATATCGGAGGACGGGACAACATTCAACCTCCACAGAGAAGTATCCAGCCCCAATCTTATCCTGAGCAACCTGGAACCTGGAAAGACTTACTACTTCAAAGTGAGAGCCGTGAATAGATTCGACGAGGTCGGCGTCCTCGCCGGACCGGTGGACTCATTGGTCCCAACCGCGTCCCTCGCAATAACAGGGATATTCTGTTCTGTGAATGACAGCGGCTCGGCTACGGTACAATGGTCGCCGATTGATTCCCTCGTCAATGAGCATGTGGATAAGTATCAGGTACAGGGTTCATCCGACGGAGTGAACTTCGATTTAATCAGAGAGGTAAGCGTACCGACCTTCACGCAATCGAACCTCGTACCCTACTCCACACACTACTTCCGGGTGAGAGCGGTGGACAAGTTCGGCAACGTGGGGGCATGGTCCACCGTAGTCAATTCCGCGCTACCAGCATTCAACCTCGTGGATGTACCATGGATACGAATCGGCGACAACGCAGATGGCACTGTGGAACTGAGATGGGGGCAACTGAACCCTGACGTCTATACCACGCTGAAAACTTACAGGGTGTACTGCCAAGCCCCCGGCACAACATACAATCTAATCGGAACCACCACAGGCCAATCCTTCAATGCGAAAGTACCGGACCCCAATGTCGCCTACTTCTTCAAGGTCATTCCAGAGGACATCTATGGACGAGCAAACATCACGGCCGGCGCCTATGTGAGCAACAAAGACTTCCGGAACCTGATCGCGGCCGTGGTAATCGGAGACGTGAGAGCGGTGGGCGGCGTCGGAAAGATGGACGTCTATTGGAACGATATACGAAAGGCCACAAGCGACCAAACCCTGGACTACTACGAAATAGAATACGCGAAACTTGGTGAAACGTATCGCCTCGGACACACGACCACTTCCAACCAATGCGTGTTCTCGGCTCTGACCGCAGGAACCTGGAGAGTGAGGGTGAGAGCGATATTCAAATCGAGAGACTACACAGCATGGGCAGAGAAAACCGGGGTGGCCGTGACGTGAGCATCTTCCTGGATTATTACAAGATAGAGAAAGAAGTCGCCCTGGTCTCGATACTTGACGAGTCCGAGAACTTCCACGACTTCACCGAGCCGGACTTCACCGGGATGGCAGAGTTCCTCTACGAACCGGGCTTCGTCGTCGTGTTCGGCATCACCCGAGCCCCGCTTGAAAAACTGATAGAGAACGACCCCCGGAAAGAGGACTTCGCCCTGCGATACCGGTGGCTCGACGTTCAAGCAGAAATCAGAAAGAAAACCGGGCAGAGACCGACACTGAGGAATCTGCTCGCAGGAACCTCCGGTGAAATCGAAGGGCGCTATGCAGACATTGAAAGAAGTGAATATGCAGATTGGTCCTCGGACGCAGTACTCAATCGAGTGGAAGCAGCGCACGACCGATTGAGGGCGTTGAAGGAATGCTACGACGTGGCGCTCAGCATGGGGGAAATATCATACTACTTCCGCGACCAACAGTTCTTAATCGACATTGAATGGACGGAACCCGGCCACCCACTGACCATCGAACATACAGCAGAGGGTATCGAAAGGACGCGGGGAATATAACTCTCGCCTCCCGGCTCGTTGTATTGCAGCCTCCCGGCTGCCTGTGAATATCCACTCATGCCTCGCTCCCGCTCGGCCGTATTCTGAATCGGTCTTTCCTCTGAGTACCGAGAGGCGCAGACCTATGAAACCGAAAGAGTTAATCTGTGAACTATGCAACCGACCGCTGTCGAATGAGGAGGCCGCTGACCATTACAGCGCCCCCATCACGACCTTCCACTGTTATCACTGTGACCCGGCGAGGAAGCAGGACATAGCAGACTTCCACCAGGACATGCAGGAGATACACACAATCGAAAGTCTCCAGCACACGAACGGAGTATTCCACCGGAGAGCCGCGGAGGAATCACCATGAGCAGCGACCGGCACATACACACATCACACGAGCAGGGTAAGTGTCCGAAGTGTGGCGCTCAGACTTGCTACTACTGTCGCTGCCGAAACAACCTCTGCGGGAAATGCTACGACGCCGGGAGATACTGACATGGGAAAGAGACAGAAGCAAATCTGCATGAACCATAAAGACTCCGTGATATTCGAAAGCAGCCGAGACAAATGCCCCGTCTGCAAAGAAACCGATTACACCTTCTCATACTCCGGAGATAAATCATGCAACTACAATCTAAACGGAACAGCGCGACAGGAGGCACAGGAGCAGCCCTCTATACACGCAGAACCGGAACAGGCGACTCCACAACCGGCTCAGGAAGGAAACCCGCAGAATCGCCCGGAACAGCCTCCTCTGATAACCGCGCCCCCGGACTCTCGCCTCCCGGCTTCGTAGGCACAGCGACCTCCCGGTCGCCCGGACTATGAACCACGATTGCCCCGACCTCGCAACTCACAACACAACCCGGACAGAAAGACTTGCCCGGTGCAATCGCCACGTTGCGCGACGCCTGGCCTACGACCTCACCACTCGGGGAAAGCATGGGCCAGGACACTCGATTAACCACATTGCCCATTCTCAGCAAAGATTTTTTATAAGACCGGTGACTTACTATCCGGTGGGTGACTGTTGCGAAAAGATACTAAACCGAGGACTACTGTCTCTGAACTCCAGATTCAGACGATAGTGATGAAACGAAAGGATGGCATGTCCTTCACAGCAATCAGCAAAGAGATGGGGATTGCGAAGTCAACTGTCCGATACAATTACAGAAAGGAGATGGAGCGCAGGGTAGTATCGAACCAGGGAAACATCGTGAGGACTATGCAAAGCATGGACCTGCGTAACAAGGTGATGGTTATGTGCGACGACTTGGTCCATGATGTGAAAGAACTCGGCGCCTCCAAAGATGAAATCCAGATAAGAGTCGCCGCGATTAACTGTGTGAAGGGAGTGGTGGTCGCATTTGAATTATCAGAGGGAACGCCACCGACCACCTCGATTGAGAACGAGCATCTGATTGTAGCAGACGTACTCCTGGCTGACCTATCTCCAGAACAAGTCGAAACCAAACTATCAACAATCAGAAAGAGAATGGCAGCCTCACCCCAAACCAACGGAGGGATGATACGATGAAGCATGATAAGGAACAGCGACAATACAACTCAAAGGACAGCGACCACAGAACACCACGACACCGAGCAGCAACCAACGACCGACCAGGACAACGAGCAGCCACGACACACCATCATAACAACCAGCGACAACCCACCACAACGACACACACACATAGGCAGCAACAACACAGGCAAGGGGGACCCCATCACATACCATACAGCAGCACAACCATAGGGAACAGGCGCACTCCGCCACACGCAATCCAGCCCCCTTTCCGTGCCGGGAGGGTGGTCGCATGAAAGCCCAACTGCGTCTCGGGGAGACCGCGGAGGACCGGGAGCGCGTGGAGGCCGAGGCCGAGAGCATCCGGGCGGCAGCCGAGGCAATCCCGAAGCCGGAGTACCGGTACTATCATGGAGACCCCGGGGAGCGGCTGCCAATGACGGTATCCGCATGCATCGGCGAGCGCCTCACCCTGGTCATAGAATGCGACCTGACCGGCCGCAGAATCGCCAGGGAGGACATTATCAGAGAGATACAGTTCCACACAGAGATGCTGAACAAGGCCGTGGCGATAGGGACCAGGGGTGGCACATGATTCCCGCCGTCACCCTGTCTCTCAGAGACATTGAGATTGCCGCGTACAAAAAGGACCCGGCTCTGTTCGTCAGGCGGGAACTCCGGGAGGAGCCGTCGGAGGACCAGGCCGCCATACTTCGAGATTGCGCTGACCTCAACAACAAGTTCATAATCATCAGCGCGGGGAGAGGCGCCGGCAAAACAAAGGTGGTCTCCTGGATTGTGGCCTGGTCGATAGCGATACTTCCGACGGTCTACGGGAGATATGACACGAACATCCTGGGCGGCTCGGCGAAGCAATCGCAGATGATGAACTCTTACTTCAAGACATACATCCCGCTCAGCCCCCTCCTCAAAGAAAAGTTGAAGGGGGACCCCAGAGCATACCACACAGACTTTAGGGATGGGAGAGTGGCCGCCCTCGCCGCCTCAGAGCATAGCATCCGTGCCCCTCACGTTGACCTCCTGGTCCTGGACGAGGTCTGCTCTGCTGACGATAACCTCGTGGAGCAAGCGCTTCCCCAGGTAACCGGGGCACGGCATGGGCGCATTATCATGCTATCCACCCCTCACAAATACTTCGGGGTGTTCCGAAAGTATTGGGACCGGGCAGAGCAGTTCGGGTTTCGCAAGTACGGGCCATGGTCGTTAGAGCGCTGTGCATGGAACAGCCCGGAACTCCTCGCCATGTTCAAGGAGTCTTACTCACCCGACCGGTACAAGGTCGAGGTCCTGGGAGAGTTCCCAGACACCGGTATCTCCCTGTGGCCCTCCACGCAGATTGACGCCGCCGTCGCGCCCGAGCCCTTCGCCATCCACCCCTCTTATCAATGTGACTTCGGCGTGGATTGGGGACAGGCCGTACCCTTCGCGACCGTTCTTACCCCGGTACAGTACATCAACGGAAAGGTCTACATCCCGGGGCCCCCGCACATATGGGAACAGGAATACTACATGACCATGGTGAACAGAATCATAGACGTCTACAAGAGAGAGCGAGGGCAGACAATCTATGCTGACAGTTCACACCGCGGGGAGAACGAGCGCCTGGAGGTCGGCGGCTGTGACATAGAGAGGGTTGTGTTCTCGGGAAACAAAGGCCGGATGGTGGAGACACTGTCGGTTCTCCTTCATCAAGGGAGGCTCGTTATCTCGCCTGATCAATCTCTGTTGATACGGCAGATGAAGGAAGCGTCGTGGGTAGTCAATGAAAAGACCGGGTCTCAGAAAATAAGGAAGCAGCCGGGGAACGACGATTGCGTGGACTCCCTAATGACAGGGTTATGGAGATTGCAGGAGGAGGACATACTCGATGATACCAAACAGGACGAGTTCCTGGGGTTGTAGGCAGGGCTACTGCCCTCCCCTTCCTTGGGAGGAGACGGGTCTTATTGCCTCACTTGTAAGAGAAGGCCCTCCCTCAGGTTCCACCGAGAGGTTCGGGCCAATGAGAACTATCCACAAACATACTCATGGTTTTCACATTCCGTTCTCAGTTGGGGCATTCGGCATAATGACCCTCAAATTGTTCTGCCGGATATTCCTTGGCTCGGCTGCCTCTCACGAGCAACCGAGGGTGACGGGTCTCAAAGCCCACACCCTCTCTGCTCCCATAATGAAAGGAGAGATAGCATGAAAGAAATGACAAACGTCAAGGGAAACAATCTGTTGCTCGTGGACGGCTCTGTGAATCTCTGCGGCTACAAAATCCGCAGCGAGACATTCAAGCAAATCTGCGAGACCATGGTAGGCTTGAAGAAGGTGCCGCGGAATCTGTTGTTCGAAAAGCAGCAGGACGCCGGCGATAGCGGGATTCGTCTCTATGACAGCGGAATCACACTGTGGCTCCCGACGTCAGCGATATTGTTCTCCTTCTCGATAAAGAAGGAACTGACGCCGGAGCCGGTGATGGAGACGTTGGCAAAAGAGATGCTGGACGACATGACAGAAGAACAACTCGAAGCGCTCGGCAACGTGCTGACTCCACATGGTGAGGAAGTCCAGGAAGTCAAGAACAGCATCGCTGGACAATTCGCTTCGAGCAAACTGTTCCGGCAGAATCCATTCGCCCCGTTCGAAGGGCGCGACGGAAAGTTCTGGAGAGTGGTCGAGCGCGTCAACATGACGGACCAGGACATTCTCACTATGAACTTCGACATCGAGCCGGTCCCGGAACCGGAGGAGACACGGCTCCCGCCGTGTGACAAGCGAGCGACCTATGGAGAATGCCTCGCGCTCCCCGGTGTCGACGAAAGGTTGGCATCGAAGTGTGCGAACATGCTGAGAGATGGGAAGTGTCCGAAAAGGCTCGACAAGTCCGAGCGCGAGAAGTTCGCGGAGGACTTCCCCGAGGAAGCGCGGGCCCGGACATTCGATGGAGGGTTCTGATGAACGAGGCATGCCGTGTCTGCGGCTTCAATAAAAAACCGCTCCATGTAAACAGAGTATGCCCGGATTGCAGCGCAGACTTGAACGACAGAGTCAAGGTCGCCGACTCCATGATAAGGTATGGAGGGGGTTTCGTCAATGCCCTCGGACAGGCTCTCATTCGGGCAGACACGGACAACACTCAGAGGATTGCTCTCGCCTTCCCGGAGTATTGGGCGAAGTACCTCGCCATATCCAAGGAGAAGGAGGAATGAGATGGACAAGGTCAAAGTCCGTCGTGATCACTATTGCTCAATATGTGGTGGCGTGATATTCCAGGGCAAGGTCGCCCTGGTCGACAGAATGAGGACAGACGATTGGTCCAAGTGGAAAAGGTACCACGTCGAATGTGTGGAGGGATAAAGTGTCACAAGCAAAGTATGATGAATTGGCAAAGGTAATCGGCGCCATCGGGGCTATGCATGAGGAGGACCAGGACACGACTATCCTGTGCCTCCACGCGCTAAACCTGCTGAAAGGAATCGGGCAGGGTTCAGAATAACTTCCCCACTTGACCGGGGGAATCTCTCCAACCTAGGCAGCCGGGAAACCGGTACCAAACCCCCGGTCCTATTTTTTTAATAGCCGTGGAGAAGCGGCCTTGCCTTGCTTTGGCTGGAGGCTACGGCCTCACGGAGGAATCAGATGTGCGAGAAGTGTACCGAACTGAAACAGGCCTTCCTGGATGCGGAAGGCATCTGCCCGAAGCAGACCGCTTACAATGAATATGACAAGCAGCGGAAGAAGTGCGCCAAGGCTCTCGGCTCGCTCGCTCCGGAGCCGCCGAAAGCGGTGGTGACAAAAGAAAGAAAACCGCGGAAAAAGAAAGAAAAGGAAGAACCCGCGCCGGCGCCGGCCGCAGAGCCGGAACCGGCAAAGACCGAGAGTAAGAAAAAAGAGAAAGTCGTGCCAGCAAAGAAGTCGCCATGCAAGTTCTATTACCGCGGCGGCCTCTGCTCGAACAGCCGAATGGAGAAGCCGTTCTGCGTGGGCGAGGACAAGTGCGACGCGAACTGAGGAGGAAATGAAATGGTCGAAATAGAACAGATGGTGTATTGCCCGAAGTGCAAGCACAAGTTCGTCGCGGTCGTCAACGTCGACCCGGATGAAATAGACGAGTCGTTCAAAAGAGACGACGAACCAAGGCGCAACGAGGGGTACGAATGATAGCACACTACATAGTCCAGGGGGACTCCCTCGGGCTGACAACAACGAAAACAGCATGCGGTGAAATGTGGAAGCCGGGGACCCCGATGGACGATGGTAAGGAACGGATGGGGTACTTCGGGGAGGATGCAACCCTAAAGAAGGTAACGTGCCGGAAGTGCATCGGCAGCCGGCTGTTCCGGTCTGATTGGAAGCATTACTTCCAGGACGAGCCCCATCCCTTCCAGGCCGCTGCAAAGAAGGCCGTGATAACCAGGAAAATCCGAAAGGATGTTCGGGCGGCAAAGACAGAGTTGATGATAGAGTTCTTCAACACGCTTCCAAAGAAAGAGAGAGAAGCGGTGAAGGCAATACTGAACAAGGAGTAATCGTCCCTCCCTCAGTTCTCCCGAGAGGTTCGGGACTATGACTCAAATTACCCCTAAAGTGTTAGAGGTCGACCGGCGCTACATACGGCTATCGGTCCCTTCTGTGAGCGAACCATTGGAACCGAGGACGGTTCAGTATTACCCGTCGGGGAAGCACTTCTGCGATTGCCCCGGGTGGTCCTGGTTCAGAAAGCGCGGGGAGGCATACAAGTTATGCCGCCACGCCAAAATGACCACGATGCAAATCGTGAAGTCAGACCAGGCAGCGCAGTTAGAATACGCCGTCAAACTCGTGGACGATAAGACGGCAGCGCTGCCCGTGACCTGGGGCTTCGTGGCCTGTCAGTTCCCAATCTACCGGGGCCTCGACACTGTGCAATGCACCGCGTGTCCTCTGTTCCCAAACAACTGCAACGTCCACCCGATAAGGTTCGGGAAGGGCTGCAGAAACAACCGGAAGCCTCTGATATGGAAAGTCCAGAGCGCCATCTACAACGGAAGGCGCAAGGAGGCTTCCAGGCTTCTCCGCCGCTTCGCGAGAATCGTCGCGGCTCTCAAGGCTCCGTGCCCTCGCTGTGGCGACAGAGGGTATGTGGGCGACGGCGTAGAATGTGTCTGCCACCCGAACAAGAGGTGATCACATGGACCAGGAAACACAGGAATGGTTGAATGAACAGGCAAAGAACTACAAGGCGTGCATCATCGCCGTGTTGAAGAACATCCCGCCGAAACTCACCGAGGAGATGTCTCTCGGCCCCCCGGAACTGAAAGACATTGCGGGGACGCTCTACATCCAAGGTCAGAAGGCCGGCGTCTTCCGGAAAGAGAGCGGAGCAGCGCCGCCCCGGTACGAGGACGACGTGCCATCCACCGAGAAGCAGCAAGTGTTCATAGGGAAACTTGCAGCAGAACTCGGCAAGGATGCCGACAACATTGTCGACCAGGCTCTCAGATTGGCTGGAGTAAAGACCATCGACAAACTCACACTTTCTGAGGCCACCGAACTGATAAAGCGAATGAAGCAAGAGAAGGCCAACAGAAAGAAAGCATGAACCGGCCTTGCCCCATCGAGTGAGGGCTACGGCCTGACAGGAGGAAACACATGAGACAATTTGTGATACATGAACCAAGAAAGACAATAGACTACCAGGAGTTGCTCGGAGAGATGAAGGATGTCTCGCCGACAAAGAAAGACTACGTCGTGGACAGCGCGAACATCCGGGCTGTACCAACCGACGGCGACATTGTCCTGTCCTTTCCGAGAGGAGAAGGCCAGGAGTCGGTCCCCTTCGAGATAACCGATTGGGCGCATGGGCAGATTGCCCTGAAGGTCGGCGTCCCAAAGAAATACTACGACAAGTGCAGAACCGCAGGAAAGGCGGAACTGCTCGCAGACAACATCAACGCCTGGATGGGAACAACTGAGAGGAGGATGTTGAGAACGCAGAAGGGCGCTGTCAGGGCCATGGTCTCTGACAGATACCTCCGCATAGACAACGACTTCGTGTTGGGTGTAGCAAAGGAGAGGTTGAACGCAAACGGCCTCGACCTGAGGGACCCCAGCGTCGTCAAGCGCTGCCACATATCAGACACGCGCCTGTACCTCCAGGTCAACGTCCCACACCAGGTCGCGGAGATAAAGAAAGGAGACCGCGTGATACAGGGCCTCATTCTCTCGAACTCGGAAGTGGGTGCGTCGGCATTCACGGTCGAGCCGTTCCTGTGGAGGCTCGTCTGCTCCAACGGACTCATAGCGCCCCAGGCTCTAACGAGAATCCACCTTGGAGCAAAGAACGATGTGGGGATAATGTCAGAGACAACGATGGACCTGGAGAAGGACTTACTCAAGTCCAAGGTGACGGACATTATCGACTCCGTGTTCAACCTGGAAGTGTTCGAGGCGTGGGTGGAGCAACTCAAGGGAACCACAGAAGTCCACATCCCGAAACCGACAGAGACGCTCGACGCCGCGTTCGACAACTTCGGCCTGTTCGAGGACTTGAAGCCGAAGGTCCTGGACGAGATAATCCGCGAGGGTGACAACACACAGTACGGCCTCGTGAATGCCTTGACCGCCGTGGCGAGGGATGTCCCGAACTTCGAGGACATGGTCACCATGGAAAGAGTGGCCGGCGAAATCTCGATGATGAAGGAAGGAGAGTTCATCAAGAAACTCTGCACAGTGTAATCGCTCTAAACTTGACCGGGGTTGCACCTACTCCCCGGTCGAGCATTTTTTACACTGAAAGCGAAAGGAGAAACTGACATGAAAGTATTCATAGCCTACGCAGACGACGACGTGATCGGAGTTTATGACTCCGTCGAAAAGTGCAGATTGGCCCTGGAGAATGAAGGATTCATCCACTACCCACACGGCCACCCGGACCAGGAGAGGTTGGCTCTGTGGGGAGCAAGGTGGTTGAAAGAGATTCACGCCATGGGCAGAACGAAATGGCAGCGCGGATACATCGGAGACCACGAGGTGGAATGATGGGACTCGGTTACAGGATATTCAAGCGTTCCTGGTGGAAGGAGAACCCCTCATGGCCGAACGGCCTTGAGCCCGCACCAGGAAGGAAAACCCACATCAAGTATGTGGACACCGAGGAGGAGGCGAGAGCGTTCTGTCTGGAATGGAACAGAACCCACCCGCCAGGGCGCCTCTCAATCAAAGCAGAGTTCGAGAGTGCTTAGATGGGATACCAGGCAACATTCAATTCCGGGCCACCGGCGTTCCTCCCGGAATTATACAAACTGAGAGACGAACTGATGAAAGCGGAAGTGTGTCGTGGCGAGGCCGAATGGTGGGTGAGCGCCATGACAACAATCGAAATCGTGATAGGTATAGCGGAGGGTAAATTCAATGAAACTAACAATCGAAGCAAAAAGAAAATATCTGCTCAACCCGGTCTACTGTCCGTTCTGCCAATCGGACAACATAACGACAATGGAACTGACGAACAACGGACCTGTGTTGGAAGTGGAAGTATCTTGTAAGGGCTGCGGCGAGGAATGGGACGAGATATATCAGATACGAGACATGCGCCACACAAACGAGGAGGAAGTAAGTGCTAAGCCGTCTCCCCGCGCATACATCCCTGGTTATGCATAGCCCGGTTGTTTCCCTTCGGCCTTGCCTTGCTCAAGCGGAGGCTACGGCCTCCAGGATGTAAAATATGAAAGAAACAACCGAACCAACGGAAATGAACCTCCAGAACATAATCCTGGTAGGTCAGTGCAAAGGAACGTATGCGAACGCGTCTGTGACCAAAGAGTTCGAGGCGAAGGTGCTTGTGAGCGCCAGGCCCGACGGCACAGTGATTGTCCACAATCTGAGCAACGGCGTCAGGCCGCTCTGCTACATCGACGGCGGCGCTGAGATAAGCATCGCCAGGAACCTCGCAGACGCGGAACTTGAGTTCTTCGCGACGACCGAGGACGGGCAGCAACTCACGTTGCAGTTCTCCGAGATAATCGCAATGCAGGGCATCTCGTCCGGCAAGCAGACGAACTCGCTTGCCATGTCAATTCTCAAGTGCGTATTCGACCTCGGCGGCAACTACGGCCGCACGACGATCGCGCGAATCCTGACCGGCTCGGTGAGCAAGAAAATCCTCACCATCAACATCAGCAAACTCGGGACCTACGGCGTAGCCAAGGACTCCTCGATGAAGGAAGTCCTGTCCCTCGTGGATTGGCTGATACAGGAGAACTACCTCGCATACGTCGAGGACAGCGAGTTCCCGGTCCTGGTCGTCACAAGCAAGGGCTTGGACGTCCTGGCCGGTGGAGACGTTCCATCGGACAAACCGGACCCGCTTGACTCCAACGACGTCAAGCGCAGGAAGGAAGTCCTCAAGGAGTGGCGCGACCGCAGAACTGCCGAACTCGGCAAGCCGTCCACGGCATAGTCGAATAATGCGGGGTCACAGAAATGTGGCCTCGCCCCTATTTCATTGAGGGCTACGGCCACGAACAGGAGAAATGATTGAAATGAAAAAACTATATACAGAATATAATGTTGTTCTCCAAATCAGAGAACGAATTTGCGGGGGAATACCCGTAGATGAAAAGACTATCGAAAATTGGCTAAGAGGCCGGGGTGTCTTACCGAAAGAAGCCGCGAACCGAGCAAAGAAAATACGCGATGAAGTCGGCACAGAAGAATATGTCGAGGAGGCCTCAAAGAGTTCCTGGACATCATTCAAAAGAGATGAAATAGGAATCTACATCGAACCGCGACAGATTCGCGCTCTTATCAAGGAATCTTCTTTCATCCTGGAACTAACAAAGAACGTCCGAGGTTTAAGGCAAAGACTGCAACACGGAATCGTCATCAAACCGGATAGGATATATCTGATGAAGGACAATGCCCCAATCAAGGAAATGGACGGCCAAACCGAAGGCCCAATTCATGTGATGGGCCCACAGGGACCAAGAACCGCATTGAAACGCCAAGACTTCGTTCTAAAACCAACACTAACATTTATAGTTAGAGTTGTCAATCCAGTAGGAAAGGACGAAACAGACTATCTAAGAGAAGACCGTCTCAGAGCAATCTTCCAATGGGCAGAAGATGGAATTGGCCTCGGAGCATCCAGAAGTCAAGATGAAGGAAAATTCGATATTGTGACTTTCGAGAAAGTTGACTAAATCGAAACTACATGACACACCATCACAAGCCTTGCCAAACCACACCAGCACGACATGCCTCGCCATTTCCACCCGAATCGTATCGTTACGACATGCCATATCTTACCAAACCGTATCACTACGACAGGCCCCACCCGGACTCTCCTGCCCTACACAACATGCCATATCCTACCAAACCATACCGTTACGACTTGCCGATACACTACGCGCCGAACCACTACGACAGGCCGTCCCTGCCCTTAACAAGCCGATACATTCCAAACCAAATCGCTACGACATACCTCACCTGAACTGTTCCAACCAAATCAATAAGTGGCCTCGCCCCGCCAAGTGAGGGCTACGGCCACACATGGAGGAATTGAATGTTATCTGAAACAGAAATCGGAAGGATGCTGTTCAAAGCGTCAGCAATCGAAAGAGCGATTGCGAATGACGACCGTGACGCTCTGACGAAAGCGCTGGAAGTTGATTGCATGTTCTGTCTGCGATACAAAAGAATCCAGACAAAGATTCGTGTAGAGACGGAAACAGCGTGTGACGATTGCCCGCTCTGGAAAGAGAAGGTCTGCCACACAGCGCAGGAAGTGATTACAGACTTCCGCATAGTGGATAGATATTGGATGCACTTCTATGAAAAATCAAATAACGAAGTACAGAAGGGAAGGGCTCTCGTATCAATCCAGAACATACGACGCGCGATAGAGAGGTACGCGGTCGACGGCTACGAGGCCGTTCCAGAGGAACGGGGGGAATGAACATTCCGTTCATTGGCGGAGAGCATGTCTGCGAGTGGTGCGGCCAGCAGTTCTGTGAGACGCTGCGCTGTCACAACTGCGGCCATGACTTCAACATTTGCACAAAGGATCCACACGCAGACCCGGATTGCCCGAACTGCGGATACTACGGAGATGATTGAATGAAACAGAAGAAAGCGTGGTACAGAATAGACATAGATGCTGCCGTCTCAGACGAATACATCATCTATGCAAAGAGCGCAGCAGAAGCAAAGAAAATAGCCGTGAAGCGATTCGCCAAGGTGAAGAACTTCCGGTTCATATTCAAGCGCTGCAGAACGAGAGAGAAAGCCGTGGAGACATGGCTCTGAGAATCCCAACTGTAAGAGGAGGTGAGAACATAAGCGACCCGAAAGAGAAAGTGATAAAGGAGTTCGACGACGCCGGCAACCTGGTCAAGAAGACAATCATTCTGGACCATGACCATCAGTCGTCCATCGAACTGAACTTCGACAAAAGTGGCGGCGTAGCCACGAAGGTCAAAGTTTACGACGACGACCCTACATCACTGGACACCAGGCTCGGCCACTTCATAATCGTGGCAGAGAAGCACTCCGGAAAGAAACTCCGGTGAGAATGAGGCGGGACCCCCGCCTCCCCCTTCCCTTTTTCTAATCTGCGGAGTATTTAAATATCCCGCATGAGTATTACATTCCGCAGAGGTTAGCACATGGCGAAAACGATAAAAGAGTTCAAGGAGTTCCTGGCAAAGACGGGATACAAGTGTGCAAAGAAAGGAGACGAGTACATCCTGACAAGGGACACTACGGACCCTGGAGTAGTTTTTGTTTCCGCTGAGGAATACTTCTCGAAAGGGAAAGAAGTCGCTCCCGCGAAAAAGAAGAATGCCGAGGTTGTAAATGTGGAGGAAATGTCCTTCCAGGAACTCAAGGCGTTCGCGAAAGAGAACGGGATTGCCTTCGCAAAGAACATAACGAAAGCGGGACTCCTGAAGAAGATTCAGAAATTATAAGTGAGGCCGGCCTTCGAGTCATGGTTTCACGTTCGATTTAGTTACGGCGCTCCTTTTTGTTTTCAGAGATACGACCGGCGCTTTATCCTTATCACGTTTTGGCGATGATTGCGGAACAGCGCAAGCAAAAAAACAAAGGAGGTAAAAAACCATGACAAAGTCACAACTCGTTGGCTACGTTAGAAAGTCGAAGGCCGGTGGAGCATTAACAATCTCCATCGACTCAGAGGCTTTCGCGCAAGCCGAGAAGTTCGCTTCCAACGACGGACGACAGTTCGTTCGCCTGGTGGCAAATGCCGACAAGGTCTCTCAGATACTTGACGGCGGCAGAGAAGTTACTTCTCTCTGTCAGTTGGTCGAGGACAACTGAGTCCCCGGCCAGCACACTCCCTCGCTTGGGGTGATTGTATCAAGGGCGCAGCGCCGTGTCAACCGCCACGGCCCCGTTCCGAATCTCCAGGCGAGTCGCGGTTCCCTTCTTTTTTTATTTCTATTCTGTCCCTTTGTTGTGGGGGCAACTCCATTCCTCATCATAAGCCCCTGGTGATTTCGGAATGTCGAACACAACAATAGGAACAACGGAGCAAGGAGACGCGGGGCTGGACCTCTCATGGTTCGAGCGCCGCCACGAATACGGCGGTTTGGTCTTGATAACCAAACGGCTATCCCCCGCCTTCATCGAGAAGGCCGCAGCCACGAACAGCATCGTCCACGCGACGATTACCGGCTGGGGGGGAACAGCCCTCGAACCGAGGGTCCCGAGTTTCCAGGAATCGGAGCGCCTATTCCGGGAACTCGTCGACACCATCGGGGCCAACCGGGTCGTCCTCCGGATCGACCCTATCCTTCCAACGGCAGAGGGCATAGCGCGGGCAAGGGCGGTCTACAAAATCCTCCATGAGGACTTTGTGCCGAGAACGAGAGTTCGCATCTCGTTCGTCGACAACTACCCGCACGTCAGAGCAAACTTCAAGAAAGCGGGGTTGTCGCCCCTGCCCTACGACTTCCATGCCCCTCTCGAACAGAGGATGTCTCTCTACACGCAGTATTTCAGCGACGCAGAAATATGCGGGGAACCAGGGATGCCCTGCTCCGGATGCATCTCCTCCAGAGACGCCGACATCCTCGGGGTCGTCGGAGCCGACCCGAGACTCAAGGGGCAGCGGAAGTCTTGCCTCTGCATAGCAGCAAAGGAGGAAATCTTCGCGAAGCGACAGCCATGCAAGCACGGCTGCCTTTACTGCTATTGGAAGGCGTAAGGCCCCTCGGCCAGCGCCTCCTTGCGTTTCAATCCGGAACGGGAATGATACCGTCGAAAGGTATTTATCCGATGGTATCCTTTTCAACCTTGTCGCGTAAGGTTTCCCGCAGAGGGTTTCCGAGGGCGACGCTGGAGACCGTCGGTGGCTTCCATTACCATATCCTAAATAACCCTCTGCTCTAATCCCATGAAATACTTAATTCTGTACCTGGTAAGCGCGAGCATCCTGCTCTACATCTTCTTAACGGGCTGGGGTTCCGAATCGCTGAGGCTCGTCGTAATGTTCATTCTCCTGGGGTACGTTCTTGTCCCTGCGTTCATCGGCGCCAAAGACCTCTGGAAAGACACTTCTCGCCATTCTTAACCGGTGACTTCGAAATGTCTATGATAACAACTTTGGCCCCGAATGAAGTGTTCGTTTTCGGTTCTAACATGTCCGGCTTCCATGGTGCCGGTTCTGCCGGCTTCGCCATGCGCGGCGACGCCCGGAACACCTGGCGACAGGACCGGGCATTCTGCGATATTGCCTATGGTCGCCGCGACGATCGGCGCGGCCGATGGGCCGTGTTCGGGATGGGGCGCGGGTTCCAGGTCGGGACCCATGGCCGCTCCTACGCAATCCCAACCGTAGAACGGCCGGGCTTCCAGGGTTGTGTCGACGAGGACTTCATCACCGGCGAACTGTGCCGGCTCGTGTGTTTCGCGCAGGAGCATCCCGACCTACGCTTCCTGGTTGTCAAACTCGGTGCCAACCGTTCCGAGGGTGGTTTCTCTTACCTCGGCCTCGACGCAATGCGCCGATGCTTCGATTCTGTCCGTTGGATATTCCAGCGTGACGGCGGCATCCCCCCGAACATCGTTCTGCCTCCTGAGTTCCTCTGATGGACCAACATTGACATTCCTCGTCAAGAACAAGCGGTGACTTCGAAATGTCAAAAACAATAGGTATAGTTGGGTCCAGAAGGAGGAACGACGCCGCTGACTTTGCAGCGGTCGAGAAAGCGCTTCTCGATATTCTCCAACCGGGTGACCGGTTGGTCTCAGGGGGCTGCCCACGCGGTGCCGACTCCTTTGCAGAGCGCATAGCAAAGAAGCGCGGCCTGTCCATCACAATCCATTATCCAGATTGGGATGGCGTCGGCAAGTCTGCCGGCTTCGTCAGGAACACCTACATCGCCGAGGATGCAGATGTTCTGATTGCTTGCGTCGCTCCCGATCGCCGGGGCGGTACCGAGGACACAATACACAAGTATGAGTTCCTCGGCAAGTCGCGCTTAATCCTTGTTTAAGCGCCCGGGCTTTTTTACCGGACAAGTCCGGACAGGCAGGGGGGTAAGGGACAGAAGCATGACCATCACACTCCACACGACGACGCTTTCTCACCCAACCCTATCATAGGGCTTCTTTGTTTCTCGAACTGCCTTCTCTCTATGCAATGGCTCAGTAACTCCTTTTTTTCATGCTGGCCCACGCCGGCTCTCTTATGCTTTCGGTTCTGCCGAAGTAAAAGGCTCATGCTGGAGAACTGTCATCGTTCTCCACAATGTGGTCGCGGGGGTGCAAAGCAATGGCAGCGTCTCGGCGCCGAGACCATCGGCGCTGTCGCCTGTCACCGAAACCATCGACCGGTTAGGGATATTGTTGCAGGGAGTAGCAGACGGCGCCTTACTCTCCTCCCGAGGGGGAATGCTGCCGCAGGGCAAAAGGGCGCAACCGTTGGGCGTCTGCTCCTCCAAAAGTAATTGCTTAGGAAGGGGGCGCCACAGGATGCGACCATAGGCGCGTCGTCCTTACGCTTCGCTGGCCGACCCTCGTCCCCGTTCCTATAAAACTGTTTGCTCACTCGGCTCAAATTCCCGGAGCCTCGTCGAGTAGCATGAGAGGATAATTGTTGCTACTCGATGTGCGTGTAAAGCAGGGCTGACCCCTCACGAATTACCTGCTGCTCGGGGTCGTCGGGCAGGACAGAGTCCCCTTAACAGGAGACTTCAAACAAGGCGAAGCGTCGCGTGGAATTGACCGCCGGCTTCTTGCGCCGCCGGACATGAAACCGCAAGCAGTTTCAACAATTCCTGTAAGTCCTGCCTCGATGATTTTGGCGCCGTCGCCCACTCAAAAGAAAGAGTAGCCATGAGACCGCCTCCGGTTCTCGTACCCCACGAACCTCATGGAGTCTCACGGCATACCCGCAGCGGCGGGTGGGCCACGGCTATGTCGTGTGTCTCGCTAAAGAAAAGCGGGAGAAAGAAAGAAAGAGAAAGAAGTAATAAGAAAGAGAAAAAGACACACACGCCAAACATCACCCTGCGTAAAGCATCTCTCACGAGCAAGGGCACATGAGCATAGTATTCGGCTCGCCGTCCCGGAACTTCACCGAATCCTTTGGGCCAGGAGGGATTCTACCGAATAAAAACAAGTTTTATTCAAAAAAGGAGTGTGTAAAAAAATGGTAAACCATGAAGTAAATGAGCCAGAGATAAGAACGCAGTTCGACGACGTTGTCGAGGACTACTTGGAATTGTCCATGGGACACTTCCAGACGAGCGGGGTTTCTTGCCCCTCAACTCCCCAGGTCAGCGGGGAGCCTTTGACAGAGCGCGAGGCGCTAATTAAGAGGAACAAAGAGTTCCTCAAGACAAGGACGGGAACCTTCGTGACGCCCCGCAGGAAATCTCTCGACGAGTTAACCCGCGAGGAGTTCATCGACTACCAATGGAAGTTGGCGAAGGAAGTCGACAAACACCAGGTTCGCGTCTTGTCCGACGATTCTTCAGCCGCCGGGTGGGAGGAGTCGCAGAGAGCATGGGCAAAGCGCATGGGTCTCAAGTCCAAGAAGCAACTCGAACTTGAGGACCCGACATACGACCCGGACCGCCACACCAGGCCGGACAAGTCCCCGGTGACGGCGCTCCGTTCCGTAGTCGCTCTCCCGCCGGCTGACCGGTTGGTCGTCGAGAATGCCCTCAAGGAGTTAGGGTGGGACCCGGCCACGACCGGCAGCATCGACGAGATGCTCCGGCTGGAGTTGAACTCCAGGGCTCGCGGCCACCTCACACCGGACGTTGACGGCATGTCCGTCGTCGACCTCAAACTGTTCCGATGGAACAACCCCGAGGGTTACGACAAGTACGTCGCCGAACTGAAAGAGGAAATGGGTGTTCACTTCGACGAGTCCTTGGTCCTTCCAGAATGGAAGGGCCCCATCGGAACCGGGCGTGGTCAGCGCCCGTCTCAGAACCCGGACGACCTCGACTACATCGGAGACGGTGCAGCCGAGGACCCGGAGGGTTGGCACACGCCATCCTCCGAGTTCTCAACGGAGCCGGACACCAACCAGGGGGACTCATTATGAGTCCCTCCACCCTCCCGACGAACTGCTCCTGTTGCCACACAGAACTCGACCTTGAGTTCTATGCGACAAGCGACAACCCGCGGGCCTCGAAGGTCGCCTGGGACTTGAAGCACTTCAAACTCTGCGAGATGTGCCTCAATGCCTCAATCATCGGATACGACCACATGGATTGCGGGTTCCAGGAACTTACACACTGCAAGAACCCGGAACACCCAGGCGATTTGTGCCTCGGCTATTCATGCCCCTACATGAAGCACAAACCCCGCCGCCGCTCTCTACTGAGCGACCTCAACGACGGAGGTGACTTCTGATGGTAACTGAAAAAGACATAGAGAATATGTACCTCGTGGGAAACCTCGATGGTCTTTTTGTCCACACCCAGGTCGAACTGTTCTCAACGACCATGGGCGGAAACCCGGAAGTCGTCTTTGTATACCCGGGTGCGTCCCCCTCCATCAGAGAGGCCGCGCAGAAATACGCTGAGAAACACGGCCTCCCGGTAGTTACCGGCAAAGACCTTTCGGAGGTGTGAACATGAAATCAAAAGGTCGCCAAATAAAGAATGCCTGGATTCACACGAGGAACTCTCAGGCACAGTTCGGAGCGTCTCCGGAAGGAGAACTTGTGTTGGTGCCGATACCACCAACCCCGAGACCCTCCGGGAACTCCTGGTACTGACCAGGGGTTCTTTCTTTATTTTTTTATAGCCCACCCACCCAGCCCCCGTAGAAAGCGAACGAAGTCCTCAGTCGGCTGCGGCTCGCTCCGGACACTTCCAAACACTCAATCGCCGTGAGGCTCACGAAACTTTCAAACGCTCCATAGCCGCGAGGCAAAACTTCTAGTCGCTCAGGCCGCGAGGCCACAAGCAGACATCGTCCTCCCTCAGGAGAACCGAGAGGTTCAGACCATGTCAACGAAAGTTGTTAAGAAAGGTGTAGAGAGATACGACGTTTATATTGGACGGTCAAGAAATGATATTGGGTTTGGCAATCCTCACCCGATAGGCTTCTGCCGGATTTGCAGAAGGGTACATGACCGGGAGGATTGCTTGGTAGAATTTGAAAAGTATTTCTTGACGAGGGTCCAGGAGGACCCCGAATACAGGAAGCGTGTGCTTTCGTTGAAAGGAAAAACCCTTGGTTGTTTCTGCCACCCGCTGCCCTGTCACGGAGATATAATTGCGAAGTGGATTGATTCGCAACCCTAATCTACAACAGGATTAAATACTCACGACGACATTTACGGACTATGCTTGAAAAGGTAGCGCAACTCTCTGATGAATACGAACTGACAATAATGGAAGCGAGGGAGTTGCTCTACCGTATTACGGAAAAGAAGTTAGAATGACCTCCCCCCCTTTTTTTGTGGGCGACAGGGGGGAACCTTACGAGAAACCACCGACGACGAGCAACCGAGGGCTCCGGGCCCCATCCCGCCCCTTTCCAAAAGCCCCCGGCCTTCGGCCTGGAATGCCTCGTTCCCGGATGGGAACTCGGTGGAAAACCTCCGGAGGGAATATATAGAAATGTTTTTATAAAGACGCTGCTTATCTGTTCATGGGTGACTTGCCGTGAAAGAGAACGAATTTATGGAACTGAAAAGGCTACTCTTGGAAGGCCAGGAGAAGCAGCACGTTTTAGAGGAGGACCTGGGAACGGCCATGAGGACCATGGCTCTGATGCAGGAAGTGGTCGTGAGCCTGATAAAGGAAATCGTCACGATGCGCGAGAGTCTGAACGAGGACGACGAATACGATACAATGCCCCCTGACTTCGTGCTAAAGAGCGGTGAGCGCCTGGAAATAAACTGAGGGAGCGACATGCAGAAAACACTGACAGAAAAGGAGGCTGGCAAACTGGCCTCCATGGGAATCGAATGCTTCGTGCGCTGCACGAGCAACAAGGTGGACCAGGCAAAAGAGGACGTCAGAAGTCTCTGTCTTAACTTCGACATCAAGGGAAAGGACAGCGACGGAGACACCCGGAACCTCGGGAAGGGGAACAATCTGAACATCAACAACCTCACCCCTGGAGACTATGAGCAGTTGTGCAAACTGTTCGGCGTCAACAAGATAGACGACGGAACCCCCATGGTGGCGGTTCTGTACCACGCGGCAGACTTCAAGAAGGCCGAAGCGTGGAAGGTCGCTATGGCTCGGGGCGAAAAGGAAATCCCCGAGGACCAGGCAGACGTCACAGGATACGACGCGCCGGAGGATGTGGAGCCGGAGGGAACAATCACAAAGAAGCAACTGAAATTCATCAACGACCTCACCGGCAAATTGGAATCAGACCAATTAATCGAGGACGCGCTGAAAGAGGCGGCTGTCAATGTGGTCAACCAACTGAGCAAAGAGGATGCCTCCGAATTGATTAAGAAAGTGAAAGCCGCCATAAAGAAGGAGTGACGATGGCGGCCAAGAAAAAAAAGAAGGGAGAACCCGGCGAGGTGGCACCCCCCACGACGCCCCCGCCGGCATTGACGAAGGTGGGCACCGGCTCGGTGATTGAGAAGTTCAAGAGCCCCGCCGGTGTGTCCTGCCCCGGCTTCTGGAACTTCAAGCCGTACAACGGCTGCGGGTTCGATTGTCAGTGGTGTTATCTGAAAGGAAGCCGGTTCAGAAGGGAAGGGAGGGACGCAATGGACCCCCATCAGAAATACGAGAGGGGCGCCATCGGTGTCCTGGAGAAAGCCCTCGAAACAATCCCCGGAGCCGAGGTCCTCAACTGCGGAGAGTACGCAGACGGGCTCCTGTTCGAGGGCTTCCTGATCAACAAGGCAATCCCTCGGATTCACGCTGCGTTCGTGAAGGCGAGAGAAGCAGATGTGAAGGCCGGCCACAAACTTCTGATAGTCACGAAGTCCGTGTCCGAGCAGACCATCACGAACAAAGACAGCGCGTGTAACTGCGTGATATTCTCGCACTCTGTCAACGCCGCTGCCATCTCTCGACAGTGGGAACTGAAAGCGCCCCATCCCTGGTCCCGCCTAAAGGCAAGCGCAACCGCCGCTCGTTTCGGGTTCGAAACCCGGCTCCGGATAGGCCCACTGATTCCGGTCAATCACTGGCAGGACGGCTACCTGGAACTGTGCGAGAAGATTATGGAGTACACCCCGAACGTCACGGTCATAACCCTGGACCCAATCATTGCGACCAAGGCCACCATAGGGAACTGCATAACAGAGCGGAAGGAAAGGTCATGGTTCAAATACTGCACAGAGGACACGGCCTTCGGAAAGAGAGTCCCAGCAACCCAGCGGATAGCAATGTATCACTTCATCATATTCACGCTGAGGTCCATGGGCTACAAGGGAAAGTTCGGGCTGTGCAAGGAGACGCCCGACGTGTGGGCCAAACTGAAAGAGGAGAAGGTCCTCGGACACAAGCCAGGTGAGGTTAAGTGCAACTGTCAAATCTGACAGAGCGCGGCCTACCCGAAGTCATGCTGACCGGGTGCGGCCTATGAAGTGGATAAGTACGACAATCAAGAGAGTATGGCTCGACAAGATACTCTCCGGAGAGAAGACTTCCGAGTTCAAGGTCGCATCAGACTTTTGGAAGAAGCGCCTGACTTGCGGGCACTATGCCCCTGGAGAACTCGGAATCAACTTCCTCTGTGGGAGAGTGGCTGTGAAGTACGAAGTTCTTTGGATACAACTGTGGGCATTGCCAGGACAGATAAAGAACATCGACGGCAAGGTCGTCAGGGAATGGTACGAGATTCACCTCGGGGAGCGTATACTATGAGTCAAATCTGGAGGAGAGTCGAACACCTGAGAAAGGGGAAACGCGCCATCAAATGGGTCGCCGCTGGATTGATTGATACGCGGCTCCACGGCTATGAAGTGGAAGTCAAGCACAAAGAAGGAAACTACTACAACTACATCACCCTGAGAATAAAAAGCAAAACAACGACGCATGCAATCCAACTCGCCTTCGACACTTCGTCGCTGATGCGAATGGCGGCTCCGGTCCTGTTCCTGGAACACGAAATAATGAAACATCTGGAACTCCTTGACGACAGAACAAGGAACGCTCCAGAACATGAGAGGATTTTATGAGAACTTTAATGGACTACCCGGAGGAGCCGGACGCGCCGGTCATTTGGGAAACCGAAGTCCCGAGCAAGTCAGTTCCGGGACTCACCTATCGCGTCTGCAAACACGCTGACGGTTCGTGGTCCTGCCCCTGCCGAGGAAGGAGGATTCACTTCATGTGCCACCACGTCGCCGGCGGCATGCTCCTTCTGGACGGCCGGCTCCCGGAGAAATACAAGCCAAAGAACGAGAACTCGTATTTCACAGAGAACGAACACGCCTTCATGGACTACATGGACGACCGACAGAACCACAACTCACTGATAGCATGGCACGACCCGAAAGTCCAGGAGTGGCTCGCCAAGGCCTCGCTCATAACTCTAAAGACGATTAAGATGGACCCGGGCATAACGAGGTTCGAACTGCCGGGAATAACTCAGATGGTCAGTGTCCACTCGATTGACGGGGTTGTGTTGAAACTGCTCCGCATGGGGCTGATAATCGAGAAGGGCAATAAGACCTTCCCGAAAAGGAACAACCGCCCCCACGCCATGCTCTACATCAACCCCGAGGTCATGGACGTGGAAGCGGAATGGAAAGCAACGGAGGAATAGAATGTCATACAATCCGACAGAGGAAACAAGAGAGTGGCTCGATTGGGCTTTCGAAAGAATCGCCGGCCTGGAATACAAGCCGACCGCCAGGTGGCTGTTTTACAGATTGGTCCAGGAAAAGGGATTCGCCAAGGACGACTACAAGAAGTTCCTGCAAGTCACGAGCAAGGCGAGGAAAGGATACTATGGTGATTGGGAACCCGACACTCTCGCAGACGACACGAGGGCGATAATAAATCCCTACGGCCAGGGATTCACCAACCCCTTCAAGTGGTTCGACTCTCAAGCGAGGAAAGCCCCGCTCCTGGAAATCGCGTGGCATCAGGACCGGCTCGTGGTCGTCTGCTTCGAGGCGAAGGCCATGGTCGGTCAGTTCAAGCATCTCCTCGGCGAGGAGAGGATACCGCTCTGCCCATTCGGTGGAGACGCATCTGTTCCGTTCAAGTATCAAATCTCGGAACTGATAGATGAGAGCGGAGACTTCGATAGAGAAGGAAACAACAAAACGATAGTGATCCTTTATTTCGGAGACTACGACCAAAAGGGAATGGAAATCCCGGAGAACGCCATGAGAGACATTGCCTCGTGGTGCAACAACTCATTCGAGTATTGCGACTCTCACGAGGACGTCGAGGAAGGGAGCGTCAACTTCCTGCGCTGCGGAATCAACCGGGAACACATCGGCAAATACAAAATCCCGGACCGGCCGGACGACCCCGGCAAATATCAGTGGGAAGCCCTCGATGAAGTGGCGGCCAAGGAAATCGTCATGGAAGCCGTCGAGGAGCATTGGGATTTTGACATGTCCACGGCACTCCGGCTCGCGGAGCAGAAATGCGGGAGAGTATGGAAAGCGGCCGTGACCGACGCGATAAAGAAAGCAAAGAAAGAACTCGGGGACCTCGACATAGACTTCCCCGAAATAGAAGGCAGCGAGGATGAAGAAGCATGAAAACACAGAAAGAGATAGAGGAAAGAAAGCGCGACCTCCGGTACATTCATCAGAAGGCCGCGCTCCAGGACACAGTAATCGCTCTGAGAAAGATTGCCGACGATTGTAAGCGCTCCCTCGATTATGCAAAGGCGAACAACTACAAGCCGTCGAGGACCGCGCAGGAATGCCTCGCAGAGGCCAAGGAAGCACTCGCGAAGGTCGAGGCACATAAGAAGGCGTTCATAGAGGACCTGCGCGAGAAAAGGCCGGCAGCCCCTCTCGGCGCGTTCGGGGAGTGGGACGAATGAACAAACCGCTGAGCATCTGTCAAATCGACATCTGCGGGGACGACGCCGAATACACCGTCACCAAGGAGGACGGCTTCACGATGCAACTCTGCGAAAAGCATTACCGAGAAATAATCTACGGGATGGAGACACCATGAAAAGAATACACCCAAAGAAGTGCCCGAAGTGCGGCTCCGGCAGGGTCCTGATACGGGGCTCGAAGTTCCTCTGTCAGAGACCGGGCTGCAACTTCGAGAATGACCTCGACCAAAACATCGAGGTAAAGACTATGAATTGGAAGGTGAAGTGAATGTATGAAATAAGAATAAGCAAAGAAAAACTAATCGAACTACTGAAACAGAACCCGGACAACGACTGTGTGAAAACCATCGAACATATTGAAATCGCCGGTGGACTCGTTCACATAGTTGGAGAACAGCATAAGATAGTGAACGGAGAAATAATACCATGAAAATACTTGCAATAGACTCAGGAACGAAAACAGGATGGGCGTACAACGGTGGAGTCAAAATCGTCTCGGGGATACAGGACTTCACCCTCAAGCGCGGAGAGTCCCCAGGCATGCGCTTCTTGATGTTCCAATCTTGGTTGGAGAAGATGATCGCGACGACAAACCCCGCGATAGTTATCTACGAACGAGCGCATCACAGAGGAGGGTCCTCGACAGAGGTCGGAGTAGGATTGACGACAATCATCCAGACCATCTGTGCAGAAAAGAAAATCGAGTATGTCGCGCTCCACAGCGCAACCCTAAAGAAGCATGCGACCGGCCGAGGGAACTCCAGCAAGCAGGAGATGATGGGAGCCGCGAAGTCACGCGGCTGGAAGTTCGAGGACGACAACGAAGCAGACGCTCAGTGGCTCCTTGATTATGCCATCGAGACTTACGGAGGAAAATAACATGAGAGAACCATACCCAAGCATATTTATAGAGAACGAACACTTCTACCGGATAGGATGCAAAGTCTGTGAGACCGCGCTGTTCGAACTATATTCGAACGGGAAAGACTTCGCAGCGTGCTGCCGCAACTGCGGCCATGTCCAGACAATCAAAGTATCCAATCTGAAAGACAAGCCGGAGGATAACATGGAAAAGAAAATGAAAACGTGCCCGCAATGCGGAGGAACGAACTTCACTGTTATAAACAAAGAGGAGTTCTGCTCCACATGCTCACGACAAAATCAGAAGGACGACGGCAAAGTCATAGTCCTGGATGGGTAAGAAAGCCGCTCCTCGCCTAATCGTCTAAACGTATTTATATAAACAACGTGATACAACTATCCATGATAGACGACAGCGAGGAGCAGAGCATAGGATTTTTATCTCGCGTCGGCCACAGGATATTCGGTGACGCTCACCCGGCCGATGCGAAGAAAGGGGACCAGGAGGAAGCAGACGAACTCGGCTTCCCCTATTCAGATGCACAGCCTTACGCAAGGCCGATAGGTACGCTGTTCAAATCCAACATCACCAACGCAGACTACACGGACATGTACAGGCGATACCCACTCGCAAAGCGAATCGTGGATATGCCTATCGAAGAGGCGTTCGGGAATGGCTTCACCTTGGTGGATGACCATGGTGCGCCAATCCCCGATGGGCAGATGCACCAGGCCATGAACCTGTTCCAGAGAGACCGGATGAAAATAATCCGCTTCTGCAAACTCGTTCAACTGTTCGGACATTCTGTACTTGTCTTCGGTTACACGGACCCGCGGATAAATTGGTCCGAAGCAGTATCGGAGGACACTCACTTCGCATGGGTTCAGCCGGTCCCTGTTCAGAACGAGCAGGAACTCAAAGTCAGCGAAACCCTGCCCATCACGGTTCTCAGCGTGACCACGAACTTCGGCTCAAGCATGGATAGGTTCGACACAAGCCGCATCATATTCGCCATGAACCCGAAACTGATAGAGGAGGACAAGATGGGCATGTCTGTTCTTGAGGTCGTCTACAACGCCCTCGATGTTCAGATTCACTCGAATTGGTCTATCGGTCAATCCCTCTGGAGGAGCGCCGGCGGGCTCCTCGGTCTGTTCGCTCCAAAGAAAAAGCAATCCGCTGACGAGAAGCGGAGGGCCATAAACTCGGTCGCGAACCACAACGCAAAGACCGTTCTCTATATCCCCAACGGCTGGGCTGTCAAAGAGATACTGCGGTCCAAGGGCAACATGGCGATACAGAGAACATACCAACTGATTCTCCAGGAAATCTCGGCCGGCTGTGGAATCCCGGTATCTGTTCTGATAGGCTCGCAGTTCCGCGACGTCTCGGAGGCTGACACAAGGACCTACCTCCGAACCGTCTACACGAAACAGGAAAACCTCATAAGCCCCATCCTCCGAAAGTATTTCCGGATGGGGCAACTCGCCGGCATGATAGACCCAGGCTCTATCAACATCGCCTGGAACCCGCTCGAATACAAAACCCCGCTGTCAAAGCAACTCGACATCTTGTATGCTCTCGCGATAGAGGAAGCGACGCTGCGCTTCCAGGGGCAGGGGAAAGCAGGGATAGACGACCAGCAACTCGTGAAACTGATTCTGAAAGCCACGGAGAAGTGAGACCATGGAGGCAATGAACCACCCTGCCGAGGAACAACTCGTCAGGATGCTGATGGAGGAAATGGGCGACGAATTGGACATGGCCTACAAAGAGGAGTTCTCCGTAACCGTCAATCGTATCGGAACGATAGATTGCGATTCCGTCAAAGGCTGCTGGGGGTCCTGCTACGGTGGAGCGTGCTACGCGCTCCAGACCGCGCAGAGATTCGGGTGGGACTTCCACGAACCGAAGGTGAGATACTTCGAGGAGAGCGAGAGAGAGAAGTTCACTAATCAAATAAAGAAAGCCGCGAAGGATGAAAAGAAAACCTGGGCGCGTGTAGGCGTCATGGGCGACCCTTCGCTCTCGTGGTCGAACACCGCTCGGGTCTGCGAACTGATAAGGGGAGCGGGGCTGGCGCCGGTGGTTATCTCCAAACACAGGCGTATCGCAACGCCCAAAAACTTCCAGGACATGATCGAGCAGGGAACGATACTGCACACCTCAATATGTTTCCTGGACGGGATAGTCTGGAAGCGCAGATACGAACAGGCCATGCGATACGCAAAGATGGGGGGAAAGTCCCTGGTGCGCCTCGTGACCTACGAGGCAAAAGACTCTGAGATGGCAGAGATGAAAAAGATAATCGACACATGTCCTCTCCCGATTCTGGAGACTCCTCTCCGGCTGAACAAAACAAACCCGCTCGTCGAGTCCGGGAGAGTTCTGAACCCGAACCGGACAATCCAACTGACAGACCGAGTCTGTGCGGCAGAGCCGCCGTTCGATTGCCGGAAATGTAAGATGCAATGCGGAGTGGATTGGCGCTTCCCCAAAATGAAAAAGGACGAGGTCGCGCCGGATGAAATAACGAAGCCGGACCGGGTGGCCTCCACCAAGGAGGCCGTGAGCAGGGGGGTCAAACCTTTTCGTTTCTTCCTACAACTGAAAGGAATAGACGGACGCGCTGGCAAAGACGTGTACTCTGTGGACGGGCTGAAAGACACGCTGCTGATAGAGGACTATCCCTACGCGGTGGAACAGACGTTCGGGGGGACACGGATTCAAATACACAAACGGGGGGACACGGTGAAGGTCTACTCCATGGCCGGGGACACGCTGACTTCGTGCGTTCCCGGCATCATCGAGGACCTCAAAGGCGTCAAGCACGACATGGTCCTTGACGCAGAACTCGTCGAGCAGGAGGGTGAGAATGTCCAACCCGTCGCTCACGCGTTCGACATTCTCTACCACGACACGAAAGCGCTCCACAAATTGGCGCTGTCGGTTCGAAGGAAACTGCTGGAGACTTTGCCTTCCAACCTCCATCATGTCAGAGTAACTCCTGCTCGACTCGTTGATAGTTGGTACGGATTGCGGCGGGCAATAGCGTGGGCCTCGGCTTCCGATGGTTCAGAGGGGGTCGTAATAAAATCACTTGCGTCGTCTTACCCGCTCACCGGGACGACGACGAAGTGGGTAGACTTCCAGGACGACGAAACCCCCTACTTCCTGACTCGCAGGGCTGTGCGCCTCGGCGATATGCCGCCGGCAGGAACGTCGTGGCTCCCGCAGGAAGCCCGGAAAAGAATACCGGCGAGATACCGGTATTGGAAACACGAGGACCAAAAGACAGCGAGAGAAGTCCGGGACGCCCTCGTCGACGCAATGAGAGGCAGAGAGGTCACGCTCGACGCAATCGAGGACCTTCCAGACGAGGGCTACTTCCTGCTGACGGAAATCTGTTGGCGCGGTCCGATTAAGAGAAGTGACGGCTGCTCCCGAAAAGAGAACGTGCTGTTCCTCCAGGCCGGACAGAGAAGGCAGATGGTATTCTTGGAAGGCAACCCCATGGAACTGCACAAGGTCGCAGCCGTGATAGGTGAGACTGTGGATAAGAAGTGGGCGCATCTCTCCGGAAGGATTCCCAACCAATCTATTCTGAACCCGGAAACAGATACGCCCGCTGAGCAATCGAGACTCGCGCAGGGGAAGTTCACAATCGTAGAGAAGGACGCCACAAGGCTGCGGCTCTCCTTCTCCTCGGACAAATTCAAGGGAGAGTTCCTGCTCCGGAGAACCCGACCGAAAACTTCACTGTGGGTTTTCGAGAGGGCTCCGGATGCTTGACGTCTGTGTCGTGGCCGGCATAATCCTTCTCGTGTTCATAGAGTATCAACTTCTATGGTTCTCGTGCTACCGGCCACATTGGGGACCCTTCTGGAAACCCCGGCTCCGGAAGTGGGCGGGGGATGTCTCCGACAATCAATCCCCGGGGACTTCGCCCCCGGACCCCCGCCCTCCGGAGTGATTCATGGGCAGCACAATGTTATGGACCTCAAGGTCCAGGCTGCCCGGACCATGACATCCCCATGATGGTGAAAATGGTCCTTCTCCTAATCTACAAATCTTTTATATACTATCTTTCGCATTTATGTTTTGAGGGTCATTATGCCGAGCGCAACCAACAATGCGATAACGATAGAGAGTCTGATTGACGAGTATGGGCTGGATTCTGAAACTGCTGAAAGGCTGTCGAAGGAACTCCCGAACTTTCTGAAACCCGATGATGATGAACAGGCAGACCCGTACAAGGGGCTGCCGTGTTGCGGAGATAATCACTATGATTGGCTGATGCAGGATGCAGCCGAGGATCAGCGCCTCACAGCAGAGCAGAGAAAAGCGCTGCCCGACGAAGTGTTCTGTGGACCCGACCGCAGTTTCCCGGTGAACGATTGCGCTCACTACACCGCGGCTCTGAGGATGCTCGGACGCTACGGTGGGCCAGGCAACAAAGAGGAGATAAAAGATTGCATAGTAAAGAAAGGGAAGGAATTGGGTTGCCCCGGAACGGAGGAAAAGGACGAGACCCAAACCCCCGAATCCGAAAAGAAGGAGGAACCTGAGATGTCTGAGGAAAAGAAAACAGAGGAGATTGAGGAAATGCCTGAGCCCCCGAAAGAGGACCCGGCGCCGCCGGAGGAACCGCCCAAAGAAAACCCTGAGCCGGAAGCAGAAGCGCCGGTTGACCAAGAGGAGGAGAAAGAGGACCCGACCGCGATACACATGGAGAGAATGAAAGCGGCCATGATGAAGGCCGGCGTTCCCCAGGAAACCATGCGGAAAATCATAGAGGAGATGCACGACGAAGCAGACGCCAAACCCATCGGCATTGAGAAGTCGCTCTACGACAAACTCAAGCGGAAATTGAAAGCGGCCGGCGTCAAAGCAGAAATGATTCCGCTCGTCATGGAACCAATCAGTGTCGACGAAACGGACTCGTTCCCGACCGTCGTGAAAAAGGTGAAGGCTCTGAGTAAGAAGGCCGGTATGGGGAAAGAGGAGGAGGAGAAACTCATGGAAGAACTGAACATGCTGGACCCGATGAAAAAGAGAAAACTGCAAGTCTATGGAAAGAACCCTCGCCTCGAAAACATCGACGAAACAGACTCATTCTCAACCGTCATAAAAACGGTGAAAGGCCTCAGCAAGAAGGCCGGCATGGGGAAAGAGGAGGAGGAGAAACTCCTGGAGGAACTGAACCTACTCAACCCGAAACACAGACCACCGAGACGCGACCCACTGGAATCCGGCGGGTGGATGAAATCTAAGATGGATGTCATGGAACCCATCAGCGTTGACAAGGAGTTCATAAAGAAACTCAAGCAGATAATGAAGGCTGCAAAACTCCCGAAGGAGATGCAGGTCCTTGTCATGGAACCCATCAGCGTCGACTCGTTGGACTCGTGCGACGTGGTCATGGACTCGCTCAACTTCACGATAGGGGAAGACGCGCTGAGTTTCGGTGACGGCCTTCTGAAAGGCAGCGCTGTCTGCGCCGCCGCCATGGTTCAGGACTACGGCGGGACAAAGATACTCAAGTGCCCCGACGAGTTGAAACTCGCCGTGGAATACGCGAGGATGCTGCCAATCACTGACGGCCACCCGGAATCCGCGCTCGTCCGAGACCAAAAGGAAATCAAGGGATGGACCGGGCTCCTGTCATGGAACCCTGACAAGAGAACGATAGAGTGTGACTTCGAGATAACCGACGCCCCCCTCATAGAGAAAGTCAAATCCGGCAAGCGGGACTTGAGCATAGGATTCACATGCGAGATAGAGCAGAAGGAAGGCGTCTTCACCACCGACGACAAGGAGGAGAAGTTCGACGGCATACAGAGGAACATCGTGCTGAACCACCTTGCCGCAGGAATAGACAAGGGCAGATGCCCGTCTCCTCTCTGCGGCATAAAGTCTGACGCCCCGCCCCCTGGACCAACGTTGCCCGGTGGACCGACACCGGCGCCCGAAACCGGCAAGGGAGACCCGCCCGGTTCAATCCCGAGAGAACTCGCCCTGCGAGCCATGAAGTTCCACGGCCTGACTCAGGAGGAATGGGACAAACTCACAGAAGCGGAAAGACTCCGGCTCGTGGAACAGATAACCACCCGCACGGCTGCACCCTACCCAATGGGAAAGAAAGACGAGGAAGCGGAAAAGGTCGTCAAGGAAGCGCGGGAACTCGTGGAGACAGAGAGAACGAAACTGATAGACTCCATCATGGACACGAACCCGCCAAAGCCGAGGAGATACTTCGAGGACATGAACCTCGTTGTCCTCAAGGACATCAAGGCGCTCCTCGATTCAAAGAAGGAGGGTGAGAGGCTGCCCTTCTCAGATTCCTCAAAACCTGGAGAAGGGGCGATAAACGACGCCTACTCCAAAATACACAGGAAGTCTCCGTGACGAGGCAGTAAACTAAGTGAAACAAGGAGATGAAAGACAATGGACCCTGTAAGAGTATTGGCAACGACCAAGTTGTCCTACGCGGCGGCCATGACAATCCCGTTCGGGAGAGTCGTGGAGCCCGTGGCAAACGAGGAGAAGTGTGTCGTCTTTGGCGGCAAGGAATCCCTCGCTGACGGCTCGGTCGCAATGAGCCCGGAGGCAGAAGTCTCCGTGGCCCTGGTCAACGGCATAGGTGGAGCCAAGGCAAACGAAATCACGATTGCCTCCGGCCACACCACAGGCGTCGCGGCTTCGCTGAACATCAGCGAGACCGACCTATCTGGCGAGGAAAACATAAACCTCGTCATAACCCCCAGCATCGACCTCGATGCCGGGGATTATCAGATAGGTGTATCGGCAGACCCCGACCTCGGTGGAACCCCGATATTGATGGACCTCCCTGAGATGGAGGCTGGAAAGACATACTACCTTTCCATCCCCTTCGCAGGATTGCCGGCAGACCGGGTAGCGGTAGAATCAGTGGGATTGAACGTCGCAGTAGACAAGGGAGCAAGCATAGTTCTGCTCCAGCACATCAGGGCTGGCTCAGAGTACCACGACTTCCTGGGGCTGCTGGACTCCGACGTAGCCCGTGAGAACGATGAAGCCCAGGAGTTCGATGCATGCAGCATCCTGAGTTCCGGGCTTATGAGAGGCCAGTTGGCCCCAGGTGAGACAGTCACTTCCATGCAGACTCTTTTCCCGGTCCCCGGGACAGGCATGCTGACGACCGCGAAGGTCGCAGCGGAAGGAAGGAAGTTCAAGGCTGCCTATCCGCAGGGCACAGCGGGCGGCACCGTCATAGTGATGCTGTAATCTCTCCGTGATTGAAAGGTGAAAAACATGATAGGAAATGACGCAGAGATACTCCAGCACTTCGTTGAGAATTGGACCAAGGTCCTGCCCGACTACATCTCCAAGATAGAGGACACAATCATATCCAGGAAAATCCTCCCTCAGAGAATGGTCGGAAAGAACGTGGCCATAGACATCGTCCAGCGGTACGAGAGGACCGGCACAGGAGCAAAGATAGTCGCAAAGGGCACACCCCCGACCGGCTCCGGCTCCGAGGCCAGGGACGTACCGTTCCAGATGTATCAGATAATGGACGGCTTCGACATCCACGAGAAGGACCTGAGCCTGGACCCGAAACTCAAGGAGAGGAACCTGGAGATAATCCTCAAGAACATCCACCGCCTGGAAAACTCCATCGCCATCAACGGCTCCCCTGATTACAACATCAAGGGAATCGTCGGCGCGGCCCAGGCGAACAGCAACGGCGCCATCGGCACCGGCGACATAGCCGGACCGTGGAACGGCTCCGGCACGGCAAGGGACATCTACAACGACCTGTTGTCGGGTGTCCAGTTGCTCGACTTGGACAGGGACGCGAAGTACCTCATAGGGAACAAGCGGGACCTGACATGGCTGTTCGCAAAGGACGATGACAACCGCGAGCCATTCTGGAAGTCGGTATGCACTCTGTTCGGGAAGTTCCCGACAGACCCGCTCGATTCCTGGTTGGTCCCGGTCGGCTCGGTCCTGACACCTGGCAAAGTCTACATAGCGGCACACGACACGGACGTCGGCGAGATAGTCATATCGGAGAACCCCACCCTGAGGAACATCGGTATCCAGAGGGGCGGCAACTACCCGATAGAGTTGTTCGAGTGGCTCACCGTAGAGATCCACGAGAACGAGGGCTATGTCGAGGTCGCCACAGCATAATCATAATCAAGGGCAGAAAGTCGGCTCATACGGTAACGGTCACCCAACCCTACTTTTCGAGCCGGCCTAATCCTGCCCTTCCCCTTTTCTTTATTCGAGAGAAAGCGAAAGAGGTAATCACATGATGATTGACGGAAGGCCGACAAAGCCAAGTGACATAAAGACCGCGAAGTTCCTGCGATTCGTGGACCCGGACGACCCCGAGGAACTCATAGAATTGGAAGTGATAGACACAGGTAACGTCACGGTGGATGGAAAGAGAATCATGCAACTTGGCGTCGCTGCAAGCGTGGTCGTCCCCCCGCCCTCGCCTCCGTCTGCAATCAACTCCGGCTCGTTCGTTCTCCCCGACACAAGCGCAAACCCCATAGGTACGGGAGGGCTTGACGCCGGTGTAACCGTGAAGGCCGACAGCGACAATACAGACGACGTGTGGGTTGGAGACTCTACTGTCGCAATAGACGACGGGATGAGGCTCGAACCTGGGGAATCATTGTTCATACCGATTGATGCGCTCGGCAAGGTCCACGCCATAGGTTCGAGCGGAGACACGGTTCATTACATAGGTGGGTGAGCATAATGGGAGGGCCTGTTCATCACAACAAAAAGCACCCGATAGGGAGCATGCGAGACCATGGCCCTGTGCCGGGAGCGACCGAGAACCATGTGGTAGTGTTCGACGCCAATGGGCTGCCGGCGAAAGATGGCGAAGCGTTGAGTCCAAATGAAAAGAACCAGGCGATCGGACTCTATGTCGCCGCAGACAGGGGCGACGACACCACTGGCGACGGCTCCTTATACAACCCCTTCAAAACAATCCAGGCCGCGGTTGATTACGCCGACGCAGAATACTCGGGAGAACCGATAGAGATATTCATCCGGTCATTCCCATATTGGACGACCGCGGTGGAGGATGTGGAAATCCCGCCGGGGATGTATGTATCCCTGTGGAACAGCACAAATTATTATGTATATCTGAACAAACTGATATTGAATCAATTCTGCTATGTCCACACCACTAACATCGGAATAAACGAACTGACAGAGAATGACAGTGGGGACAGCAAATATATCATCGTAAGCGGTGGGTGGATAGACCTCATAACTCCGGAAGTATCGCCAGGAATCCAACTCGAACTCGATAACACTTACATAGACTCGACAAGGTACCCTGTGTTCTTCACACAAGTATTGGACATGCTTGGCCCCTTCCTGACCAACAACGATGTGTGGGAAAACGTCCTGGGCCAACCTGGAGAGCCGAGCGAGGACTTCCACATTGTAAACCGAGGCCACCTGACCAAAACATACCGCGTTACTCTGGAAGTCTCCCAGGACCACGGCTCCGACACAAAAGGAGACGGGTGGTTGATACCATTCGCCACAGTACAGAAAGCGATAGACGAAGCGGTGGTAAGGGGTTTCGACCGGTGCGCCATAATAATAGACGCCACGGTGATCAACCAAAACCTAACTGTACCGAACGGCCTCGATGTAACACTGATAGGCTTCACAGATTTTAGCGGAGGGATGATAAACCCTCCATCGACATTAGCATTCGGCACAATAACATTGGCGTCGGGAGCGAGTGAAACGTCCGTGGCTCTGAACAACACAAGCGCCGCATTGGTCACGGCAGAAACCGATGGTGATGTGGCGAGAGTGGTGTGTGAGGAATCCGTGCTGGCAGACATGACGAACTACTCCGGGTTCACCGTAGCCATACTAAACACTCTGCTATTGGCAACGATTGGAACTGACCCGTTCACCAAATGGAGAGGCGTATTGAACGGAACCGCGCTGTGGGCGGGGATATTCTGGACGCTTGATGGATTAACCGCGGTAGAAAGAAGGGCGACTCGGTCGTCAGTGATGAACACTGAGCGATTCAACTCCTCGGCCGTGACGACCACTTCAACCACTCCGGTCCTGGCCTGGTCTCAGACCGCGGACCTGTTGGGAAATATAAAATACCGGATAGAATGGTCATATGAATCGCAGGGCGGCGGAAACTCCGAGGCCATAGGGCTATTCGAAAGAAACGGCAACAACATGGGTGAAACCCGCGGCATCTCGGTTACCGGTCACTCTATGTTCTCGGGGTTCTTCTATTACACCCCGGTAGCAAACGAGACCGCGACATTCAACTTCGTGTTCTCTCGGTCAGGTACGAATGGGACAGTGTCGATAAGGAACATGAGACTCTCGGTAGAAGGGGCTGATTAAATGGACTACGACTATGAAGGAAAAGAAAC
>Ga0209498_1000128_pt1 | contig 42868 bp, 45 predicted proteins | sample WalLakDeSediment_FD_184131 | JGI IMG/M metagenome (GOLD analysis project Ga0209498, IMG submission 184131) | Lake sediment microbial communities from Walker lake, Nevada to study Microbial Dark Matter (Phase II) - Walker Lake 11/02/13 Deep... | ecosystem: Environmental > Aquatic > Freshwater >... | reverse complement strand
AAAGGTTAAGGTTAAGGTTAAGGCTAAGAAAAATAGTCTTTTCATCATGACGATCAATTAGTGTTCAGGGCCTGTTGCAACATTGAGGGCAGGCTATTAAGTATGCAAAGATAATGAGAAGCGGGGATGTTATTGATTTACGATTAACGATTAACGAATTTTGATTTTTAAGAAAAGGTCTGCGCCGGGACACCCCCGTTTCAAATACCTTCCAACGTTGAAGTTCAAACGTAATTAACACGTAGTTTACACGTAGTTCGCACGTTTTACTACGTTTATGATACGACTAAACTACGTTTAAACTACGTTTAAAATCAGGATATGGTAGCTTGTTGAATGGTTCCTGAAAAGCACTTTAAAAGCAGGTTCCATTATGATTTTTCTGGCTCAGGGGCACTTCGAATGTTCTAAAAACCTGTTGCAAAAAGGCTAAAATAAAAAAAACGGTTACCCTTCATTGGCTCAGGCATTCATATGGCACGCATTTACTTGAGAGTGGCACAGATTTGAGAATCATTCAGGAGTTAATGGGGCATAAAAGCAGTAAAACCACTGAAATATACACCCATGTATCAACTAAAAGCATCCAGCAAGTAAAAAGTCCTTTTGAAGATTTATAAATGAAATTTATTTGAAAATATTTTTTAGATTTGTGCAGATAAACCAATATTGAAGTTGGGTTATCTGCCAAATTTGGGTGTATAACCCAACTTTTTTGAAGAATAATATGGGATATAAACGAGTTGAACTAAACCGCCCCCTTACGGAGGCGGTAATTTGATGGTAATTTTAGGGTGAAAACTTTAAAACCTACCATCATGAAAAGAAATCCTTCACATTTTATTGATCAGTTGATCAGTGAGTTACAGCTCAGGAACTACAGTCCGAGGACTATTCACACCTATGGGGTACTGCTGTCAAATGTAGAAAAATTTTTCAACAAAAGCATTGACCAGGTTACCAGTAATGAGGTAAAGCATTTTTTGCTTGAACGCATCAACAAAGAGTCCCTTTCTGTTTCCTCTATTAACCAGTATATAAGCGCTTATAAGCTTCTGCAGATTGATGTGCTGGGGCGTGAATGGGAGCCGGTCAGGATCAAACGGCCCAGGCGGGTAAAAAAGCTTCCTGTGGTACTATCTGTTGGCGAAGTTGAACGCCTGATTGGGGTAACTCAAAACATAAAGCATAAGGCGATTCTGATGCTTGCATACTCCTCGGGACTCAGGCGCCAGGAGTTACAGCAGATTTTGCCAGGGGCCATTGATTCGGCCTTAATGCAGGTGCATGTGGTGCAGGGGAAAGGAAAAAAAGACCGCTACACCATTCTGTCATCCAAAACCCTGGAGACCCTTAGGTGGTATTATAAGCACCAAAGACCCGCTCACTTTCTTTTCGAAGCCCAGGGACAGAAAGGCAAATCGCTTTCTGACTCGACCCTGAACTCTATTGTAAAAAAAGCTGCCGTAAAAGCAGGAGTGAAGAAAAAAATCTCCTTTCATACCCTCAGGCACTGCTTTGCGACCCATCTGCTTGAGAAGGGAGTCAATTTGCGCCTGATCCAGCAGTTTATGGGGCATGTGTCTCTCAAAACGACTGCAGGCTACCTGCACCTGGTAACGGTTAATCCGGCAAGCGTGGTTTCTCCATTGGATTCAATGAATGTTTGACACATCATTGCTATGGAGAACAAAAGACAGCCCATTGAGCTGGCTGAGATTTTCAGCCGGCATGCCAGTGATTTTCTGCAAGTCAATCATTTGCACCCAAACCAGCAGAAAGCCTTCGATGCCATCAGGCAATGCCGTACTGCGATACTGGGAGGACATATCGATCATTGCGATCAATGTGGCTACACTCGCCCGGCATATAACTCATGCCGCAACCGGCACTGTCCTAAATGCCAGGTAATGAAAAAAGTGCAGTGGGTGGATAAACTGGCTGCCAATCTGCCACCTGTTAAACATTTTCACCTGGTATTCACCATCCCCCGGGTGCTTCATCAACTCTTTTACCTGAACCAGGCAAAGGCTTACAATCTGTTGTTTAAGGCTGCAGGCAAGGCATTGTTGCAGTGTGCTGCCAACCCCGCTTTCCTTGGCGCACAGGCCGGGGCTGTAGCTATTTTACATACCTGGGGGCAAACCCTTGTGTACCACCCCCACTTGCACATGATCGTGCCAGCCGGCGGCTTGTCTGACGACCAGCAAGAATGGGTCAGGGCAGGTAAAAAGTTCTTTCTTCCGGTCAAAGCCCTCAGCGGAGTGTTCAGGGGCATACTTTGCAGGCTATTGGAAAAAGCTATTGAAAATGGAGAAATAAAAACACCCGAGAACACCAATGGCTTTAACAATCTCAAAAACCAGTGTTATAAGAACAAGTGGGTGGTATATTGTCAAAAACCATTTGCAAATGCTCAAAACCTGGTTCAATACCTGGGCAATTACACCCACAGGGTAGCCATATCCAATCACCGCATTTACACCCACGCAAACAACAGGGTTTGTTTTGGCTATAAGGACTACAAAAACGCTGGGTTAAAAAGAACCATGACCCTGGATGCCACAGAGTTCATTCGACGCTTCTTGCAACACGTGCTCCCTGATGGGTTTTACAAGATCAGGTACTTTGGCTTTCTGGCCATGCGAAACGCCCAATCGAAATTGCAAGCCTGTTTCGATCTTATCGACAAACCCTCATTCTTGCCTGAACTACAGGGATTAACTGCAACAGAGCTATGGAGAACCATCACCGGAAAAGACCCCATTGTTTGCCCAAAATGCACCATTGGCAGATTAAAACCAGTGGCCCTGAAAACCACTGAGCCAGAACCCGGATAAGAAGAAAAACAAAAATCGCTCTTTGAAATAAACAATAATAATCTGCTGGCAATGCCTTCATGGGCGTGCCATGCCCTGACAAAATAAAAAAACTTATTAAAGCTATGTTTGCAACTTAAAAGGGACCTTAACATCACCGAAAAAATACGCCAATTTGAAAATTTAAAAAAACAAAATAATAGAAAACCCATAGCACGGCGGCTAAGTCCAACTCAATTTTATTAATCATTCCCAGTTATAATTACCCAACCATTCAGTAAATCGACATTTTTCAGGTTTATTCCTATATTTGCAAGGGAACGATTAATAAAATGCTAGAGTGTTATGGGCAAGTTAAAGAAAAGACACAACGCAATTGACACAGACAAGAGAACCAACAACTATTGACACGTTTTGAGCGTTATTATGATAATTCAGAAGAAATTTTAATTTTTAAAAGTGGAGACCAGCGATCACTTAAAAAACGGGGCGACACCGAAAAGCCTTACGAGTAGGGAAATTAAAATAAAGATGATATGAAAAAGAAAACAATTCAAATTTTAGCATTTGTAGTCCTAATTGGAGGATTGACAACAATGACTTCTTGTGAAAAAGAGTACGAAAAGTATGATAACAAAGAAGTTATAGAAAACACATATTCTGGGACTATTGAGTTAGAGGGTGTGATAGAGGCGCGTGGCGATTTTTTTGGTGATGGAGATTCAGGAACATTCTCTTTCGTATGGGAAAATACTAAAAAGAAGGCTACAGTTAATTTTGATGTTACTACTACCGCTGGTGGTTCTGTTCAAATAATCTTGAATGATGCCAAAGGTAAAAAAGTGTTCAACAAAACAAGACCAGAAGGCGGTAATGATACGTTCTCAGGTCTATCAGAAGAAGGGAAAGAAGGTAAGTGGCTTGTTACTATTAAATTGACAAATATAGACGGTGACGGAACTTATGACATAACACCAGCAAACTAACCAGCCCATAACACACAATATAAAACAGTTGGGGTTCAGTGGTTTGCGAAGGTTCTGCCCCGCTCCAACTTTCTGCCCCGGTGGATAGGAACGCAGCCCGAAAACCCAACCGTTTCATATTGTAAACCGTTGGGTGCCATTGTAAAAAACTGAAATATGAAAAATAGATTTACATTAACGTTAGTATGGATACTACTTTTAAATAGTTGGGCAATTGCTCAATCTATTGAGGAACAAGTACAATCCTTGATTGATTCCATTTACACTGCAAACCCCTCATCAGTTGGGATATTGGTTCATGTTGAATCACCGGAAAATGGAATTTCATGGAGTGGGGCTAATGGTTATCCATACAAAGATGCTAAAACCAAGCTAGAGCCAGACCAACCGGCATTGATTGCATCCAGTATGAAGCCTTACGTTTCTGCAACTATCCTGCGGCTTCAGGAATCAGGAAAACTCTCTATTGAAGACCCCATTCGCGATTGGTTGACCGAAGAAACCATAACCTTATTTGAAACGGATGGATATGCCTTGAACCTTATCAGAATCAAACATTTACTGTCTCATACCAGTGGAATTGAAGGATATCTAAATTACGAATTCTTTGATTGGTTAACTAAGAACCCCAACTTCCGGTGGACCAGGGATGGTTTACTTCAGCAAGCAGTTAAGATGGGTGACCCATTAGGAAAGCCTGAAGATGTCTTTCACTATGAAGATGCAAATTACCTGCTTTGTACCGAAATTATTGAAGGGGTAACAAATAAACCTTTTTATGAAGCTATGAGTGAACTTCTCAGATACAATGAGTTTGGTTTTAATGATACCTGGTTTCCTACTTTGGAAGAGAAAGGTGAGAACACAAAAACCCTAATCCATCAATATTGGGGTGAAATGGGTTGGGATACTTGTAACATGGATAATTCCTGGGATTTATACGGGGGTGGCGGAATCGCAACTACTACAAAAGAAATTGCCCAATTTTATTATAACCTGTTTACCGGGAAAATTATTGAAGACCAAAATATATTGAATCAGATTTTCACCCAAATCAATACGAAGGATGGAAGCGGTGCAGGTTATTTCCTGGGTGTATTTGAAGGAAGCGTAAGAGGTTACAAAAGCTATGGCCACCCCGGTTTTTGGGGCACTAATGTTTTATACTTCCCGGAAATAAAAACATCAATTGCTGTTTTTGTTTCAGAACGGGATAACAGAGGATTAAGACAAGAAATACCCGATCAGATCATTGGAATATTGAATAAGTAAAAAACGGCATACAACAGCGTATATAACTTATGGCGGATGAATAGGGGAATTCAAGCTTTGTGCATTTAAGTAAGTTTGTTGCAAGCCGGCAAGAAAGTGCTTCGAAAACCGCCACAAGTCTTATACGCAAAACGTTGTACTGCATTTGAAAACCAACACAGACACTAAATGAATCAAACATTAATCATAGCAATTTTATCACCAATACTCATAACAATTGGTGGTATTATTTCTTAGATAATAAAATCGAAAAAAGAAGAGATTCTTAACGCAGAGGCAAAATCGAGAGAATTCAAAATTGAAACATATAAAACTCTATTAGAACCTTTTATCGCAACTTTGACGTTCACTCTTCATGAAAAAGTCAAACAGAAAGAAATAAACAAACTGACAACTTTAGAATATAAAAAAGCTGTTTTTGATTTAACAACATTTGGTTCTGACAAAGCAATTCAAATATTTAATAGAATAATGCAAACTTTTTTCCATTCAGATATTTATAAAGATGAGAATGGAGAATACACACCTGAATATGGTAATAGATTAATTGCCTTAATCAGTGAATTGTTATTACAAATTAGAAAGGACCTTTATACCAAAAAAACAAATCTTAAACGTTCTGAAATGCTGGAATTTATGATAACAGATATGGATAAAACTGAACGAATTATAAACAATATGAAATTTTAGAAGATATATGAAGACCTTTTATGCATTTTTTGATGTTTTAGGATTTAAAGAGTTCATTAATAATAATGAAATGGAATATGCTCAAAGAATGTTTGGAAGCTCTCGGGTCTCGTATGCCGCGATAAATTTTGATATTAGAAGGTTGATGTGCCTGATCGCACAGTCTGAAAAATTGGCTTAAATTTGGAAACAAATGGCAGGCTCAAATGGGGTTTTGAGACGAAATGCCGTTCAATGTATTAAAAAAAGACACCCAAAACATGCCAAAACAAATAATTGAATTTAAAACAGTCGAAGAAGCAACTTCCATTCTTAATAAGTTTGGAAATGAATTTGCTTTCCCTGGAAATAATCTTTCAAAGAGCGAAATAGTAAAGAATTCAGTAGCCTCAAATATCTTTCGAGCTTTTCGACATTTAGAAACTCCACCCTCCATTATTTACCGTCAATGGGCTGCAGATAATTTTGAGTCAATAGTTAAAGACCTAAAGACTGTTAATTCTCACCACGATTATTATAAATTTATCCAGAAATATGGTGATTCATTGCTTCAGAGATGGGTTGAGGAAACCTTGAATTCGGATAATTATTTGATGTATGGACCAGCTTTGAAAATGGTAAATCTCTTGATTAAGTGGATTCAAGTTTCAGAAGAGTATAAGCAGCCTGAAAAAATATAATATCAACAAGTACCCTTTGATTCATTTTCTTTAAAGCCAGTTCGTTTAATAGTTAACGAATTGACGAGCTTAAATAATAAAATCATTATCCCTATTAATGCATCAATGGGCTTTGTTAATACTCCACAGATTTATACAATTCTAATGGATGCGATTTACAGACTCACTAAGGTGGCAAAGATTGCACCTATAACTTATGATTACTGGTGCTGGGAAGATAAACATTTATAGAAGACCAGCCAGAAAGAGAAATGATGAAACTGAATCCTGACCTAAACAACCCAAATATAGCCGGTAAACGTTAACGTTCCTGCTGATTTTAATGCACTGGTTTAACAAATCATTAAATCCACTTCATTGTTTTTAGATTCATTTGAAAAATAACTATTTTCGTTTAAAGGTATATCGCAATCTAACCCATAGACTTATTTACCAACATGAAAAGATTTGAACTTATCAGAATTTCTTTGCTGTTTTTCGGTAGTTTTTTTATACTAAATACAGCCTACAGTCAGAAATGGATCGCATCCCCCCAAATAATTGGCAAAGGTACGGGTTCAGAAACCATATCAGGTTTCGTATTCAATGACGCCAACAAAAACGGAATTATGGATGAGGGTGAAAGGGGAGTTGCTGGTGTATTGGTTTCCAACGGACTTCATTGGGTTCGAACCAATGAAAATGGGTATTTTGAGATTCAAACCCGGCAAGATATGAACCTGACCATCGTTCAACCGTCGGGATGGAGAGTTCCTACCAATGAACAAATGGTTCCTCAGTTTTTCTACGTACATAAAGAGGGCGGAACCGGCTACCCAATGCGGTTTGGCGGATTACCCGATACCGGTCCTGCACCTGAGCAGGTCAATTTTCCCTTGTCTCGCGAAGGGGCCGCAGGACAACAGTTCTCATGTGCCATATTGGCTGATCCGCAAACCTACAACAACGAACAATTGGGATGGTTGAGAGATGGGGTGTTTACAGATATTATGGAAGCTGATTACAAGGCAGGTGACTGTATGATTCAACTGGGAGATGTGGTTGGCGATGATTTAGGCCTGCTGGATCGACTGCTTGAACTTGCCGCTGCAACAGGTTTGCCGCAGTGGTTGGTGCTGGGCAATCATGATGTAGATTTCGATGCCAGAACCAACAACGATAAAGCTGACTCATGGCGGCGGATTTATGGGCCGAACTACTACGCCTTCGAAATGGGAAATGTGCTATTTGTGGTGCTGGATAATATTTATTACCCCTGTGGTGAAGAAGATGCTGCAAGAGGCCGTTTGAACTGCGCTGAAGGTCTTTCCCCAAGCTACAACGGACGATTAACGGAAACACAATTCACCTGGCTGGAAGGGCTTATCGCCAATACTCCGGAAGAAAGGCTGATCGTTTTGAATACCCATATTCCATTGGTTTCTTTTGTAGATGCAGTAAGCGGACAACATCAGACAGATGAGTTAACCAGAATTTACCGCATAGTTGAAGGGAGAGAAGCTTTATCATTTTCCGGCCACACGCATACCACCGAAAATCATGCGCCAGGCCAGCTATTCGATGGCTGGACTGAAAGTACCGGTATAAAAGAAACCCAATTCCGTCATATTATAGCAGGAGCAGCAGCCGGAGCCTGGTACCAGGGAGATTTTAATGTTTTTGGCGTACCCATGTCATTACAGCGTATGGGGGCGCCCATGGGGTATTTTAATGTTGATTTTGATGGCCCGGTTTATCGGGAAAGATATATCGGTGCGCGTATGGGCAGTGGGTCCGGTCAGTGGATTGCACTGAACACCCCGGCTTTTCGCGATTGGTACGATAGCATTACCGAGTGGGCATCCAAACAACCTTCAGGGAGAGACCCAATTCCACCTTTTTCGGTGAATGATTTGACAGATACAAAACTCCTTACACCTGAGGATTTTGCCGGTGGTGTTTGGCTTACCGCCAATGTATGGGCTGGATCAGCCGAAACGGTTGTTGAAGCAACACTCTCCAATGGCGAAGTACTGTCCCTGGAGCGAACACAGCAAGGAGCAGGCGAAAGCCGAAAGATTGGTTCAGAGTGGGCCGATCCGTTTGCAGCTGTTCGTCAGCTTTCAGTAGCACGCTGGGCATTTCAAAGCACCCTGGGAGCTGAAAAAGCACAAGGTAGTGAGCTTCTCACCGGTCGTCAATTTGGACCGGCACCCCCGCAACCCCAAAGATCTATTGCCGACCGCAATATGCACCTGTGGCGGGTTAAGCTGCCTGAACTTCCGATGGGGGTCCATACTATCGAAGTATTTAGTACCGACCGAAACGGGCTTAAATACACCGATATTATAACTGTAGAAGTTAGAGCAGAGAGACCTACACGATACTGGAGACATGAAATCTGGGATTAAATAGTGATAGAATAGAAATCCAACCTTTGTGAAATTTTTTGGGCTGAAGCAAACCTTTTTGCAATTTAAGTGTTAAAAAAAGAAAAAAGATGAAAAAAATATATCTAATTTTCCTGCTACCCTTTTTAGTTGCCACTCAATGTCAAGAAGAGGATTCTGGTTTCGAAACAAATTATTTAATACATAATAATTCAAGCACTGATTTGTTTTTGTTAACTGAAGAAGATCGTTATTTAGAAATAAAAAGTCAATCTACCGTATCTATTGGTAGCGTTCTTAATTCAGAAACAAGTGCTATAGTGCCATCAGAATCATACGTTTTTAGTAACGTTAAGCTTTACGCAACAGATAATTATAATTTTGTTCTAGTTTATATTCAGGATCCTATTAATGATGATTTATGGATTTTTGGTGAACCCATCATGAATAGATATGAATATACATTATTAATTACAAATGAAGTAATAGACTGATTCTTTACAAAGAAAGGGAAAACAACTACGCACACATCAAATCAAAAAATGAATCCTTAATGCCTCAATCCTTCTATGGCACCCCTCCGGGGTGCACGTTGTAGAGGGGAAACGGCCTGCTATTGTTATGGCACCTCGCTGAGGTGCTTTTTTTGTGGTTTTTTCATCCTGCTTTAAATGAGGTGTTTATTTTTTCACCTTGTGGGCGTGAAATAGCGATAGAATAGAAAACTCAACCGCCACCACGTCCCCAATCGTTTGGCAGGCTCTCATTAACTTAGACATTGTTGTTTCCTGTAAATATTTTAATAATAAAATAATAACATTAGGATAATATGGAATATGATGAAATTATCGATATTTTACCCGGATGTTCAAACTTTGTTTTTTAATGCTGTTAATACTATTCATACAGTTCTTCTTTAGGAATTTTAATAGTTTGAATAGCATTATGACTAAAACCCGTTAATCATTTTAATTATGAAAACCATAGTTTATTTTTATTCTCAAAAAGGCAGCAATAGATTCTTAGCAAATAAAATTGCAAAGGATATTAATTGCTCAATAGAAGAAATAATACCACGACTAAATTCACATTTATTGATGTTGATGGGAATAAATTTCGGTAACCAAAAGCTTAAGACCAAGATTGAAGAATATGACAGAATCATTCTTTGCGGACCAATTTGGATGGGAAAATTAATTGTTCCTTTGCGAAATTTTATTAACCAAAATAAAACCAAATTCCAGAATCTGGTTTTTGTTACCTGTTGCGGAAGTACTTTTGATAAAAAAAACGAGAAATTCGGACATAATCTTGTTTTTAACGAAGTAAAAAAACTTTCAAGTGAAAAATGTATTCTCTGCGAAGCCTTTCCGATTTCTTTGGTTTTACCCGATGAACAAAAAAATGATACTGATGCTTTTATGAAAACCCATTTGAACGATACTAATTTTAAGGGAGAAATCTTAGGGATATATGATAATTTTATTTTGAAATTTAATATTTCCTAATTCATTTTTCAATGAAAAATATTAACGGATTGTTAAACAAGTAGCCGGCCCCACCAGCATTTACCCAGCAGAAAGCGCCTCTCGCACAACACTTTCCCGATAGGCTATTGCTGCCGCTATAGAAATCTGTGAATTATGTAATTTTTTTAAAAAATTGTGTAATACATAATTTGCAAATTCCTGTAATTTTTGCACTAAATTCCAAAAAAATCACTTCACAATCAGTTCGACCTTTTGGTGCAATCTTATAACAGCAATATATATCTGCAACTGTATGAAAAAGACATCATCTAAACTCGCAATAAAAAGTCTTCAAAAGTCACCAAGTGGCATCCAGGGGTTTGATGAAATAACCGGAGGCGGGTTACCAACCGGCAGACCAACCCTGGTTTGTGGTGGTGCAGGTTGCGGTAAAACACTTTTTGGAATGGAATTTCTTGTCCGGGGAGCAACTCAGTTTAACGAACCGGGCATATTTATGTCGTTTGAAGAAACGATTGAGGAATTAACCAAAAATGTTGCATCACTCGGTTATGACCTGGAAGATCTTGTTAAGAATAAAAAAATCGCCCTTGACTATGTTCGTGTTGAGCGCAGTGAAATTGAAGAAACCGGAGAATACGATTTAGAAGGCCTGTTCATAAGGCTTGCTCATGCAATTGATAGTATCGGAGCAAAACGTGTTGTATTGGATACGATCGAATCACTATTTGCCGGATTGCCAAACCAACTGATTCTGCGTGCCGAACTGCGGCGCCTGTTTCACTGGTTAAAAGAAAAGGGTGTTACTGCAATTATTACAGGCGAGCGCGGAGACGAAACACTGACGCGGCAAGGCCTGGAAGAATATGTCTCAGATTGTGTTATTATGCTCGACCATCGTGTAACTGCACAGACCTCCACACGTCGTTTACGAGTTGTTAAATACCGGGGTTCAACGCATGGCACCAATGAGTATCCGTTTCTGATCGACGAAAATGGGTTTTCAGTACTTCCCATAACCTCCCTGGGATTGAACCATAATGTATCAAATAAAAGAATCTCAAGTGGCATAACTCTGCTTGATAACATGCTTGAAGGAAAAGGTTTTTACCGCGGCAGCACCGTTCTTGTTTCGGGTACTGCCGGAGTTGGAAAAACAAGTATTGCGGCTCACTTTGCAGAAGCTGCCTGTAAACGGGGCGAGCGTGTCCTTTATTTCTGCTTCGAAGAATCTCCGAACCAGCTTATGCGCAATATGCTCTCGATCGGAATAAAATTAGAGCCCTGGGTGCGGAAAGGGCTGTTACAATTCCATGCAACCCGGCCAACATTTTATGGTCTGGAAATGCATCTGGCTGTAACCCACAAAATTGTAAATATTTTCAAACCTGATATTGTTATTCTGGATCCCATAAATACTTTCGTTGTTAGCGATAAAGAGTTCGAAGTAAAAACAATGATGATGCGTATTGTTGATTTCCTTAAGTCAGAGCAAATAACAGCTTTGTTTACCAGTCTGACATCCGCCGGCGACTGCACATTAGAGAATTCTGATGTCGGGATATCATCATTGATAGATACATGGTTATTACTTCGCGATATTGAATTGAGCGGCGAACGAAACAGGGGACTGTATGTTCTTAAATCGAGGGGGATGGCAAATTCTAACCAGATCCGCGAATTCATTCTCACTGATCACGGTGTAGAATTACGTAAGGCTTATATTGGTGCCCGTGGCGGATTAACCGGTTCGGCCCGCGTTGCACAGGAAGCGCTTGAATACGCCGAAGTGTTGACGCGTAAGCGTGAAATAGAACGTAAAAAACGTGAAATAGAACGCAAACGGAAGGCATTGGAATTACAGATTGAATCATTACATGCCGATTTTGATTCGGAAGAATCCGAAGTGGCTAAATTGATAAAAGCAGAGCAGGATATGATTAAAAAACTGGAACAGGACAAAACGGAAATGGCAGTCAGCAGAAAAGCTGTCATAGAAAAAAGTGCAACCGGCAATTTGAAACAATCATTATAAGGAGTATCATATGAAAGATAAGAAGGTTAATTCAGAAATGGTAACAAAAAAAGATAACCCCGGTAAAACGGCAGATGACAAATGGGTGCTTCGTTTATACGTTGCAGGTCAATCTCCAAAGGCTCTTACTGCTTTTGCAAATCTGAAAAAAATATGCCAGGATCAATTAAAGGGGAAATATTCCATTGAAGTAATTGACCTTTTGCAAAATCCACAGCTTGGGGCCGAGGACCAGATTCTTGCCTTACCAACCTTAGTGAGAAAATTACCGGTACCGGTTCGTAAGATCATCGGAGACCTTTCAAATACAGAACGTGTGCTTGTAGGACTTAATTTATTGCCAGCTGATGAAAAAGAATAAATCAAAAACAGATGACACTCCGGGAAGGGTTGAACTGCCTATGCTTGAACAAAGCCAGGGTAAATATACTTTGCGTTTATACATAACCGGTACAACGAATCGGTCAATCATGGCAATAACCAACCTGAAGAAGATTTGTGAAGAATATCTTGAAGGAAAATATGATCTTGAAGTGATAGACCTGTATAAAAACCCAAGTTTAGCAGAAGGTGACCAGATAATTGCAGCCCCTACATTGATTAAAGAGCTGCCACTTCCATTCCGTCGTATTATTGGTGATATGTCAAATAAAGAAAAAGTCCTTTTAGGATTGGACCTGAGAGAGGTGAAGGAAAAGTAAGGACTCAATAAATTTTGAATCAGTTTGTTTAACATAAATGTAAATGAACAAAACGAAAGAACAGCTCATAATTGAAAATAAGGAATTGCATTCACGCCTTGTTGAAATTGAGGAGGCTCTTACGGCAATCAGAAACGGAGAGGTAGATGCGATAATGGTTTCCGGAAAGAAGGGAGATCAAGTGTATTCTGTCAGTTCTGCCGAAACACCATACCGTACTTTCATAGAAGAGATGCGTGAAGGAGCCGTTACTCTTACAAAAGAGGGTACAATTCTCTATTGTAATAAGAGATTTGCTGAGATTGTTAAGTCTCCATATAATAGGGTTATTGGCTCATCCATCAAACGTTTCATCACACCGGCTGATAATCCAAAATTAGACTACTTCCTGACTCAATCGGCACATGACAAACAAGATGTTTTAATAGTATCCCTTAAAAACACATTGTATCTAAGACTGTCAATTCACATTTTGCCACCTTATCTTCAGGGAGATAATTACATACTTATTGCAACTGACATAACGGACCTGAAGAAAAAAGAGAAAGAGCTGAATGAAATTATTTTTACGTTGGCAAACCACGTAAATGCCTTACGGGCATTACGCATCGAAAATATTAATGAAACCATAGATGTTGTAGGGAGAAAAAATATATATGAGATCGCAAATAATAAACTGTATAAAGAAATTCTCAAACTAAACCAGTTAATAGTAAAATTAAAACAAAAGCAAAAGCAAAATCAAAAGAACGTAACTTCCTGATGCAATGAATATTAAAATATATTCACACACAAAATTTGTCTGTTTTTACAAAACTGTCACTGCACTCTTGTTCCCATTCTTACTGCACAGACTGTTCCAAAAATCACTGCACTTCATGTTCCTGTTCAAATAGCTTCACTGCTTCTTCGTGGTGAGGTGCGGTGGATGGTGGTAGTTTTGTCGCGCACGAAGCTAACCCCTCATAAAGCGAGGCGGAATAATCCCCAATGTAAGCTTCACCATTTTCACGCCTTTGAAAATTGCTTAACTTTGGTTTTCAATTAATGAAAAGGCTTTTCAAACCAACCAATAAAACTTATTATCATGGCAAGAATCGTTTTTAACGCGTTTTTAATTTTATTGCTGTTGGTATTAATTGGATTACCGGTTTTCATGTGGGTATCGTGGAATATGGCCGATGAAAAGCCACTTGAGATTTTTATTCTTGACAAAACCGTTTTAAATGACAACTACCAAGAGCATCAGTCTTTTAACTGGGTGTTAAAAAACAAGAAGTACGTAAAATCAGATGGTGATTTCTATTTGCCCGAAAGGGATTATTATGGCTTTTTTCCTGATGGAAAGGGTAGCTATACCACCAACGACCTTGAAGGTAAAACCATTGAAGATCTGGAAAGGCTCGCCGATAGCTATGATATGGTTTATTATACCGACCTGTATGGTATTTATTGGATCGAGTGGCATAATGAATATCCGCATGTAAAACCAGAAGAAGATCCGGGCTTGATGGGCGAAAGGTCGGCGTGGATATACGGCGGCCTTTCCCAAAATGAGTTAACCTTCCTGAGGTTAATGAAAGCCCGTAATAAGTTGATAATTAACGAGTTTAACATAATTGGGTCGCCCACTTCGCTTGGCATCAGAAGAGAATATGAAGAAGAGTTTGACATAACCTGGAGCAACTGGACCGGCCGGTACTTTAGCACCCTCGACACTACCAAAAGCGAAGAAATTCCTCATTGGCTGGTCAGAAATTATATGAAACAAAACAATAATGAGTGGCCATTCAAAAACTCAGGAATTGCTTTTGTGAGAAATGATGACTTTATTGTTGTACTTGAAAATGAAACACACCTGAACATTGAAGTGCCATACATTTATTCAGGCGAAAAGCTGGTTGATAATTACGGAGTGGCAAAGAAGATTAAATATCCCTATTGGTTTGATATTTGCGCTTCCGGCAATCTAAATGAAGTACTGGCAGAATACAGAATTGATTCAAATACCAGAGGAGACTCCATTCTCAAACGCTGGAATATACCGAAAGAATTTCCGGCGGTAATAAAAAGCAAACAGGACTACCCCTATTACTATTTTGCCGGAGATTTTGCCGATAATCCCATTTCAATGAAATTAGCAAGACTAAGGCATGTAGAAAAGTTCGATTATTTGATTTATTCGCCTATTACCCAAGAACGAAGAAGTTTCTTTGGACTTTTTTACAGACCAATGGTTACCAAAATACTGGACGATTATTATAATGGTTTAAAGTCTGTTAATGAATAAAGTTTGAGAAGCTAAAGAACCTGAATAAGCCTGTAATACTTCTCGTTCTCAACAAATTAAACAGCTTAATCCACATCTCTTAAGTTTTTTTCTATATTTGCAAAGAGTCGGCTAATAATCCGGCAATTTCCATTTTCTATTTTCTTTATTTATTCATTCAATAAAAGAGGGGGGCTTTTATGAATGTTAACGTAGATTCTCTGAATGTAAAGAGAGAAGAAGGTGCTTTTCATCTTGGGATTGACATTGGGTCGGTATCCCTGAACCTAATAGCCATGGACCCTTCGGGGCGTATTCTGGAAAATGAATACATATATTGCCATGGCCGTCCGTTTGCCGTATTGAAGGAGAGTTTGGAAAGGATTTTCAGAAAATTCCCTTTTGAGAACCTTGGGAGTATTGCCTATACCGGTACCGGAGGCAAGCTTGCATCAGAGCTAACCGGAGGCACCTTCGTAAACGAGATCATTTCACAGTCAACAGCCGTATCGGCACTCCATCCTGAAGTGAGAACCGTGATTGAGATGGGAGGTGAAGATTCCAAACTCATATTTATGCACAATGGCAGCGATAATGAGTCTTCATCTTTGTCAGATTTTACAATGAATGCCTTATGTGCAGCAGGCACAGGCTCTTTTCTCGATCAGCAGGCAAGCCGGATTGGCGTCTCCATTGTGGAAGAGTTTGGAGAGCTGGCGCTGAGGTCTGAAAACCCACCGCGTATTGCCGGCCGCTGCAGCGTGTTTGCCAAAAGTGACATGATCCATCTTCAGCAGATTGCTACCCCTGTGCATGATATCGTTGCAGGACTGTGTTTTGCCGTGGCAAGGAATCTGTGCAGCACTCTGGGCCGTGGCAAGCATCTGGAGCCACCGGTGCTTTTCAACGGAGGCGTTGCAGCCAACAAGGGCATGGTCAGGGCTTTCAGGGAGGTACTTAAGCTTACTGATGATCAGCTCATCGTCTCAGAGTATCATGCATCAATGGGCGCCCTGGGGGCCATTCAGTATGTGCTGAAAAACAATGGTGGCAGCGCAGCATTCAAAGGGCTCGAACCTTTGACAGAATATCTCAAAGGCAACAATACCAAGCGGCAGGAAGACTCACTCTCCAGGCTGTTCGAATCCAAAGCTGTCCTTAACAAGGACGTTCATCCGATAAGTTCTGAAACAGATGTGCTCGATGTTTACCTGGGCGTTGATGTGGGTTCGCTGAGTACCAATGTGGTGCTTATCGATAAGGAGAACAGGGTTATTGCCCGTCGCTACCTTCCCACCGCCAGCAAACCGCTTGAGGCAATTAAGAAGGGCATTTCGGAGATTTATAATGAAGTTGGCACCAAAGTAAGGGTTTTAAGTGCCGGTTCCACGGGCTCGGGCAGGTATCTTACCGGAGACTTCATCGGTGCAGATGCCGTCAGGAATGAAATCACAGCCCAGGCTACTGCAGCCATAGCATACGATCCAACGGTTGATACAATTTTTGAGATTGGCGGGCAGGACTCAAAATATATACGAATCCAGAATGGGGTTGTGATAGATTTTGAGATGAACAAGGTTTGTGCGGCCGGCACGGGTTCCTTTCTGGAAGAGCAGGCAGAGAAGCTGGGGATCAACATTGTTGAAGAGTTTGGAGAACTTGCCATTGGTGCCGACTCACCAGCCAAGCTGGGCGACAGGTGTACCGTGTTCATGGAGTCAGACCTAAACGCTCATTCGCAAAAGGGCGATACTGTAAGCAACCTGGTGGGTGGCCTGTCATACTCAATAGTGCACAACTATCTGAACCGTGTGGTAGGGCAGAAAACTGTCGGCAACAAGATCTTCTTTCAGGGCGGGGTAACGAACAACAAGGCTGTTGTGGCAGCCTTTGAAAAGGTTACCGGCAAGCCCATTATCATCCCTCCGCATTTCGATATCACGGGAGCTATCGGGGCCGCCATCCTTGCCAGGGAGTCGATGCCCGAAGGTGCCCAAACCCGCTTCAAGGGCTTCGACATAAGGAACAGAAGCTACAGTACCGATAAATTCATTTGTAAAAAGTGCAACAATAATTGTGAAATACGCAGGGTACATGTGGAGGGCGAACCCAGGCCACTATTTTACGGCAGCAGATGCGATATCTACGATGTTGACGATCGAAAAAAGAGGGGTCAGGGAATACCAAATTATTATGCTGAAAGAACGGCAATGCTCCTGGGTGATTATGATCCGGAAAAAATTACCGGCCGCCCAACCATCGGCATACCAAGAGCATTAATGGTCTTCTGGCAGCAGTTCCCATTCTGGCGCAGGTTCTTCGAAGAGCTCGGGTTTGATGTGGTCGTCTCTTCCGAAACGACAAAAACCGTCATTGCCCGATCACTCGAAACCATGGTTGCTGAAACATGCTATCCGGTTGAGGTTATGCACGGGCATGTACTTGATCTTTACGAAAAGGGTGTTGACTACATCTTTGCTCCATTCATTGTAAATGCAAAGCTAAAAGAGGGCAACCCCTCTTCCGGATGTAATTGTCCGTGGATACAGACTTACTCCTTCATGCTAAATGCAGCTTTTCACGATGACAGCGTTCTTACAAAGAAACTGCTGAACCCGGTGCTGCATTTCAGGTTTGCCAAGGCAGTAAAAAAAGAGCTGATCAAGTTTGCCGGAGAGGAGCTTGGAAAATCTGCGGCTAGCTGCAGCCGTGCATTGGAGCAGGCCTACCTTGCCCAGGAGGCTTTTGAAAACAGCCTGGCCGAAAGAGGCCGTGAGGTGATTGCCAGCCTTCCTGATGACAAGCAGGCCATGGTGATTATCGGCAGGCCGTATAACGCTTCCGATCCTGCCATGAACCTTGGCCTTATTGATAAGCTTATCAATGAAGATATCATCCCGATTCCGCTCGACTTTCTGCCATTGCACGATAATTCCCTGTTTATAGACTACAAAAATATGTACTGGCCCAACGGCCAGAAGATTCTGAACGGTACAAGAATAATTGCCTCAGACAAGCGGCTTTACGGAGTCTATATCGGAAATTTCAGATGTGGCCCCGACTCTTTCCTTCAGCATTTTGTGCACAAGGAGATGAAGGGAAAACCCTTCCTGCACCTTGAAGTGGATGAGCACAGTGCCGATGCAGGTATGATCACGCGCATCGAAGCATTCATCGACAGTTTGAAGGGCTACTCCGGGCAGATGCATTTTATGCAGCACGAGGAGGTGAAAAAGCCGACAAACGGAGTTCCAAAAGAAAGGACGCTCTATTTCCCCTATATGAACGATGCGGCGCATCTGGTTTCGGCGGCCTGCCGGGCCTGCGGAATAAAATCGGAAGTGCTGCCAATGCAAACCGGTGAAGATATTGAGCTGGCCAGGAAGTTCACCACCGGAACGGAGTGTTTTCCCATGATATGCACCACGGGCAGCTTCCTGAAAAAGTTGTATGAGCCCGGGATAGATCCGGCGGAGGTCAGCTTCTTTATGCCCGATCATAACGGGCCATGCAGATTCGGTGAATACAACATGCTTCAAAAACAGATATTCGGCAGGATTGGTTTGCATGATGTGGAGATCATCAGTCCCAGCAATGATAACTCTTATGCAGAGATGCCTGTCGGCAATAAGGTGAAGTTCAGGCTGCTGGCCTGGAAAGGTTTTGTGGCAACAGACCTTTTAAGAAAGATGCTTCAGGAGCACCGGCCTTATGAGGCTGAGAAGGGTGCGACCAACCGGGTTTATTACCAATATCTCGATCTTTTGACAAAGGATGTTGAAAGTGGGGCAAAAAGATTGTCCACAATTCTGGAAAAGGCAGCCGATGCGTTTGATGCCATCCCAATGGTGGAAGGCCCGCGTAAGCCTGTGATAGCTGTGGTAGGGGAAATTTTTATGCGCGATAACGCCTATTGCAGTGCCCGGATGGTTGAAAGGCTGGAAGACCTGGGTGCCGAAACACTCATTATGCCAACTGCCGAATGGCTGCTCTACTCTACCTACCGCTATATCCGCGACAGCAAATGGAAAGGGAACATTAAAGGGATCCTTAAGGCGCATTTGCAGCAAATATCTCAGAATTTCACCGCCGCAAGAGTTTCGGCAAAAGTGAAAAACCGGGTAGATAAAAAAGGGATCACCCACCTTCATGATATACTTAATTCTTGTGAACCATACATTCACCGGGATTATGATGGCGACCCGCCATTGTCGTTTGGCAATGTCGCCCTGCTGGCAGGCAACCATCTCTCGGGAGTGGCTAATATTCTGCCTTTTACCTGCATGCCGGGAACCGTGATCGCATCCGTTTCCGAAATTTTCAGAAAAGACCACGACTATATCCCATGGCTCAACGTAGCCTACGACGGACAGGAAGACTCAGCGCTTGAGTCGCGACTGCAGGCGTTTATGTTCCAGGTAAGAGCGTTTCATCAGAAAAGACAACCCAGCCCGCTGTCTGCGATTATCAGATAAAAGTGCATTAAACTGCACTTTTTTGTTAAAGCAAGGTCTTAACACTTCATTTTTTTAAGAATAAGTGCAGCAAACTGCACTTTTGTTGGCATAAAATCAAATTTTGCTTCCCAAAATAAAAAAGGGACCACCATTGCTGGCAGCCCCTTTCTCGTCAAAATGGGAGCAATATGAATCGATTACTCGTTCTCATATTCTTTGAGGATGTCCTTCACCCCGTCGGTGGTGACGCGGCCGTAGGTCTTGTCGCCCACCATAACCACGGGGGCCAGACCACAGGCGCCAACACAGCGCAGGCAGGTGATGGAGAATTTGCCATCGGGCGTTGTTTCGCCCACGGCAACTTTGAGTATGCGCTTGAACTCGTCAAGCACTTTTTCGGCGCCGCGCACATAGCAGGCGGTACCGGTGCAAACGCTGATGGGGTAGCGGCCCTTGGGCAGCATAGTGAAGAATGAGTAAAAGGTCACTACACCATACACCTTGGCCACAGAAATTCGTAGCCCTTCGGCCACTTCTTCCTGCACCTCGGCGGGAAGGTAGCCAAAAAATTCCTGGGTTTTGTGCAACACATTGATCAGCTCACCGGGTTCGTTGTTGAACGATTTGCAGATCTCCTGGATCCTTTGCACATCGTTATTTTTGAGTTTTAATTTTACGGAAGTCATTATCTGTGATTTTTTTTGTTACAAATTAAGACTGATATATAGCCCGGGGCTTAGTCAATGTCGATATGCCTGGTTTTCTTGGCAAAGTAGTGGGTATGCAGCAGATGGTGCGCTTTTTCGCTCATGGGCTTGCCCAGGAACTCCTCATACAACTTAATAATGTATGGATTCTCGTGGCTCTTGCGCAGGGTCTTCATCTCATCTTCCGAATAAATGGCTTTCTGACGGGCCGTGAGTACGGCAGAGTTGCCATGGTGCAGAGGCTGGCCGCCGCCACCAATGCATCCGCCGGGGCAGGCCATGATCTCGATGGCATGAAACTCGCTTCTGCCGGCTTTAACATCATCAAGTAATTTACGGGCATTCCCCAAACCATGGGCAATACCGATCTTGATTTCAATACCGTCGAAGTCGACGCTGGCAGCGCGAATGCCTTCGAGGCCGCGCAGCTGCTTAAAGTCGACCTTATCGAGGGTCTTCTTGGTGTGCAATTCGTAGGCAGTACGAACGGCCGCTTCAATCACGCCACCAGTAGTGCCGAAAATTACTGCAGCACCGGTTGACTCGCCCAAGGGCTTGTCGAAGTCCTCGTCGGGAAGGCTGTTGAAGTCGATGTTGGCACCTTTTATCAAGGCAGCCAGCTCGCGGGTGGAGATAGAGAAGTCAACATCGGGGTTGCCATCTACCTTAAATTCTTCGCGGGAGGCTTCGAATTTCTTAGCCACACAGGGCATAATAGAAACCACCACCATTTCCTTGCGGTTCACCTTGATCTTGTCGGCAAAATACGATTTGGCAATGGAGCCAAACATTTGCTGGGGCGAGCGTGCCGTAGAAGGGATATCGAGCATATCGGGGAAGTTGTACTCGAAGAAATTCACCCAGCCTGGGCAGCAGGAGGTGAGCATGGGTAGCTTCACGGTCTTGTCGCCACCGAGGAAGCGGCCGAGGCGGTCGAGCAGTTCGGTGCCTTCTTCCATAATGGTAAGGTCGGCGGCAAAGTCGGTATCAAACACATAGTCGAAGCCAATTCGGCGCAAGGCAGCTACCAGTTTACCTGTAACGAGGGTGCCGGGCTCCAGTCCGAACTCTTCGCCCAGTGCGGCGCGCACGGCGGGAGCGGTTTGCACCACTACGGTTTTTGTGGGGTCGGCCAGGGCGCGGATTACCTGCGGGGTATGGTCTACTTCGGTGAGGGCACCGGTGGGGCAAACGGCCACGCACTGTCCGCAATAGGTACATTCGCTGTGGTCGAGGTCGCGCTCGAAGGCGGGAGCCACCACGGCTTCGAAGCCACGGTTAATGCCCGAGAGCACGCCCACGGTCTGGAAGTCGTTGCACATGGTTTCGCAGCGGCGGCACATGATGCACTTGTCCATTTCGCGAATGATGGCCGGCGAGAAGTCGGGCTTATAGGTCGATTTCTCGCCTTGGTAAGGAATGCTGCGCACGCCCATTTTAATGGCCATGGTTTGCAGGTCGCAATTTCCGCTCTTGGCACAAATGAGGCAGTCGAAGGGGTGGTCGGAGAGGATGAGCTCCAGCACGGTGCGGCGCGAGTTGAGCACGCGCATGCTGTTGGTCTTCACCATCATGCCTTCATTACACACGGTAGCACATGAAGGAGCCAGGTTGCGGCGGCCTTCCACTTCAACAACACAAACACGGCAGCCGCCGGGCTTGTGCTCGATGTTCAAATCGGCGAGGTTCATGTAGCACAGCGTGGGAATTTCGATGTCCAGCTTTTTGGCTGCATGGAATATGGTGGTACCCTTTTCAACCTCGACAGTTCTGTTATCTATGGTTAATTTAATAAGTTCCATTATTTTAAGTCCTTCTTTTAAATGATTGTTACCGCATTAAACTTACACTTCTCCATACATGCGCCACATTTGATACAGAGCGACTGGTCGATCAGGTGAATCTGTTTTCTTTCGCCAGCGATACAGTTTACGGGGCAGTTGCGCGCACAGGCAGTACATCCGACGCAGTTTTCGGGGATGATCTCGTATTTGATGAGGTCTTTACACTGGCTGGCGAAGCATTTTCCTTCGTTTATGTGTGCCAGGTACTCATCGTAGAAGTTATCGATGGTTGATAATACGGGGTTGGGCGAGGTTTGGCCCAGGCCGCACAGCGAGGTATCCTTTATAACGTTGCTTAGGTTGCGCAGTTTGTCAAGGTCTTCCATTGTGCCGTGGCCTTTGGTAATCTTTTCGAGAATCTCGTAAAGGCGTTTGTTGCCAATACGGCAAGGCGAGCACTTTCCGCAGCTTTCTTCCACGGTGAAGTCGAGGTAGAACTTGGCTACGGAAACCATACAGTCGTCCTCGTCCATAACAATCATACCGCCTGAGCCCATCATGGAGCCAGAGGCAATCAGGTTATCATAGTCGATGGGGGTGTCGAGGTGCTTCTCTGTGAGGCAGCCACCCGAAGGGCCACCGGTCTGAACGGCCTTGAACTTCTTGCCGCCCTTGATGCCACCACCAATTTCGAAGATCACTTCGCGCAAGGTGATACCCATTGGCACTTCAATCAGACCAACATTGTTGATTTTCCCTGCAAGGGCAAACACCTTGGTACCTTTTGATTTTTCCGTGCCGATGGAAGCAAACCATTGGGCACCTTTATTGAAAATAACCGGAATGTTGGCATAAGTTTCCACGTTGTTAACGTTGGTGGGCATGCCAAGGTATCCGCTCTCTGCCGGGAATGGCGGCTTGAAGGTAGGTTCTCCCCTGTGGCCTTCCATAGAGTGGATCAGAGCAGTTTCTTCGCCGCACACAAATGCGCCGGCACCGTAACGCAGCTCAATATCAAAGTTGAATCCGCTGCCCAGAATGTCTTCGCCCAAAAGGCCATATTCGCGGGCCTGGGCAATGGCAATCTTGAGGCGGTGGATGGCCAGCGGATATTCAGCACGGATATAAATAAGACCCTTGGTGGCGCCAATGCAATAGCCGTTAATGGCCATAGCTTCGAGCACACTGTGGGGGTCGCCTTCGAGGATAGAGCGGTCCATAAACGCGCCGGGGTCACCCTCGTCGGCGTTGCATACCACATACTTCTGCGCGCCATTTACGCCGTGGGCAATTTTCCACTTCACGCCGGTGGGGAACCCGCCGCCGCCGCGTCCGCGCAGGCCCGAGTCGATCACAATCTTTATGGCCTCTTCGGGGGTCATCTCGAGCAGCACTTTGCCAAGGGCTTCGTAACCATCGGCAGCCAGGTATTCGTTCACATTTTCGGGGTCGATCAGACCACAGTTACGAAGGGCAATGCGAATCTGCTTCTTGTAAAAACCCATGTGCTTCGAATCGGGCACATGCTCTTTCTTCACAGGGTCTTTGTAGAGCAGGCGCTCCACCTTGCGACCCTTGATGGCGTGCTCAGCCACGATATCGGCGGCATCCTTGGGCTGCACACCTACGTAGAAGGTATTGTCGGGGATCATCTTCACGATGGGGCCCTGCTCGCAGAAACCAAAGCAACCGGTGGTTACCACCTGCACATCGTTTTCAAGGCCCTTCTCCTTGACTTCTTTCTTCAAATTCTCATAAAGCACGTCGCTGGCTGAAGCACGGCATCCCGTACCACCACAAACCAGCATATGCGTTTTGAATTTTGCCATTACTGTTTTCCTCCTTTTATGTTAGTCAATTTTTTCGTAATTCACCGGAATGATGCCTTCGAGCAGTTCGCCGGTCTTGATATATTTTTCAATGATATCGTCGGCCTTCTTGCTGTCAACGTAACCGAATACCACGGGTTCCTGATTGGGCAAAGTCACCTCAATGGTGGGTTCGGCATAGCAGTATCCCATGCAGCCGGTTTGCGAAACGATGGCGTCGATATTTCGCTTGTCGAGCTCATCTATCAGAAACTCCATCACTTCTTTGGCACCGGAAGCAATACCGCAGGTAGCCATGGCCACCTTAATCTGCACAAGGCCCTCAGGGTTGTCGCTTTTTTCTCTTAAGGCGATTTTCGACTGAAGGTCGGCCTTCATATTTCTCAAATCAGCCAGTGATTTAATTTTCGTCATTTGTTAATCTCCCATTAATTAATGTTCAAAAAATATTTTGTTTTTAACTTGGTTTCAATGCTATCGTGCCTTGATGGCCGTAAGGTTTTCATTAATCATTTCCTTCAAAAACCGCATCACCTGCGGTTCATTAAGCGGAATGCCATCCAGCGCTTCCTTTACTTCTTCCGTGTCGAACACGTATTCTTCATTGTCAATCCGGTGTGTGTAAACAAACCTGATCTCCGGGTTTGCGCCTGCCAGCAGCACCATTACCCCTGCCATGTCACCCAAAGGCGGACGGTCGAGGTGGTTGTGCAAAAAAGTTGCCTTCAGCATGGTGCCCCTGCCCTCTTCCGAGTCAATCTGCAAACTTCCTCCCGTGGCCTCTGCATTCTGCTTAAAGAGCGGAATTCCAAGACCAACTTTTCGGGTAGTGCGCGAGGTGTAGTAAGGATCGGTAACCCGCTCCACCACCTCGGCAGGCATGCCGCGACCATTGTCAGTCACCCCAATGGCCATGGTGTTGGCGGCCAGGTTTTCATCAATGCTGATGCCTATTTTGCTGGCACCGGCGCTGATGCTGTTCTGTGCGATATCGAGTATGTGCAACGACAGGTCCTTCATTCTTTAGTGCTTTTCAATGCGTGTGCTGCGGTTATCGGTGCGGTGCAAAGCCTTGCGAATCTCATCGAAGCTGCGGCGCTCCATTTCGAAAATGGTTATGCCTGAGCCGATGGCGTCGGGGTGGTGTGCATCCGAGCTCCTGATAAAGGTGTAGGAGGCGATCCACGGGAACTGTTCCGCAATTTTCTCCGGGGTGGTGAAGCGCGATATTTCCAGTGCATCGGCCTTAATACCCGGTGGTACAAAACCCAGCTGGCTGGTGAGGCTAAACTTTGGCCGGTCGATGTGTGCCGGAATGAACAGCCCGCCAAGGCGGTGCACCTCCTCCTCTATCTGGTCGAGCGTCTGATCCAGACCCGATATCAGCAGCCTTTCTTCTTCCTCAACGATCATCTCCTGTTCATCGAGCACCACCTGGTGTCCAAAGTAACGCGGGTCATTCTTGATGTTGGGCAGATGCCTGTCGAGGTATTGCTGAAAGGCAGCCAGTATTTCAAAATTTTCAAAGAACGCTAAGCAGTGGGCTTCTTCGCGGGTGGTGACTTCTGCGCCACACAATACGAATATTCCCTTTTTCTGAGCCAGTTTGCTTACCAATGGCCCGTGTTTGGTGCTGTTGTGGTCGGCAATTCCCAGGATATCTATTCCCCGGCGGGCAGCCGCATCCACTATCGCTGCGGGACTCATCTCCAGGTCGCCGCAGGGCGACAACACGGTGTGCACATGCAAATCGGCCCTGAACGAGTTCATTATTTCAATAATTCATAGAGCTTACCGCTGACTTCAAAGGTGGGGAGGCTGGTACCGAGTATCGGGATATCCTCCTCATTGCTTTGAATGGCCGTATCCTGCTCGGGCTTATGGTCCGAGACCAGAATAATGGCCGCTAAATCTTTCAATGAGGCAATGGCCATCACATTCTTATGCGTTTGCAGGGTGATCCATATCTCGCCTGCATCGGCATTGCCCATTACGTCGCTCAGCAGATCAGACACATAACCGCCTGTAACCTCACGGTTCAGTCCGTTGTTTCCGCTGTGCACTTTCAAACCAAGCTTTTCTGCTACTTCTGCTACCGTCATGGTGTAATATCTTTAATTTTTATGCTCACCAAACTTATCGCCGCCCCATATCTCCTTCATGATTTCCATGCTTTCGTTGTGGCTGAGCCATTCCTTTTGTTCGTATTTCTTTTGTATGAAGATACAATGGGTGATCTCGGCCCTGCCTTGCGCAATATCCTGTGCCAGGGCATTGCAGGTGGGCGAACCGCAAAGGCCGCAGTCTACATAAGGCAAAGACTTCATGATTTCACGCACCATTTGCATCTTGAGCATGGCGCGTTTGGTGTCGTCATCGAGCTTGTCCATAGAGCGGGGCAAAACTTTTTTCACTCCAATGTTTTGCATAAGGAAATCGCGGTACTGCATCATGGAGGCAGCTTCCTGCTTCAGTCCTTCGCCAGCCTGCTCGCTGCTGGCTTGTGCTGCGCGCTTCTTCAAACGCTCCACGGTAAAGAACCGGTTGCCGCTGGTAAGAATACCGCCGGCACAGCTCTGGTCGCAAGCCCTGAGTTCCAGAAAATCGATGTCGCAGTTCTCTTCGTTTTCGAGGCGCTCCAGAAACTCAATAACATTGCTGATTTCGTCAATGGCCAGCGCCCTTCCGGGCATCAGCGCTGATTCACCCTCGGTAAGACTCCAGAGCATCTCCTGTGGCTCGAGGGCCGAAAGCGAAGGAACCTGGCAGGTGTTTTTGCCCGAATGGCCCTGCTTCACGCTGGTATAAACCTTATTAAAAATGAAATCCATATTGATTACCCCGGTGATATCCGATGTTTCATCGCCCACAGGGCTTTTTACGGCTGCAATTTTGGCGGCGCATGGCGTAATGTAGAAAATTCCTATCTCATCGGCTTTGGCACCCTGGTCAATTAGCTTTTTGCGAAAATATGTGGCTGCAATATCGAGAGGAGGCTTAAGCAGCATGAGGTTTTCGGTCATTGCCGGAAACTGCACCTGAATCAATCGCACAATGGCCGGGCAGAAAGTGGAGATCAGCGGCTTTTTCTGGCTGTGTTGCTCCATATATTCTTTCATGGCGCCCTTCAAAATGCGGGTGCCATGCTCCACCTCAAAAATGTGGGTGAATCCCAGGTCGTGAAGCACACTGCAAATCTGATTTATTGAAACCTTCTCAGGAAACTGGCCTAGCAAAACATTAGGAATAAGGGCCACGCGGTGCTCATACTCGAAAATACGGCTGAAGTCGTCCTGCTCAACAATTATGGCACCTACAGGGCAGGCCATGTAGCACTTCCCGCAATCCACGCAGCGGTTGTCGGTCAGCTCGGCTTTGCCTCCATGAATGCGAATGGCCTCGGTGGGACACACATTCATGCAGTGGGAGCAGCCTATGCAGACCTCCTTGCGGAACTTCAGTGCGTGATGGAAGTACTTTACTGCCATGGGTTCTAATTGAAAAACATAGTTATTTCTAGCGTAGTTCCTTTATTCACTTCGCTGGATAACACCAGCTTGTCGGCATTCTTTTTAATATTGGGCAGGCCCATTCCGGCACCGAAGCCCATTTCGCGTACCTTGCTGCTGGCCGTTGAGTAACCTTCCTGCATAGCCAGATCAATATCCGGAATGCCGGGACCTTCGTCCACCAGCCTGATGGTGATGGATTCGGAGCTTACATTCACGTAGATGGTGCCGCTGTATGCATGGGCCACCACGTTTACCTCGGCTTCGTAACAGGCCACCACGGTGCGCTTAATGATCGCCATATCCACGTTGAGCTGCTTCAGTATCTTCTTTATCTCGCTAGAGGCATAGCCGGCGCGGGTAAAGTTGCCACCCTCCACATTATACTCAAAGTGCATGGTATCGGAATCGAGGCTCATTATTTAAAAGATCGGTTTAACACCGGCTTCGAAAAGCAGGCCGCAGGTTTTAAAAACAGAATACCGGCATTCAATAATGACCAGCTCATTTTCGCGGGCGAGCTCCAGCATTTCTTCACTTGCCTTTTTGTTGCGGGCAAGGATAATGCAGTTAATTTCTGACATCTCGGCTGTGCGGATGATTTGCATATTATTAAGCCCTGTAATGAGCAGCACATGATCATTTTTCAGCGTGAGCACATCGCTCATAAGGTCGGAGGCAAAAGCCACCTCAATGGCATAATCGCCATGCTCCATGCCGCAAATGATCTTACCGTCAAGCAATTTTACTATGTCCGTTACCTTCATTCGTTTTCCTGATTAATCCTCGAAGGGTTTCTGCGCCCCACTTGCCTGAATCCGGCATGCAAAACTTTGCATTTCAGGGCGCTATCAAAAACCACTGCAAAATTAACTACTTAAAATTCAATAACCAAAGAAAGTTGTTAATTTATTCACATTATAAAAAAACAGACAAATAATTACAAGGTATTAATATACCATTGCTTTTTATCGACTGAAAAGGAAAAGGGCCATTCAGGCACTGTAATTTATAAACAGTCTAAGTAACAGGCAGTTTTGTTGGGGAAAGTGCCGCCAATCTTGTAAACGACGCGAGGCAAAGTAATTTTTAGCGGTTCAGCTTATTCAAAATGACCGCCAAGTCGGAGTAAATACTTGTGTTTTCCACAATTATATTCTCAGGCACTTTGATGGATTGAGGGGTAAAATTCCATATTGCTTTAATGCCCCAAGCCACCATAAGATCGGCTGTTTCCTGGGCACGGTGATCGGGGGTAGTGATAATACCAATGCGGGCAGGGGTTTTGCGCGACAGATCGCGGAAATCGTCTACTCCGAATATTTTTACTTCTTTAACCTGTGAGCCAATAACGGCGGAATCTATATCGAACCCGGCTACAATTTTCAGACCATAATGCTTGAGCCCATCGTAGTTGATAAGCGCCTTGCCCAAATTGCCTACCCCAAACAAAAAAGCATTTTCCTGGGTATTAAAATCAAGGAACACTACAATATTTTCAATAAGCTTATCTACGCTATAGCCAATTTTAGTGCGGCCCTTCACGCCTGTATAGGAAAGATCCTTCGTAACCAGGGTGGCGTCCATTTTAAAAGTGGCTGCGATCTGACTGCTCGATACAAACTCAATATTATTGATCTTGAGTGATTTGAAGTAGCTGAGATAACCAGGTAAACGCCTCAGCGTGGGCTCGGGCACCGCCTGCCCATCGGCCTTTTGCATGTTGTTGTTCGGGAGCTTCATATGGGGTGTTTCCTTTTTGGTTTCTTAATTCACTGATATTTAGCTGTCAACAAAACATCTGCCGTCCATATTTGATGGGCTGGAAATTGCTATTGACGAATTATTTCTTTATTGCAAAGTTATAATTTTTCACAATTCAACAACATTCAAAAAAATTTAATTGTTATTTAATTAACAACTTTGTTGGTTATCATGCCATTTATTCACTTGTTTTCGACTGCAACTTATTATTAAACAACAACTTGTTATTTTCAGGTAAAAAAGGAGCAACACAGTATTACAGAATAAATTTAATTAAATTTCCAGAAACCTGTATGCGATTACCTGATTTTTTTCGTGAATAGAACTCTTTAGAAAAAAAAAGAGGGGTTGCTTCAGGGTACCATGCCAAGTCTTTTCCCAGTTACGGCTGCCGGTTGCAAGGCAAAAGCAGCAAATCCTGGCAATAATCCCAGACAAGGGCGCTGTAACAACCCCTCCTCACTTGCTTATGAGGGCATTAATGCCTCTTACGCGGGTAGTAATGCGTGTGCAATAAATCGTGTGAGCGATGTCCCAGCGGTTCGTGCAAGAACTTTTGGTAAAGCTCTGCAACTTCGGGGTTTTCGTGCGATTTGCGAATGACCATGTGCTCATCCTCGTCGTAAATGCCGGCTGCACGTTTCTTGCGGATTTCCATATTGGTTGGTATGGGCTGACCGCCGCCGCCGATACATCCACTGGGGCAAGCCATTACTTCAATGAAGTGGAAATTGGCGGTGCCATCCTTCACGCGGTCCATTAGGATCTTGGCGTTGGCAAGGCCGTGAGCAATAGCCACCTTTAGCTCAACACCTTCAAGGAAACTCCACTCAGGCTTCACATCCTTAATCTTCACAGCAGCTTCCTTTACGCCTTCCATACCCCTAACCGGCTTAATGTTGAGGTTGCTGAAGGGCACTTCTCGACCTGTTATGATTTCGTATGCCGAGCGCAGGGCTGCTTCCATTACACCGCCTGTGGCTCCGAAGATCACAGCAGCACCGGTCGATTCGCCCAGAATGCTGTCGTAGCCTTCGTTGTCGAGTTTATTGAAGTCGATACCAGCCTGACGGATCATCATACCCAGCTCACGGGTGGTCAGCACAAAGTCAACATCTTTATAGCCACTGCCACGCATTTCTGGGCGATCTGCCTCAAACTTCTTGGCAGTGCAAGGCATGATTGATACCACCACCATATCTGCGGGGTTCTTGTTCACCTTCTCAGCATAATAAGTCTTAGCCAGAGGGCCAAACATTTGCTGGGGCGACTTGCAGGTAGAAAGGTTGTCGAGAAATTCGGGATAAAGATGCTCCTGGAATTTGATCCAGCCTGGCGAGCAGCTGGTCATCATGGGCAGTGCCACATCTTTGCCATCCACCAAGGCTTCCTTTAGGCGGCGAAGCAGCTCGTTGCCTTCTTCCAAAATGGTTAGGTCGGCGGTAAAGTCGGTGTCGAGTACCTTGTCGAAACCCAGCCTGCGCAAGGCGGCCACCATTTTCCCTGTCACGCGGGTGCCGGGCTCCAGGCCAAACTCTTCGCCTATGGCCACGCGGGTAGCGGGGGCTGTCTGCACCACCACAAATTTGTTGGGATCGTAAATCACGTCGAACACCTGGTCGATGTAGCTGCGCTCGGTAAGGGCTGCGGTGGGGCAGCGATTGATGCACTGACCACAGTTGGTGCAAACCACATCGTTCATTGGTTTATCAAGAAAGGTGGAGATACGCATCTCGTTGCCCTTGTGGGTAACGGCAAGCGCGCTCACATGCTGCAGCTGCGAACAGGTGCGTACACAACGCTGGCAGCGGATACACTTGCTGTCGTCCTTGGCAATGGCCGGACTGGAGATATCCTGGACCTTGTCCTTTTCTTTCACCAGGTCGATAAACATATGGTCGCCAATACGGTATTCGTTCGAAATTTCCTGCAGCTCGCAGTTACCATTTTTGAAACACTTGGTGCAATCGGCATTGTGCTCGGTAAGCAGCAGCTCCACAATGTGCTTGCGGGCCTGGCGCACCTTCATACTATTGGTTAAAATTTCCATGCCTTCGCTCACGGGGGTGGCGCAAGAAGCGGGCAGCAAGCGAGCTCCCTTCTGTTCAACTACGCAAACCCGACAGTTGCCTGCCACGCAAAGGTCGTCGTGGTGACAAAGGGTTGGAATGTTAAAGTTCAGTTTGCGGGCGGCCTCCAAAACGGTGGTCCCCTCATCAACCGAAACAGGGATATTATTGATCTTCAGATTAACTTTATATTTACTCATTGTATTTTCTCCTGTTTTAAATTAAAACTGCATCCGTCTAGTAAATGATCTCTTCACGGAAGTTATTGATAATTGAGTTGAAGGGATTTCCTACAGACTGTCCGAGGCCGCACTTGGAGGCAATCTTCATGGTTTCCGACAATTTCTGCAGTTCATTCAGGTACAAAGGTGATTTTGCCCCTTTCTTCACGGCTTCAATCCCTTTGAGGAGCTGCTGACAGCCAATCCGGCAGGGGCTGCACTGACCGCATGATTCTTCTTCAAAAAATTCCAGATAATCATGCAGAATATTAAACATGGAGCGCGAGCTGTTGAACAGCATCATGGAGCCCCCTGTGGGAATTCCTTCAAAGCCAATGAGGGTTTCCTTAAAGTGTTTTCGTGCCACGCAGAAACCCGAGGCCCCTCCAACCTGAACGGCCTTAGTATCACCATCGCCAAATTCATTTACAAAATCTTCGAGGCTCATACCAAGCTCAAGCTCGTAAATACCAGCCTTGGGGGTATCGCCCGAAATGGAGAAAACTTTCGAGCCCCTTGAGTCGAAGGTACCCAGTTCCTTAAACATTTTAGGACCATGGTTGGCGATCATAAGCGCAAAAACCAGGGTTTCAACGTTGTTTATAGAGGTTGGCTGGCCCAGGTAACCATGCTGCGTGGGGAACGGGGGCTTATTGCGGGGCTCGCCGCGGTGGCCCTCCATCGATTCCATAAGTGCGGTTTCTTCACCACAAACATAGGCACCGCTGCCCGAACGCACAAACACTGTGAATTCGAAGTTGCGATCCTTCATCTGCTTATTAAATTCCTTCATCTTTTCGTGAAGCATTGGCAGCAGGAAGTTATATTCGGCCCTTAGGTAAATATAACCTTCGGTGGCACCAATGGCCTTGCCGCAGAGTGCCATGCCTGACAGCACCTTTTCGGGCACGTTGGTAAGAATCTCGCGGTCTTTGAAAGTACCGGGCTCGCCTTCGTCGGCATTGCAAATAACATACTTCTGGTCAGACTCTTCGTTTTTGCCAAATTTCCACTTTAAACCAGTGGGAAAGCCTGCGCCTCCCCTACCCCTGAGGCCAGAATCGATCACGTCGAGAATGATTTCGTCGCTGGTGCGCTTGAACGACTTGTCAAGAATGGCCAAATGGTCGACTTTCTCGAATATGAGGTCTACTTTTTTGATTTTATTTTCCATAATCGGTTGTTTTTCTTTTAGGTTTGAAAATAATACACCTTCTTGCCGCGACCTTACTTGGTTTTCTTCAGGTATTCACGAACTACTTCCACGGCTTTTTCTGGGGTAATTTCAGGGAAAATTTCATCATTTACCAGCATTACCGGCCCTTTGTGGCACCAGCCCAAGCAGTTGGCTTGCAGCAAGCTAAATTTGCCATCAGAGGTAGTATCGCCCAGCTTAATCTTGAGCATTTCCTCGAGCGTGGCAATAATGGCATCTTTACCCTTCATGTGGCAAGTAATGGTTTTGCAAACCCGAATAATGTTTTTTCCCCTCGGAACAGTGTCGAGAAAAGTGTAAAAAGAAGCAGTGCCATAAACATCGGCAGTGCTCAGGTCGAGCTCGGTGGCAATGGCTACCATGGCATCTTCTGAAAGAAACCGCTCCGACTGCACTACGGCCTGCAAAACAGGCATCAGGCTGCTGCGCTCGCGGCCGTGAATATCGGCCTGCTCTTTGACGAATTCTTCAATTCTAGTCATATTTAATCCCTTTTAATAGTTTGTTGTTTGTATTTATCTGGGGTTGAAAATCAGATTTTTCGGGCCAAATATAGTAAGTTGTTTTTGTTTAAATAATTTTTTCTTTAATTATTTTGAAAACAAACCCTAATTTAGAATGAAACTAAATAATTTTTTCTGCAATATATACTTAAATCACTGTATTGCAGCGATTTAACAATAAACAGGAAATAAATAGTATCGGGGAAATTAGAAAGTCAAGGCAGCCTAATAAGAATTAATTAACGAAATAATCTCCCTGGCTGCCCCTGCAACGGGTTCCGAAAGTTGTTCGCCTACCCTTAGATCGGCAGGTTGAACACCGATGACCCAAGTTTCTGAATCAAAAAACTCAGAAAGTTTGTTAAGGGAGATATTATGGCTATGACAAGTGGAATCAATAACCTTTTCGATTGGAATAGCTTTCCAATATCCAGGCTCTTTCTCAAAATTAACACAATCAATAAAAATCAGCACATCGGGTTTTTCGCGGTTGATGGCCGAAATATAGCGCTCCACCCCCGCTTCGGGAATAATAACAATACGGTTGTTTCTGCTTTTTATTTCACGGGCAATGAAAGGCCCTACTCCATCATCGCTTCTCAGAACATTGCCAATTCCGGCAAAAACTATTCTAAGGTTTTCATTTGAAAGCAGGGGCTTAATTTTATCCATATATCAGAGAAGATCCTTTACCAGTGTTTGCCTGAGACAGTTGGGGCAAATAAGGTTGAACATGTCCTTCCTTTTCAGATGGTCTATTACCTCAACTTCGGTTTCTTCCCTGCCGGCCAGTTGAAGGCGTTCGTTAAGCATGTTCAGGTTAATAATACTGGAAAATGCTTTTGGCCCAAGAACATTATGAATGTATTTGTAATGCTCGCGGGTGGTTATCACTGCATCGCACGATTTGCAAACCAGAAGCTCCTTTTCCTGTTTTTCGATCAAGCTGTCGCGGTCAAAGGTTGAAAGATCGAAGATCTTATCAGAAAGGGCTACCCCTTTCCCTGTAATGCAATGTAGCTCGCATTGCCCGCAAAAAATACAAAGTCCCATGTCACGGGTAATCACCCTCTCCTTTTTCTCCTTGTCATCAAAAAACTTAATGGCTCCCGGAGGACAAACATTGGCACAGGTTTCGCAGCCCACACAGTTGGCATCGTCAACCACAGGTTTTCCCCGATAATTATCATACGGGATATGAGGTTCATAAGGGAAACGGCTTGTATAGGCTGGGGTAAACAGCGACACAATTGCTTCTTTTATTTCCCTGATCTTCGGATAGTTCATGACAGTGATTTTTTGTGGTCAAACTAAAACGCGGCAAGGAAGCCCGGGCAATCAGGAACCGGCATGCTTTTCAATGTTTGTTGCAATTTTTTCTTCTTTCTGAACCTGCTGCCTGTAATCATCGGCCACACTCTTCTTCCACATGGGAAAACCGTAATGATAGGCAGCTCTGGCCAGTGAGTGCGCAGCCACTGTAGAGGCCAGAAAGAGTAAAGGTATTGAGATCAGGGCTTTCAAGCCTATCTCAGTAAACCCAAACCTTACAAATACCCCCAATAAAATACACCAGGTGCCCAGGGTAACGCATTTTGTTGCCGACTGAAGGCGGTTATACACATCGGGAAAGCGAAGCAACCCAAGGCATCCAAGAAGGTCGAAAAGGATGCCGATAGAAATCAATATCAGGCTAATAGTCTCACTCATTTAGCTTGTTCCTCCCTAAATATTTTGCAAGCGTTAGCGTTCCGATAAAACTCAGTATTATCCATGCAATCCCAATATCGAGGATGAACATTCGGTTGGTTTTCATGGCAATGATGGCGGTAATACCAACCACCAGGATACCCAGGATATCAATTCCAACCATCCGGTCGGCAATAGTGGGCCCCTTTATTACCCTGTAAAGGCAAATGAAGCACATGGCAATCAGGGCATAGAGGAAAAAGTTTATCAATGGGCTCATTCAAAAATCCTCCTGATATATTTTTCAAACCTTCCACAAATTTTTTGCGAGTACACCTCAGCATCATGAGAACTGACGTAAATCCAGTGTATATAAATGTAATCATCAATAATGTCAATGGTAATGGTTCCAGGGGTCATGGTAATGGAGTTTGCCAGCATGGTACGGGCCATCTCACCTTGCACGTTCAGCTTAACCTTCACAATGCCCGGTTTAATAGGCAAGCCCGGGTGGAGCACCCTGTATGCCACATCGAAGTTGGCCTTAATGCATTCCCAAAGGAAAATGAAAAGGTAAATCACCGCCCAGAAATACCTGTGGGGATGAAAAAACATCCGCGACCCCCTGGGAAAATACCTTCCGAAAATGGCTGCGGCAATGGCGGCGCAAACCGCACCAACTATAAGGTTGCTGACAGCCAGGCTGAAAGTGAATAACAGCCAGATAAGCATTAAAACTATGAAAAGAGCTAGATACCGCATGGCTAAAACCCTATTATTGGTTGTGAATAATTAAGCAAATTCATAAGGTCGTTCACTGCCGGCGTCAGGAAGATATCCCTGAATACCGGGATGATAAGCAAGCTAAGCAACAGGCAGAGCCCTGCCATTACAAGCATCGAAAACAACATGCTGAAGGGCGCTTCGCCAAATTTCTTCAGATCCCTGAACCTGAGATTGCCTGAAAAGGCGTAACGGTGTACTTTCATAAACGAAGCCAGCGTAATAATACTGACCAGGACGGCCAGTGCAGCCATCAGGTAAAACTGCCCCTGCACAGCCGCAACAATGATCATCAGTTTACTGAAAAACCCGTTAAAGGGCGGTATCCCTGAAATGGCCATGGATGCCCCGAAAGAACTGGTAGAGGTTAAGGGCATGTTCTCTGACAGACCGCCAAGTTCCTTCAGCATGCGGGTGCCTGTTTTGTATTCAACAGCACCGGAATTCAGAAACAGCAGACCTTTAAACACTGCGTGGTTTACCATGTGATACAGCCCGCCGGCAATGGCCATAACAGCTACGGCCTTGTTTCCGTTTACCGAAAGGATCACCATCCCCATGCCCAGGCCAAGGAAGACATACCCCATTTGGCTGATGCTGTGGTAAGCCAGCAAACGCTTGAAATCCCACTGCCCAATGGCCAGAAAAACTCCGCCCACCATCGAAATGGTTCCAATAACCAGAATCAGCATGGACATTTCGTAAGTGAGCTCAAACATATTGAAGAAGAGCCGCATTATGGCGTAAACGCCAACGGCTTTGATCAGCACCCCCGAAAGCATAGCCGATATGGGCGCAGGGGCTGAGGAGTGCGCATCGGGCAACCAGGCATGAAACGGGATCATAGCGGCCTTAAGGCCAAAACCAGCAATAAAAAGGATCTGGATAAAGAGCAAGGAGGGGCTGCTTCCTTCCTGTTTCAACACCCAGGAAATATCAGCGATATTAAGGCTGCCGGTTTTCCAGTACAAAACGGCAATTCCAAGCAACACCAGAAGCGAGGCAAGGCCGCCAAGGACCTGATATTTGAATGAGGCTTCCAGTTCTTCGCGTTCAATGCCAAAGGCCACCAGCGCATAGCTGGCAATAACGGCAATTTCAAGAAAAATAAACAGGTTAAACAAGTCACCTGTGATCACAACCCCATTCATGCCAGCTACCATCAGACAGAAAAGTGCGTAAAAATATTTATCACCGGTAAATTTCTTCAGGTAAGAAATGGAATAGAAAGAAGCAAAGAAGGCCACCAAATTTATGATCGAAAGCATCAATACGCTGAGTCCGTCAACCACAAACTGAATACCCACCGGCACCCCGTTGATAAGTTCCCAGCCACCCACATAATAAACAAAAACGGCTGAGTCGCGGAAAAAGAACATGACAGAAAGCGCCAGTAGCACCAGCATAAGGGTTGGCGTAAGCACTTTGCCCATGTTTTTCCAGTACCCGGAAAACACCGGAATGACAAACGCCCCGGCCAACGGCAAAATGACAAAGAATGGGATAAAAGCACTCATCTGATCAGCCTTTTAAATTTTTTATTTCCCTGATATCGAATGTTCCGTGTTTTCTGTAAACCCTGATTGCAATGGCAAGCAGCATGGCGGTAGTAGCCAGGCCGATCACAATTACCGTAAGAACCATAGCCTGGGGCAAAGGATCGACAAAATTTGTTTCAGTTGACCCCTTCACAATAATCGGTGCTGCGCCATCGTGCACATACCCTATGAGGACAAGCAACAGGTTAATACTATATTCCATAATGCAAATCCCCAGCACGATCTTGATCACATTACGGCGTGTTATCACCCCATAAAGGCCCACCAGGAAAAGCACAAAGCATAAAAAATAAAGGATCATTTCTCTTCCTCCTTAAATATTACGAATGCCAGAAAAATGGTGAACAGTGCTGCGGCTACTTCAATGCCGATCAGGATGTTGAACAAGGGAATGAAGCCGGCGCTTATCAGTTGACCGGCAACACCTGTGGGCAAAAAGTTATTGAAAAACACCTTTGCCCCAAGCATAAACCCAACGGTAGCCATGATCAGTATGCAAAAGATCGCGATGTTTTCAAGGGCTGAAGACTCTTCCTTGATTCTTCTCAGGTGCATGATATTGTCGCCATAGGCAAGCACCAGCAAAATAAAGGCCCCGGCAATAATGGTTCCTCCTGCAAAGCCGCCTCCAGGCGAAAGGTGCCCGTGCGTTACAATGTAAAGCCCAAAGAGAAAGACCACCCCGCCTATAATCCGGGTCACTGTCTTTACAATATTCGTCATTCCTGTCATGATCCTTATTTCCTCCCTTTAAGACGTAATACGGTTAAAATGCCAACCACTGCAGTAATCAGGATAGTGGCTTCACCCAAGGTATCATAAGCCCTGAAGTCGAACAACACCCCCGCCACTAAATTGGCGCTTCCTGTAAGCTCAGCGCCCTGTTCAATGTAAACCTGTGCCATACGGGCAGAATGCACTCCGAATGGATCGAGATTTAAGGTGGATTTTATGAAGTAATACATAAATCCCAGCACAAACAAAAGACCTGTCACAAAATAAACCGCCGAGCGAAGGTTTACATAACGCACGCCTTCAACCTTGATGGTGGCGCCTTCGGTAAGGTCCTCGCGGGTGCTGATCCTTATCACGGCAATCATTATGATCAGGGTTATGATAGGTCAGGAGCTTTCAGTAGCAGGAAACAGATCACTAGCCCGAAACCCGTTATACCATATGCAATGACCGCCGAAAGCAAATCATGCGCATGCAGGGTGTAAATCGACCCGGCGATCATCAGAAGGATTATTACGGCAAGAAGCGCTTCCATAATTCAAATGGTTTATAAAAAGATGATAAACATAACCAGTAAACCGGCAATAATCCAGATCAGGTAAACCGGTAGAATGCCAAGGTGGAGCCAGCTAAATGCCTTACTAATGCCCAGAACGGCTACCCTGGAAATTTCATAAATGTCAAAATATTTCTTTTCAGCCGCCTTGTACATTGAATTCAGGAAGCTGTTACCCCATATGGTCTTAAAGAACTCGCCTGCCTGAAAGCTTGATGTGGTATCATTCGGCTCGCCAAGGATAAAAGGTTTCTCTACCCTGATATTCTTTTTGAAAAACAACAGGTAGAAAACCAGGCCTAGAATAATTGAAATCAGCACCAGTAGCGAAACGGTTGAAGACTCCCAAAACCCGATATAGGAGAAACTGCCGCTAACTGATTGTATCACCCTGGGGATAACCCAACCCGAAGCGAAGACCCCTAGTCCAATGCAAATAATGGCCAAAAGCAATTGTGGAGCGCACATTAAATAATTTTTCTCGCGCAAGGTTTTGTGAGTAGGATTCAGCGGCCCCATAAAAATCCCCGAAAGGAATTTAATAAAACTGGCAAGGGTAAGCGCCGAACCGAACATGGCCAGGGCCAGCCAAACAATCCACAACTGGTTGGCGACACCACTCCCTTGTCCAAATTCAACAATACCTTGGTAGATGAGCCATTTCGATGCAAATCCGTTTAAAGGGGGTATCCCTGAAATTGAAAGGGCAAAAATTATTGATGAGAAAAATGTTAGCGGCATAACCTTTGACAAGCCCCCAAGGTCTTCAATGTTGTGCTTCCCGGTTTGTTTCTCCACATGTCCAGCCGCTAAAAAAAGACCACTTTTATAAAGGGCATGGTTAAACATATGAAATAAACCACCTGCTACTCCAAGGGGTGTTCCCAAGGCAAAGCCAGTAACCATATAACCTACCTGCGAAACGGCGTGATAACCCAACAGACGCTTGTAGTCATGTTGAGCAAGGGCCATCATTACGGCAATAATAATGGTTGAAACGCCAATGATCAATACCGCAAGTGTTATCCAGTCATTTATAATGAACATGCTGTTGAACAACCTGGCAAGGAAATAAATGCCAAGAAGTTTGTCGAGCGAGGCAGGCATAAAAGCCGATGAACTTGCCGACCCATAGGTGGCATAATCGGGTACCCAGGTATGAAATGGAAATGCCCCGGCCTTGGTAAATGCGCCGATCAGCAGGCAAACAAAGGCAATGACAGCAATCAGGCTTGTGGTGGGCACACTCATGGCCGAAATTGACAAGGGGTATCCCAGCCGCCAGATAATCGCCAAACCAAGAATCATAATACCATCAGAAGCACCGATCAGGATAAAGGTTTTCTTTGCCGCCGCAGCGGTAACGCTGTTATATCCTTTTATCAGTTTGTAAAGCGTTATGCCAAGTATGCCCCAGAAAAAGATGAAAAGCAGCATATGGTCGGCCAGAACCGCCCCGTTTGAACAGCCTGTCGTAATCAGCACATAGGTAAAGAAACTCCTTGGCCGGATTCGCGGTAGCAGATATCCAATGGAATACACCGAGATAAGAAGTGTAAATAAGCCGACAAAAATCACAATCAGTTTTGCCAGACTGTCAACATTCAGCATGGTAAAACTCTCTGCCTGAGCCAGCAGATCATGCATTTGGCTCCCTTGGGAGAAAAACCTGTGTCCGAGGCCCAGGTTCATCATACCGCCGGCCGTGAAATAGAGCCTGAAGGAGTAATAGAGGCTCACTGCGGCCACCAGCGAAGCCACGATTCCTTTTGCAGTAAAATATTTCCTTGGCACAGCATACAGGATTATTCCCACAATGACCGGCAAAAAAATGATAATATATACCTCTCTCATCATGACCTCAGGTATTTTTTCCAAACAGGTTTTTTTTCAAGACTTGGGTACGTTGTTGCGACAATTGAATGAGGGCGCGCCCATCGAGCAGCCGCTGCCGGGTGCGCGAGTCATACGCATAGGCCATTCGTTCGGTACAGCAATAGCATGGGTCAACCGCCGCAAGCGCCAGGGTGGCGTCAGAAATAGTCTGGCCCACGCATGACTTTTTAAAGGTTGCCACATTCACATAGCTGGGGGCTCGTATCTTGTGCCTGACAGGCGAGTTGGAACCATCAGTGATTACATAATGAAAAACTTCGCCCCTGGGAGCTTCAGCCCGTCCGGCCCCATTGCCCTCAGGTATCTCCTTTACCTTCACATCGATCTGGCCCGGAGGTTCCTTGCGGAGTTTCTCAACGCATTGCTCAATGATGCTTATTGACTCAAAAATTTCGAGAAACCTGACCACTGCCTTGGAAAATACATCGCCTTCCTGGGTAACAATTACTTTCCAGTTGATAAGCGGATAGGCTGCATAAGGATCATCGCGCCTGATATCGACATCAATGCCTGAAGCGCGGGCTGTGGGTCCAACTGCACAATAATCATGTATGTCTTGTTTGGTGAGGATGCCGATGCCTTTGGTGCGCATGTGGATGACCGGATCGTCAATAACAGCCTTCATAAGCATCTCAGCCTTAGGCTTTACTCCATTAAGTATCTTCAGAATATTTGAATAGTCTTTCTCATCAATATCCCTTCTCACCCCACCTATCTTAAATATGGCGTAGCTGTTGCGGTTGCCGGTAATGATCTCAAAAAGGTCAAGTATCGGCTCGCGGTATTTCCAGGCCCACATAAACACGGTGTTGTAACCAATAAAGTGACCTGCCAGCCCAACCCACAACAAGTGGCTGTGAATCCTTTCAAGTTCTGCAATAATGGTTCTGATGTATTTTGCACGGTCGGGAACCTTAACCTGGGCAATCTCTTCCATGGCGTTGGCAAAGGCAAAGGGGTGCGATGTGGAACAAATGCCGCAGATGCGTTCCACCACATAAAAGATCTGCTCGAAAGTCTTCGACTCATTGATCTTTTCTATTCCACGATGGTTGTAACCTGTCTCCCACTCTATATCGGTGACAATTTCGCCATCGCAATACAACTTAAAAAGTTCAGGTTCTTCCTGAAGGGGGTGATAAGGGCCAACCGGTATAATAGTTTTTTCTTTCATGCAGATTCACTGTTTAAAACTATTTAGTAATATTCTGCTCAGTTACTTTGGTTGCTCCATTGCAGGCTTTCTGTATGGATATTCTCCCGCACCCCAGTTTCCGTCTGATAGCAGACTCCGCATATTTGGGTGATTCACGAATTGGATGCCCAGCAGTTCATGTATCTCGCGCTCAATCCAGTCGGCTGCCACAAACAGGGGGGTAAGTGACTCCACTTCAGGCTTCTTTTTAGGGATGCTTACCCTGATGTTTGCCAAAAGCCCGGTTTTATCATTACTGAAATGATAGGTGATTTCAAAAGCTTTTACATTGTCAAGGCCGGTGGCAATGATAAAGCGAAAATTCAACTCCTTATAAAGGAAGGTGGCCACCTTGAGCAGGGCGTCCTTTTCAAGGTCAATCAGCACCCTGTTCTTATACCTTAGGAAGGCACGTTGCACATTGTGCTTAAACTTAAACTTCATAAAATCGATGAACTCCTGGGTATCCATAGGTTGAGCGGTTACGATTTATTAAGAAAATTGACAATACCAGCCAGGATGGCCTCTGGCTTGGGCGGGCAGCCCGGGATATAAACATCAACAGGGATGATCTTGTCGACCGGTCCTGCAAAAGTGTTTCCTTCGGCAAAAATGCCCCCGGTGATGCCGCAAGCCCCAATGGCTACCACCACAACTGGCTTGGGAGCCTGGTGATAGACCTCGAGCAGTCGCGATTTGCATTTCTTATTAATGGAGCCTGCAACCAGCAATACATCTGCATGCCTAACGCTACCTATAAGTAGCATGCCGAAGCGCTCCACATCGTAGCGGGGCGTAAGGCAGTCGAGCACCTCAATATCGCAGTTGTTGCACGATGCCCCGGCAAAGTGGTACAGCCACAACGATTTCTTAAAGCAATAACTTTTTATTCCCACAGCAAAAAAAGTTTAATAACCAAAATATGCCAACACTATTGCAATAATGGCAAACAGGTTCATCCAAATAAAAAAGAACCGCATGGATTGCCCAATGGTAAGCCTGGGATTGGTATTTCTGACCAGTGTGATCAGCAGCACCACTCCCAAAAGCTTCAGAACTGACCATAAAATATGAATCCCTTCAAA
>Ga0209498_1000127_pt1 | contig 43267 bp, 19 predicted proteins | sample WalLakDeSediment_FD_184131 | JGI IMG/M metagenome (GOLD analysis project Ga0209498, IMG submission 184131) | Lake sediment microbial communities from Walker lake, Nevada to study Microbial Dark Matter (Phase II) - Walker Lake 11/02/13 Deep... | ecosystem: Environmental > Aquatic > Freshwater >... | reverse complement strand
TCAGCTTAACCACAGCACCTTCCAGACCTACGGTCGGGTAATCGCTGCCGCCAACAAAGCCACTTACCATAACGGTTGGAATGGCCATGAGTTCTGCATTCAGAATAGTTGTTTCCTCTTCCTCAACTACCACATCTTCTTCAAGCACTGTGGCATAACCAAAGAGTTCGAATTGGATATCGTAGGTTCCGGGGAGCAGGTAGGGGAATGCATAGGTGCCATCCTCGTTGGTATAGGCGGAAGCCATGGTTCCCATCACGCTGACCTTCACACCTTCAATGGGGTCGGTACCATCGGTAACGGTTCCTTCAAGTGCACCCAATCCAGCTGTTGAGAAGAACAGGGTGGTGTTGGGCAGCCAGTGCATAACGGTGCCTGCGGGGGGTGCTGCAGGGTCGTAAACAGTGGCATCAGCGCTTGCACGGCGTGTACGTCCCGAGTTGGGGTCTTCTGTGCCGAAGAAGCGGTCGGTGCTGGAAAAGTACTGATCTTCCCAAACACGCTGGGTGTATACTACCAGGTTTCCTCCGGTGTATATGTAAGGCATATCCAAAGTAAGGATAATGTCGTTAACTCCAGAGGGGAAGTCTGCCGTTCCATCAAAAACAAGTGTAAGAGAGGCAGGGTCAACCCATCCGGCGTTGAGGTCTTCAAGTTCAGTTTCACCAATCCAAACCCTTACCGGTTTGTCGGGAAGGTTAGTGGTAAAGCTGTTTTTATAAGCAATGGCGGTAATTGCGCCGCCACCAATACCGATTTCTTCAGGATAATACAGGGTCTGAGAAACGTTGTTCTTGTAAAAGAAGTCGAAAGGAACGCGGTTTGGGGGGAATGTGGTAGCCGTACCAATGGTCACAGCAATGATATCCGCTTCCTGAACCACTACGTTGAACAGCGGGGTGCTGTTGTTGCCGGGCACATCGTCGGCAGGAAAGTTTACATGGCCATAAATGCTCAAAGGGCCGGCGGTCTGGGGAGTCCAGGCAACAGGCACCTGAAGGGTCTCGCCCGAAGCAATATCGACACCGGGTACGGAAGCCAGCAGGTTATGGGCTGCATCTTTCAATTCCACGGTATAGGCTGAGCCGGGCTGTGAAACACCACCTTCGTTGAATACGGTGATCTGGTAAGTTGCTTCCTGACCAGCGGTAGGGGTGGGGTTGCCGGTAATGGCAGTTGCCCTCAGATCGTTATCTTCTGCTACATAGCAGTAAAAGTCAGCTTCCCAGCCAGCATGCTGTACCGATCCGTCAGAAGTAAACCTGAAGGTAATGGCGCCAGTGGCATGGGTAGAGGTAAGCTCTGCCAGTGCTGCAGGAACAGTGGCACCGCAAAAGCGTCCCACCAGGGTTGCATCGGTATTGGGGCCGTCGAACACTTCAAGGGCATCCCAGGTGCAACCGGCGTTGCTTTCTACGGCAAACGAAGTAAAGTTGAAACGCATCTTGGCGCCTTCAATCTCGGGGAAGAATGTCAGCGTGAAGTTTTCATTTGCAGCATAGGCTCCGTCGGGGCCGCCCGAATCGAAGAAGGTGCCTTCGCAGGAAGTAACCTCACCGTTCATCATGAATACCACGCCTTCGGCACCCAGAAGCACCGAGTTGGAAGTGGCAATGCCGCCAATTCCGGTGGCATTTACGGCCTGTACAGTGTAAAAATAAACGCCAGGTTGCGGAATGTTGGTATCTGAAAAGGTAGTTTCGGTAATGCCTGTTGCTACCTGAACAGCACCGGGGTAGCGTGTTACCGTATAAGTGATGCCTGTGCTAACAAAATAACCGCCATTGAGGCCGGCGGTGGGGGCGTCCCAGGAAAGCAGGCCATCGTTGCCAACGGCATCCAGCTCAAGGTTGGCCGGTGCAGCGGGCACGTCAATACCCACAAATACCGAAGCACTTGCCGTGGGGCCTTCGCCTACGGTGTTTTCAGCAGCAACCTGGTAGTTAACAATACCGCTGGCGGTGATAGCATTGTCGGTATAAGTTCCGGTAGCGCCTACGCCCAGGTCGTTAATGGTGTGAATCAGCTGTCCGTCGCGGTAAATTTTCACGGCAGTAATGGCATCCAGGGTCCCTCCATCAAAAGTGGTGGTGGGGTTGGTCCAGTTAAGGGTTGCTGAGAGAGCGCCTTCAGCACCTGCGGTGGCAGTAATTGCCGTTGGAGCGGCAGGAGCAAGAGGATCAGCCTGGTTGTTGTATAACCAAACTATTGCATTGTGGAACATCAGGAATCCATCGCCAGTAACACCAGGCATGGAAACAGAACCGGTCGACATAACCGGGTCGGCATTTACTGCCACTATGTTGTCGTAAACGGCAACCAAGGGGTCAGCAAAGCTGTTTCCCCAGCTTGCAATAAGCGTGGCATCAGAGCGTACGGTTACGTTCTGAATAAAATAATCGGTCGAAAGGGTCGTTACACCTGACATGATCGGGTGCTCGGGCTGAGCTACAGCACCCAGGCTGGTTAATGCTACAGTCCTGTCGAGGGTCGACTTGATAAAGGGCGATTTGTTACCGGTGATGTAAAGGCCGCTGCCCAGGCCCCAATTATCCCAGCCGTTAACAAACTGACTCTCGAGCAGGAAACCTCCCTGATCGATAAAGCTGCCAAGCTTGTCACTCCAGTCAACAGCAGTTGATCCGGTTTCGGTATTCCATAGACTTACGTTGAAAGTCCAAACCACATCATAGGTAAGCATTTCTTCAACAGTAAGTGTGCCCAACTGGCTGGTAACGGTGTAGTCGACACCACCAAAAACCTGCATGAGGCTAAGCACATGGGTGTTGAAGTCGGCAGCATTGGGTGATGCCACCAAAACAGAAATGTTTTTTCCATTCCGTGCTTTCAATGCGCCCTGCACTGAACGTACAGCAGGTGCATGCTGAATGGATGAAGAAACCATTTTTTGAGAAGGATCGACAAAGGTCTGCTCAGACCGCTGTGCTCTTTCCTTGTCTCGCAAGAGTTTCTCCGCGTCTTGTGGATCCACCTGGCTAAACTGCCCGAAAGACAGTGTCGCAAGAAAAATCGCACTGAAAAAAAGCGTAATTCTCTTCATAGTTTAACAATTAATTTGGTTAGATAATAAAAAAAGAAATCCTGAAAAAACCAAAAACCCGGTGTTTTCAGGCGGCTTAAAGAACTTCAAATAAACAAAAAAAAATCCAAAAAACCCAGATATATCGTGTTGGTATAAATTCTGAAACCCTTTCCAGTAAAGGAAAACAGGATGCAAGGGCTTGCCCTGCAGCCCTTTAGCTCCATAATAAAAGAAATAATTTTTTTGATTTTTTTTTCACAACGCCTATTATTGCTGAGTTTCCTTAATATTTTAGGAATTATTTAATTGTTTTTTAATCATTAGAACCATCAATTATATATATAATAAGATACTTTTAGTCTAAAAGGCAAAAAAAGGTTGGATAGTTACCATCCAACCTTTTTTATAGTGAGAAATGCAGTTTATTTCAGTACTTGAACGCGCTTGTTTATGATGCCGCCTAAGGTGTTTACCCGAACAAAGTATATGCCTTGTTTCAGTCCTGTTACATTTACCTGGTGGCGGTTGCCATGTCCGGATTGGGAATAAACTATCTGCCCGAGCATATCTATCATTTGAATCTGTGTTATGGGCTCGTCAGAAACGACATTTAAGATGTCGCGGGCTGGGTTTGGATAAAGGTTCAGCGTTCCCTCCGCAATTACCGGCACACTGGTAGGATCGGTAAGCGAACCGAACCAGTTGTATACTTCCGTTGGGCCGACCACTTCAAGTATCCGGTTGGGGTCGCCCGGCCATTCACCATCGTCATATGAAGGACCGTCGAAGTACTTATATTGGTAGGTTCCGGCAGCCAGTTCCATAGTAAGAGTGAAGATATAGACATTGTCGGTGGGTTCAAGAAGTTGTTCATCGGGCATGGTGCCGGGCACGGCCCAGTTGATGCCCGGGAATGAACCGGTAATGTAATAGGTACCACTTCCTGGCTCGAAACCTGGTGCATAACGGGCGTCCAGTTCAAAAGTAACATCATATCTTTCCTGGATAATGGTTGCGGTGACGGTTTGGTTGGCTCCGGCCACGGTAACCTGGCCCGAAGTGCCCTGGTAACCTTCTTTGGCAATGCTGTATTGATAGGTTCCGTTGGGTGCCGAGTAAGTATAAACACCTGCTTCGAGCGTCTGACCATTTATGGTAATTGTAGCCCCAGCCACATCGTTGCCATCCTGGTCTTTTACCACAAAGGCAATGTTGTAGAAACTAACCACCGGAAGGGCTATTTCAGCGCTAACCAGCCAGTTGTCGGGAGTCAGGGGGGTGTTGTTGGCCAGTCGTGAGCGGCTTGCCATATATCCATCGCCTTCGAGCACACCAAAGAACCAGTTGCGGCCGTCAATGTCATCGTCAATGGCCATCCAGCCTTCTGGCAGCCATTCGGGATCAACGGGCTCCGCCACACCATCTTCAAAATCTTCAGAAAGAACAATGGCAGGGCTGTCGCCGGTGCGAAGGGCGGTAATTTCTACATTGTCGATTACCAGGCGCTCCATGGCGGTAACGTCGTGGTGACGGAAAGCTACTCTCACATTTGAATTGTGGTAGCCCGAAATTTCAACGGAGCGACTCTGATATTCCCATGCCGGAATATCTGTTGACAGTGTTTCTTCAAACACCATTTCAAAATCGTCGGGGTCGAAGGCATACTCAAGTGAGGTATCGTCAGTGGTCATCGGGGCTACCCACACGCTGTAATGCTCTGCCCTGAACTGCGCCTCGGCAGCTGTAGCTGCCACATCCCAACTTAAAACTATATTGTTGAAAATGGCCGGGTCCTGGATCAGCTCCACATTAACAAACACGTTGGCATTTATTACGGCGACCATTCCTTCGGTAGGATAGAAGCCTGAGCGGGTTACCACGTAGTTGTAAAAACCAGGGTTAGCTTCGAATGTGTAGGTGCCTGCGGGCATTCCCACACCATCAATGCTGATTACGGCGTCGGTAATCAGTTCTCCCTCCAGGTCAAACACGGAAAACGTAACTGTGTATTCCTGGTCGGTCCCTGCGGTCATTTCAACCGGAATGGTCAGGCCGGCATCATCAACTTCAAAGTTGCCGGCAGCGGTAAGGTAGCCATCCTTTTTAACAAAATACTGATAAACACCGGGGAACAACTCGAAATCATATTGGCCTGCAGGGTAATCAACGCCGTTGAGCGAAATGATGGCATCGGCAATGGCGCCACCGCCAGCGGCTTCAACGGTAAAGTCGACATCGAAGGCATCGACAATACGCAGGTCGTCGAAGTATACTGCGCCGGTTACCCCGGCTGCCTGTCCGCTCCAGGTCAGCTGGAAGCTGTCAAAAATAATGTAGGTTCCATCCCATATGCCATTTCCGTTTACCCAGCCAAGCACCGGGTCTTCCGACAGGCGCCAGGTTATGCGTTTCCAGCCAACCCAGTCGATGGTGAACCACTGCGAGCCTTCCAGCTGGTTATTGGGTTTTTCACGCGTCATGAAGCGGAAGCGGTTTCCGGAGCCATCGCCATACATAAACACTTCAATGGCCTGATGGGGAAGAAACTGCCTTTCTGGCTGATTAGATCCGCTCTCGGGCATGTGTTGCCTTATCAGGTGGCTGCCGGGAGCCAGGGGCTTGTCTTCATCCCACATATAAACCAGTTTCATCGAGCCAGTGCTTTCGGTGGCCGGATTCACGATTTCAGTTTCGAAATCGCGGTAAGTAACCAGCACTTCATCAATATCAAGGATAATGCCGGTAGTGCTTCCGCTACCCTCTGGGACCCACCAGAGGCTAACCTCGTTGAGGGGCTCAAAATCGTCAATGTACCGGAAGTTGGGGTTTTCCTCCTTGCCTTTCACCTGGGGTGGGTCGGCAAGGGCTGCAACATGGCCCAGCAACAAAAATGCTGCGGCCACTAAAGAAAAGAAAGTAAAATTTGTTTTCATAAATATGGATTTTGGTTTGAGAGTGATGAAGGGTTTTGTAAAGTTATGAAAAAATGAGGGTGCAGGCAATACTAACCTGCACCCTCTGTATGCTATCTGATCACCTGCAATAATGTTTGCTGCCAGCCGCTGCCGGTCAGCACCCTGAGCAGGTAAATGCCCTGCTCCATTTTAGCCACATTGATCTCGAGCTCCGTGTTCAGCGGCTCCAGGCCGAATATCAGTTTTCCATCCAGCGAGAATACCTGCACTTTTTCAATGACCTGTCCGGCCACCAACTTCACTTGCTGGCGGGCAGGGTTGGGATAAACGCTGAGGCCTCGCAGGCTAACTTCAGGAACGGAGGTGTCGTCGGGCTCAACAGTGACCACGGTAACAACTTTCAGATCAAGAGGCGGCGTGGCCTGGTTGAGCTCCTCGGGCAGTTCAAACACGCCGGTGGCAGTATAATCGCCCGGGACCTGGGGATCGTAATCCTGCACCGTCCAGTCGAGATCAACAGGAATCTCAAGCGGTGCATAGCTGGTAAACAGGAGGGTGGTGGCGGGCATCACCATGATCACATCTTCGATGGGGGTTCCGTAAGCTACCTGCACCGGCCCCACAGGCTGAATACCGACAAGGAAAGGTTTTCTGACATTGACAATGGCGGTTACCTGCAGGGGTGTGGGCGGATTGGACTGGCTGACCCCGGCGGGCAGCGAGAAGGTGCCTGTGGCCAAATAATCGCCAGCCACAAAACCATCGTAGTCGGCAATACTCCAGTCGAAGCCTACTACATAGGTTTGGCCAAATTGGTCGGCAATGGTCGTGCTTGGCTGCAGCTCCCTGAGGGCAATGGTTTCGCTGGTGCCATAGGCCAGGGAGATATCCTCGGCAGGGATTATTGAAGCAATCGTTGGAGCGGCCATTGCCACCTCAACCTGATCGAGCATCAGCATATAGCTGTCGTGCGACACATATTGTATGGCAAAGCGGATCACCTGCCCGGCATATCCGCCAAGAAAATGCTCGTATTGCGTCCACTGCACAGGTGCTTCCACATATTCGCCAGCCGATATCTGGGTAAATGCTGCAGGATTAAAAGAGAACATCGGGCCGTCGTCGGGCATCACCAACACCCTGAACCTCTCCAATCCAAACTGATCGGATATGGATTTGGCGTAAAACTTCAACAGGCTTCCTTCTGTAGCCATTATTTGCGGCGATATCAGCCATTTGTTATCGCCAACAATCTGCGACTGCATGGCAATGAGGTATTTGTCGCCATTCACAGGGGGGTGGTTGTCATTAATGGGTCCGGTGGTTTGGGCCGGATTCAGCACCTTAAAGGCGTAAGCCGTGCCTGCTCCCGGAAAGGTGAAGCCGGCCGGATTCCAGGTAATGACTTCCTGCACATCCACGGTAATCCAGGGAAAGAGGTCGGTGGTAAAGTCTTCGTAGTCTTCGAAGTTCTCGAAAAGGGTGGTGGGGAAGGCCGGTTGCTGGCGTTTCACAAAGCGCAGGTCGTCGAAATATATGGAGCCCTGAAGGCCTGCCCCGCTGGCATACCTCAGGTGGAAGCCATCGAAATAAAAGTTCTGCCCTTCCAGCACGCCGTTTCCGTTCACCCAACCAAAAACCGGATCGTTGGTCAGATCCCATGAGATCAGCTTCCAGCCCATCCAGTCAATGTCGATCCACTGGCTTCCTTCCAGTTCGTTCACTCCGTCGCGAATCATCAGGCGCAGCTGGTTACCCGTTCCATCACCAAAAACATACACCTGCAGCACATCGTCGATGTTAAAGCGATTGTTGTTTTGGCTTGCGGTGGGCGGGAGGTACTGGCGGATATAAGGAGTGCCGGCAAAATCTTCTATCCAGGCATAGTCGAGGCGCATGCTGCCTGTGCTGCCGGTGGTATGGTTTACCACGTTGATGTCGTGGAACCTGCCGGTCAGTTCGGTGACAATTCCCGCGGTTTGTCCCGCCTGCTGGGGGTGCCACCAGTTCACAATGCCCGCATCGAATGAGTCGATCATGGTAAGCTGGGTAATTGGCTGTTCGATCAGATAGAACCTGAATGTTTTGGCTTCAGTAAGGTTATTAAATTGGTCTGACAAGCCGGCTGCCACAGTGACTTCGTAAGTCAGCGAAGGATCCAGGTCTGCCGTTGGGAAGAAATGCAGCACGCTCTGTCCGTTAACCACTTTATGGTGAATAACTCCCTGCACCAGGTTGTCGCTGTTAATTGGCGAAAGCGTTATGGCATCGGAAGCAATGCTGGAAGCAATAATGGGTTCATCGTAAACAAGCCTGATGATGGGCCTTAAAACCCTTGCTGGCTCATTTTCTGATGGTGAAAAATCCAGCAGTTGAGGTGGGGTGCTGTCTTCTTCAGAGGTGGTAAGCTCAAGCACAAAATCACCGCCTTCCTGCCCGTCGCCATCACCGTCAAGGTATTGCCCGGTGAGCAGGTTTTGGGCTATATCCCCAGCAATGGTCAGCACATAGTCGGTAACATAGTTGAGTTGGGATGTGTTAATCACCAGGTTAAATTCATTTTGCCAGGAAAAGGCAAGTTCAGCCTCGGGGCTGATGCCAATGGCATCCTCCACGCTCTGTTGGTTCATTTTGCGGCTGAATCTGATGGTAAGCGGGGTGCCGGGCACCAGGTTTTCAATGGGAGGCACAGGTGTTACCAGCTGTACCACGGGTGGCACGGAAGAGGTTAGCTCTGCATCCAGGAAACTCAGGTTCTGTGTCAGGTTTCCACTGGGGTTGGAAATGATGGTCAGGCTTGTTTCGTAGGTCTCATGTGTTTCTGAGGTAAAAACCACATCTACTGTGCTGAGCGGTTCCAGGTCTTCGAAGAAATAAAAACCGTTGCTGAGCTGGTTGGGGTCGTTGCTGTAGATGTTAAACAGCGATTCGTAGCTGTCGGTTACATATACCTGGTCGCCAATGGTTACAGTAATTCCGTTCAGCGGCTTTTGGGTTTCGATGTCCCTGATTATACCGGTGGCCACGCCAATGGCGGGCTTTTCGGTGCTGTGGAACTCCAAAAACGACCAGAAAGCTGCGAGGGCCTCCAGTTTTTTCCATTCGGCATTCATATTGCGCTGCTGCTGGGTGGGGTTAGTATGGAATCCGCCTTCGCTCAGCAAGGATGCCATGAGGCTTACGCGGTTTACATAAAGGTATGGGAACTGGTTTTCGTGGTGAAAGACAGGACCCAGATAAAAGACCCTGTCGGCATAATTGCCGCTGGTGGGAATTCGCATGGCACCGGGCAGGTTCACGTTGAGCAAAGCGCCTAAGGCGGCCCCGCCTTGCGGGGTTTTTTCCACGGTAACGCCATTGCTTCGCCAGCCGCCATAAAGCATCAGTGTGCGATTGGCATCAGGAGGGCCGGCATCGCTGTGAATAGAATAGTAAAAGTCGACACCCAGGCTGTTGGCCTCATCTACCCTTGCGCCCAGCGATATGTTATCCTGATCGGTTTCGCGGGCAACAAACACGGCTTCAATGTCGGTGTTTTCGAGCAGGTATTGGCGCAAAGCCAAGCCAACCCTCAGCACCTTCTCGGCCTCGGAGTAACCATACAGGCCCATGTTTTCAGTTTGTGCGTGCCCCTGGTCAATATACAGGGTCCAGTCGTTAAGTCCGGTGATCTGCGCGCGAGCAGTGCCTGTCGTAAAAAGGACAGCCAGCGCCATGGCAGCCAGGCCAAGGCTTGTATTTACCTTTCGGGAAAAATTTATCGCCATTTTCATTGCAATACTTCTTTTATGGTTAGAGGCCTTGCGTTAATTCAAGCACGTAAATGCCGCCGTCTTCGGGGTTTTCGAAAGCGATTCGCCTGCCATCGGGCGAAACGGAAGGGCTCAGGGCAATTATACTGGTGTGACCGGTAAGCAAATGTTCTGCTCCGCTTGCCTGGTCAATGGCATACAAATCGCCTTTTGTCATGCGGTGGCCATCATCGCTTGTAATCATCACCACCAGGTACTTACCATCGGGGGTCCAGCAGGGGCGTTCGCCCCAGCCCAGGTTTTTCAGGTCGCTGCCATTGAGGTTCATAACAAACAAGCCACGTGCAGCCACCTGAAAGGCAAGCCTTCCGCCATCGGGCGAATAGCTGACATTGAAAATGGTTTGTTGCTCAAAATCGACCAGTGCGGAAGGGTCTTTCTGTCCGGCGATGGCACGATACAACTTTCCTTCCACAGGAAACAGCACCGGATTTTCAGGCTCAATCACCGGACGGCCCAGGGGCGCTTTTCCACTTTCGAGAAGTTGAAGCTCTTCGTTTATTACCACGGCCACATGCTGGTCGCGGTGGGCCCATTGCGGCACACTGCGTATGCCACGGCTGGGCTCCACCAGCACTTTGGAATGACCGGTTTCAGCATCGATAAGTTCCACCGACTGAAAGCGCCGCATACTTCTGAACACTGAGGGGCGCACCAGTATAGTCTTTGAGTCGGCCGACCACGAAAAGCCAAATCCAGCGCCTTCGGCCGAAGAAATTTGTTTGACGGCTGAGCCATCGGCCCTGGCAACCCAAAGGCCAATATACTGGCCTGAAGTGAATGCAAGGGATTGCCCATCGGGCGACCATACCGGGTTTAGCCAAACGTTTTCACCGGAAGGAGGAATTAAAAGGTATGGCTGATCAACAACCGGCGAAGGTTGTGCGGACAGATTCTGTGAGCAGACAAAAAAACATGCTGCAAGAATCAAAAAGCTGCCAACTTTTTTCATAGGTTTTTTTGTTTTATCGGTTTGCCTTGATCATTTTAAATGTAAATCTGATACCATTCTCTGAGGTAACATGCCCGGTATAAAACCCTGCGGTAAGGCCGCTGGTATCAATTTCATCGATATCAGAACCATCGTTGCGTTCAAGGCTCATGACGAGCTGCCCGCTGGTGTTGAAGAGTGCAATGTTACGCTTGCCCATCGCTCCCGGGTAGGGTAGATAGGTGCGGTTGCCTGCCGGGTTAGGATAAACGCTCAGCATGCTGTGCGATCTTTCCTCCACAAAAACACCCGAGGTGGTAGTAAACGTCACCACCTGCGACCACTGCCCGGTGCCACAGGAGTTGACACCGGCCACACGCAAATAATGGTCGGTATTGGCGGCTTCCAGGCTTATGTTGGAGATGTTTTGCGAAATGTCGGTGCGGTCGATGACCAGCGAACCGGGGCTGAACGAAGAATTGGTTGCTACCTGCAGGTTGTAGCTGGTGGCCTCCTGAAGAAAACTCCACTGCACCACCGCCGAGAAGTTAACATTGCTTTGTCCTTGTTCGGGTGAGTTTATAACAGGGGTGGAAGGAAAGCCCGTAGAAAAATAATCGGGTATGGAGTAAGCACCCACCTCTCCCTCTCTTGCCATCACCCGGTAGTAATAGGTTTTTTGCCCCTCGAACCAGGTGTTGTCGATGGCAAAGTAGTTTTCGGCGAAGACCGGGCTTCGGAACAGGATCACGTCGTCGAAAGGATTGGAAAAAAACAACATCTGGTACTCGCCTATGCCTGGCAATTCTGGCCATATAACTTCCTCGCCTTCGCAAACGGTGGCCCCATTAAACAGTGCCATGGCCGGAGCGTCGATGGAGAAAAACTCCATATAATCCGAAGAAGGTCCGATCAGGCGGTTGCGCGAATATTCGGCCACAGCAAAATAGGGATAATTACGGTGAAGTATGGTGCTGAAGGTGTTTTTAAAAGCCACCTGTACAAAGTCGGCCCCGTTGTCTTTAGTGGTTGGTGGAAGCTCATTCCAGCCATAAACAATAAACCGGTCGGCCTCGGAGTCGATGTTGAATACGGCCACTGCCGGGTCACCGGCCAGAGAGCCTATGTCAATAATTTCAGGAGTGTTTAGCTCCGGGTTGGGAAGCCATGCCAGCTGAGGAAATATACTTTTTTCTGAAAACAGGTCTGAAGCCAGGTAGCCCGCAAGATTCTTGCTTAAGCTAAGCAGGCTGTTGGTGTTGTAAAAAACCAGCCCCAGCGCATCGTTGAAGCTGCTGTTGCGGTTGGCAATAATCTGGTTGCCGATTTCAGTAACGGGCCAGTTGTTTTTGTCCGCTGTGTCCTTTCCATTGGATGGATTGGCATCCAATTCCTGCGCAATGGCTGCATCCAGAAAAGCCTCTCCCGATTTGGTGGTGTAAAGCCTGTAGGCCCCCAGGCTGGGATAGTGATGTCGGCCGTAGCGCTGTCCCTGCCAGCCCCACCATTGGGTTAGTGCAACAAAATCCTGGCTGCCGCCAATTTGCCAGTAAAGTTGCGGAGAAATATAGTCAATGGAGCCCTCCCTGAGCCATGCCAGGGGGTCGCAATTGATGGTAGCCCAGTTGTTGTTGCCGGTAATTCCGGGAGGCAAAGTGGTTTCGTAATATTGAGCCACCAGCGAATTGGTGGTGTATATGCCAGCCGGGCTTACGCCAAATATCAGGGCGGGGTTGATAGACTTGATGGTGTCATTCACCTCCCTGATCATATTATTAACCGAGGCACGCCGGAAGTCGCCACGGGTTAAGGTCTGGAACAAAGGACCATCGTAATAATGCCTGATAAAGGCTTCGTCGCCATAAGCATCGAAGGTAGCCTGATCGAAACTGGTGGGCATATTCGAAGGATAGAAGTAATCGTCAAAAATAACCCCGTCAATATCGTAATTGTTAACAATATCGGCCACTATGCTTTTTATAAGTTGGGTGGTTTCGGGGTGGCCGGGGTCAAAATATGTCCTGCTGTTATAGGTAATAATAAGATGCGGATGGGTTTGTGAATAGTCGCCTGGCCGGCCGGCAAACTCGCCGGCATTGCTTTCGAAGCGATAGGGGTTGAGCCATACATGAAGTTCCATGCCGCGCTTGTGGGCTTCCTTTATGGCAAAGGCAAGGGGGTCGTAACCCGGGTAATTTCCCCTGGCTGCAACCGACGAACCCAGCAAATGTGACCATGGCTCGTAGGCCGACTGGTAAAAAGCGTCAGCAAAAGGCCTTACCTGGAAAAACACGGCATTGATATTTGCCGCCTCCAGGCTGTTGAACATGTCAACCAGTTTATTTTTCTGCAATTCGGCCGAGCCTATAGGCGGCCAGTCGATGCGCCAGGCGGTAGTAAACCACGTGCCCCGAAGTTCGCGACCTGGCTGGGCCGTGGAAAGGAGAAACGAGAAATGAGCAATGAGAAAAAAAAGTAAAAATCTTTTCATAAATAGTCTGTGTTAGAAAGTAAGCAGGGGCGTCCGCCGTCTGGCGGACGCCTCCCGCTTCGATGCATTTTATCTTTTTACATGGTCGATGCCAATGCCGTAGGGAATGATTCCTGTTACAAAGAATTCAGGTGCTTCGCTGCCATCGATTTTGTAGCGTTTTACCCCTGATTGCGAGCCATCGCCAATTATTCCTCCATCACCCCCGCCAACATCATCCTGGTGGCGGAACGGATAATATATATAACCACCCTCGGCATCAACTACAATGCTGGTAACAAAGGTTCTTTCAGACACACCCCCCTGCATGGAAAACCCTGCCAGGTCGTCGATAAGCTGAATATTCGACCCGTCAATTTCGCATACGTAAAGGCCCGGGTCGAGTCCGCCGCCCGAGGCATTGATGGCAAAATAGATCTTCTGGTTCACGAGGTCTGCTTCGAAAGTTCTGATCTTGTAATTGTAAAGATTGTCGAACTTGGCAATAAACTGGCCCGCCAAGGTGAAGCGATACAGGCCCTTGCCCGTTCCGTGCTTGCTGTACCAGATTTCGTTGTTAAACACGCGCACGGCGCCATCGGTCCAGCCAAAGGTGGTCGACTCTCCTAGTATTTCGGCCATGTCGGCAGGAACGTTCCACACATAAGGACTCGGGTATTCCCCGTCAATTTCTGAATAATGAATGCGGCGCACGCCCTGGAAGCGGTCGAGCCAGTAAACAAATCCATTCTGATCGACGGTCGACACAAAGGGGTCGTCTATGTAAGTGTTTTCGAGAAGGCTTGGTGCAGTAATGTTATAACGATTTCCTCCTGTCAGGTTGGTAGTGAAAATATATCCATCGGGCGGAGTGCCGGTGGCGGAAAAGCGAATATTTTCGCCGGCCACAGAAATAATAAGCCTTTCCTGGTAAACGCTCACCGACAAGGGATGCAAGCCCACATCGATGGGCAACTCCTCTTCGGGGGCAACAGCACCAGTGTAGAGCATTTTCTTGTAAAGCCGCTGATTAATGGCGTTTGTAATGAAAAGGGTTTTGGCAATTTCGGCCTGCACGTTAATGGTTTTGCTGGCCGTGAGGATGTCCACCCCATCGAACAATTCGAGTGTTACCGTATAATTGCCGGGCGGGTTAAAGCTGGTCTGGGGCATCGGCTCAGTGGAGGTTTCACCATTGCCAAAATCCCAGGCGTAGGTCACCTGATCCATTAAATGGGGATACTGGAAAAACTCTGCCCAGAAGGTAACGATGTCGTCGTAAACAATGCCAGCGGGCTCATTTCCGATAATGGGCTGAGGCTTTAATACTGAAAACTCTTTGGTGTGCGTAGTTTCCTTGCCGTCGGCAGTGGTAATCAGGGTGGCCGAATACTCGCCCGGCCATGGGTAATATACGCCTTCGGGCTGAATGGCCGTGGAGGTGCTGTCTTCGGTCACCTCGCCAGCAGCAACGATGCGACCGCCCGGGAAGGTCCAGAGATAGCTCTCCGCATTTTTCGAGCCGTTGATAAACCTTACCGTGGCAGGTGCATTCAGGTTGTCGGCATCCTGTATGGTGAAAAAGGTGGTCACTTCTCCCCATACTTTTTCTTCTTCCTTGTCGCAGGCCACCATGATAATGGCTGCAAAAGTGAAGGCAAGAAAAATTTTTGTGAAAACTTTTGGGTTCATATTGCGCTTGTTTTTTGGTTACTTAATCACCCTGAAGTTTCGGGCCGAAATAGCGTAGGCGTTGGTTACCGCCACAGTGGCCTTCGATTCGATGGTTGCCCTGGTGTTGTCCTCCACACTGGCTTCGGTCAGGTGCTCTGCCAGCAGTTCGCGTGTCATGTGGTCCTGCACATACTGCACTCCAAATGGGGTGAGGTTGCCGGTATAAAAGCCCTGGTTGTCGAACTCGAAGCAAGCCGCCGGAGCAGAGGGGAACAACTTGAGCACAATAGGACGGTTCATTTGTGGGCTTAGCTTACCCACAAGCACCTCGAAAGTATGATCAGACATCTCCATAATCACATCGGCTCCGCTCAGGTTGGCAAGGGTGAAATCGGCCGACACTATATAAGGGTGCACAATCACATAGGCATTCTCAATGGTTTGATAATAAGTATTCAGTGAAGTGCCCGCCTCAGGATAGGACCTGATCAGGGTCTGGTCAATAAAAATAGTGTCGGTTTTGTGCTCTGCGGCGAGCTGGTAGGGCTGTCCGCCTGCAATCAACCCCATCTTTACCGAATAGCTCTTTATTTTAAAGCCGCGATAAAAAAAGGAAACATCGGTAATGTCGTCGTTGATCGACCAGCAAACGGTACGCAGCATCAGGGTGTCTTCCACTTTGGCATCGGGCATTTGTGCCAGCAGGTTAAAAGGGGTGAGGTTGCCCGTCAGGCCGCCCTGTTTGAAAATCGGATCATTTTTTTCGCAGGCCGCCAAACCCAAGCCCAGCAAAACAATCAGGAAAATATTTCTTAATGTCTTCATTGCAAGGACTTTTTTTAGTTCGACAATGTTGAGTTTACCGTCCACCACAGTGGTGTTACCACCCATAGATCTTCCCTGGCACCCAGACGAATAATCTCGTTGGGGTTGTAAATGTATTCGGTCTGCGGGTCGTAGGGCATACGCTGAATCCATGCTCCATTGTAAATAGGCAAGGCGTTTACGGGGTATTCAAGACCCGGATAGGCATTGGTTGAATATTTGTAACGCCTCATATCCACCCAAACTTCGGGCTGCAGATACAGGGCAATATATTTCTGCATCATGATGTCAGAAATTTGCAACTCTGTGGCGCTCTGTGCCACGGCGGGCGAATTGCGGTAAGCCTCAAAAGCTTCGCCAATGCCCAGGCGGATAAAGTTTCGCTGAATGCCGCTCAGATATGCCTGATAGGCTCTTTCCCTATTGGGAAGATAAAAGGCCGCTTCGGCTTCAATAAAATAAAGCTCTTCGTCGGTTATAAAAATCAGGGGTGAATTATCGCGGGTCCAATAGCCGTCGTAAAGTACGGCAAAGTCGTCCATGCTAAGGGCGCCAATGCCTGCACTTGCTGGGATTGACAGGTAATTTCCATTCTTACCTGGTGTTGTGAGTTTGTACAGACGCGGGTCGTGATTGCCCGACACGGTCATGGCATTCATGAAAAAGTCGGTATTCACTGAGTTGCTTAGCATATTGCGGATGTCGGCAAAGTCCCACTGCGGGTTGGGCCTCGATGGTCCCCATAGGTTTCTTTCCCAGTCGTTGGCGGCTTGGTCGGGGAAGGCATAATAAGGCTCACTCCATGTTGGCCTGGCCTGCTCCACTGCGTCGAGCACAGCCTGGTAACCGCCCTGGAAATTGGCGGTGTGCAGCAGCATTCGCGCCTGCATGGCATAGGCAAAAGCCCTCCAGTTGTTCAGGTTACCTCCATAGATATGGTCTTCGGCGGTGGTCATGGCCCGGTTTTGGGGCGAAGCCTGATCAAGGGCCGCTAAGCCTTCATTGATCCACTTGGCAACCTCCATATACACCGTGTCCTGGGCATTGTACCTTGGGTTGTAGTTTCCCGAAAAGGCATCAAGGGCAGGCATGTCACCAAACAGGTCAGTGGCCGTAAGGAACGAAAAGGCCATCATGATTTTTCCCACGCCCACATAGTTTTTCGACCCTTCATCCTCGGCAAAAATGATCATTTTGTTGGCGTTGCCAGCCACATCAAAATAATGCCTGCGCCAGGCATTCACCCGCAGCACCCCGCGATAGTCCCAGCGGTCCTTCACGGCGCTGGTGCCATATTCGGTGCTGACATACTGGGTAATGTAAGCCGTAGTTTCGCCATGGGCATAATGGGCGTAGGCCATGTTGCCCAGCACGGCCGGAAGCATATAGTTGGGAGTGGTTTGCTCGTCGCTGTCGAGCGAGGTGTTTACATCCAGGAAGTCGTCGCACCCCCAGAAGAAAACAACAGTTATGAAAAGAATGATATATTTCTTCATGGTGGTTAAAATTTAAGGTTGAGACCAAGAGTTACTGCCTTGCGGTGGGGTACCTGGAAGTAGTCGACGCCCATGGTGCCTGCGCCGCTGGCGCCACCTCCCGGGCCTGCATTGTTCACTTCTGGGTCGCCGCCCGAGTAATTGGTGAGCAAGAACAAGTTCTGGAAGTTGATGCTCAGGTTGGCATCCTTAATGCGAATCCTGCTGAGCAGGCTTTGCGGAAGGTACCAGGCAAGGCTGATGTTGCGCAACCGTACCCACGACACCTCTTCCACAAAGTTGGTTCCGGCAAGAACGTAATACTGTGTGAAAAAGGTTTGGTTTAAAACAATTGGGGTAGTGTTAAGGCCGTATGAGCCATCAGGAAGTTCAGTCACACCGCTGAAAATAAACTCCTGGTTGCGGTATTCTTCCATCATCTTATGGTTTCCGCTAGAAATCAGGAACTGGCTGGTGGCGTTGAGCAGCTGTGCTCCATAGGCCCCATCGACCAGGAATGATAACTCAAAACTCTTGTACCGGAAGTTGTTGGTCAGACCATAGTAAAACTTGGGCTCGCGATTCCCTATATATCTTTTTTGCGAGTCAATGAGGGGGTAGCCGTTCTCGTTTACGATCACCAGCCCATCCTCATTTCGTTTGTAGTCCGTTCCGACAATACCAAACAGAGCTTCACCCAGCCATGAGCTGGCAATAGCCTGGGAAGAAACCTGCCCGTAGGTTACTGGGAATTCCACCAGGTCGCCAAACAGCTTGGTGAGTTTCGACCGGTTTCCAAAACCGTTAATGGTAATATCCCAGCCAAAGTCTTCGGTTCTTAAGACCCGGCTTCCTATCAGCAGTTCAATGCCTTTGTTTTCGACCGAGCCGGAGTTTACGGTCTGCAAAATGGCCCCGGTAACGGGTGTCACCCTGGGTTGAATGATCTGATCGTTCGATTCTCTCTGGTAATAGGTGAAATCGATGGTAAAAAGTCCATTCCAGAGCCTGAGGTCGGTACCGATTTCAAACTCTTTGGTTATCTCGGGCTTCAGAATGGGGTTACCCGCAAAGGCACCGTTTTTCCAGCCGCCGCCGATGCCATAGAACTGTTCGAGGGTTTGTGTGAGGCGGTGCGGCGGAGCATCCTTACCCACCTGGGCTATGCTGGCCCTGATTTTTGCAAAGGAGAAGATACGGGCGGCCTGCCCATCGAGCAGTTCGCTGAAGATAAAAGCAGCGCTGTAAGAAGGATAGAAGAACGAACGGTTGGCCAGAGGAAGTGTCGACGACCAGTCGTTCCTGCCTGTAAGGCCCAGCACCAGGAAGCGGCCGTAATCGATGGTCACATCGCCAAACACCCCAATGATGCGGCGGTTGGCTGTCGACTGGCTGGAGCGCACTTCACGCAGGTTGTTGATGGAGTGAAGGGTGGGGTTACGAAAACGTTCGCCTTCCACGAAAGTGTTGCGTGCAAAATCGGTTTGAAGGTTGTGACCAGCCAGGGCGGTAACGCGCAGCTTGTCGGTAAAGTCGTAATCGGCAGTTACCACCAGGGTGGAGGTGATTTTTTCGCTTTCGCGGTTAAACTCGCTGATGGCGCCTTCGAAGGCAGCCGATCCGGCTGATCCGGGTTCTCTTACGGCTTTGTAATGCTGATGGAAGTAGTCGCGCCCGGCGATATAGTTTACCGTGAGCCAGTCTAGGGCCTGGTAGGTTAGATTGATGGAGTTAATGTTACGGCTAACATTGTCGTTGCGCACCTGGTGGTATGCGCTCCAAACGGGATTGTCGGGCGCATCGGCCAGGTTACCGCTAAGGGGAACCCATACATTGCGCTCACTGCCATCGGGATTTAGGTAATCTACCATATTGTCCCATCGCGGCCAGCGGTACACATTCATCATCCAACCGCCACTGGCGCTGAAGATACCAGTCTTGTTATTGGTCTTCATTATGTTTGAAGAGGCGGTTAGCGAAACCCTGTCGGTAATTTTTATGGTACCGGTTAGCATGGCAGAGTTTCTGCCATAAAAGGTGTTTGGAACAATTCCTTCATCGCCCAGGCTCGACACAGCCAGGTAATAGGTCAGGTTGGAAGAACCCCCGCTCACGTTGGCGTCGATCTTGTTGGCCATGCCGGTCTGGAAAAAGTTGTTCAGGTTGTCGTAGGCATTGTCGCTGCGCAGCAACGGTGGCCCCCAGTGCGAGAAAGTGCGGGGGTTGAAAAGGCCGGCCGCACCGGTAGAGTAAATATTTTGCACATCATGCAGACGGCCTACCTGCGAAAGCGTGGAGGAGGTTGACAATCCCACCGACACAGCGCCCTCCTTTCCGCGCTTGGTGGTAATGATAATGGCTCCGTTGGCGGCATCGATGCCGTAAAGGGCTGCCGCTGCTGCACCTTTCAGGATGGAGATGGACTCGATGTCGCTGGGGTTGATGTCGGCGGCGCGGTTGGTGGTACCCCTTATCGAGGCATTGGAAATGGGAATGCCATCGATAACGAACAAGGGCTGGTTATCCCCATCCACGGAAGTGGCGCCGCGCAGAATAATCTCAGAAGAAGCGCCCGGCGCACCACCCGTGCTGGTGATCTGAACCCCCGACACACGCCCCTGCAGGGCGTTTACCAGGTTTTCCTGGCGGGAGTTCATAATGTCGTCAGCGCCCACATTCTGCACGTTGTAGGTAAGGGTGCGCACCTCGCGCTCAATACCCAGGGCGGTGACAACCACCTGCGCAAGGGTGGTAGCCGTTGGCTCCAGGGCAATGTTAATTATGCTGCGGTCGCCCACAAGTGCTTCGGTCGTTTCCATTCCCACAAATCGAAAGACCAGCACATCGGTGGATGCGGCATTGATCCGGTATCGACCATCAAGGTCGGTGGTGGTTCCAAGGGTGGTGCCCTTTACCAACACCGTGACCCCAATAAGCGTGGTGCCATCGGAGGCATCGGTCACCACACCGGTGATCTGCCGTGGCTGGCCCAATGCACCCAGGGTCATGAAAACCAGGAGGCCCAGAAAAACAAAGATCTGTTTCATAATGAAATGGTTTGTTGTTTTTTGGTTTGCATGGATTGGTGTTATATCAGAAAAATATAAAAACAATATTACGGTTTTTTTGGCTTGGAAGCATCTAAGGCATCCTTAACGGAACCATGTGTTAGCAATAAATTTTTGGCGTCCTCAGCTTCCAGTCCCAGCTCCTCCATAAGCATGCGTGTGCCGCGTTGCACTAACTTCTGATTGGTGAGTTGCATATTCACCATTTTGTTGCCCTTCACCCTTCCCAGCTTTATCATTATGGTGGTTGTAATCATATTGAGGATCATTTTTTGTGCTGTGCCAGCCTTAAGGCGGGTGCTGCCCGTAACAATCTCTGGTCCCACAATGGCTTCAATGGGGAATTCGGCCTCTTTCGAAACCAGGGCGTTAGGATTGCAGGTAATACAGCCGGTCAGGATGCCGTTTTCGCGGGCTTTCTTCAGGCCCCCAACCACATAGGGGGTTGACCCCGAGGCTGCAATACCAATCACGGTGTCGTGCGGGTTTATGTTGCGCTCTTTCAATTCCTCCCAAGCCCTGTCGGGGTCATCTTCGGCAGCCTCAACGGCCTTGCGCAAAGCCTTGTCGCCCCCGGCAATCAATCCAATAACCAGACCTTCGGGAGCCCCAAAGGTAGGGGGAAGCTCCGATGCATCCAATACGCCCAGACGGCCGCTGGTACCGGCTCCCAGGTAAAAAATCCTGCCACCTTGCTGCATGCGCTTAATGATCTGACATATCAGGGACTCAATCTGGGGCAGGGCTTTCCTCACCGCTTCATGCACCTTGGCGTCTTCCCTGTTTATGGAGGAAATTAAATGCTTAACAGTCATCTTCTCCAGGTTTTCAAATTGTGAAGGAGACTCGGTAATGCTTAGTTGGAACTTGCCACTGTCTTCGCTGTCGGCCATAAAAAGGGTGGGTTAAAGAAATTTTAGAAAATCTGGTGATATTCGGCAAGGCCCTGCATGGGGTCTTGAATGATTCTTCCTGTGGTGAAGCCGCAGTCGCTGGCGGCCTCTTGCAGCACTTCTGCAAAATGCCATGCGATGCTGCCTGTAAAATGCACCGGCAAGTGCCTGGCGCGGGGGTATTGTGCAATGTTTCGCACAAAAAATTCAGTAAAGGATTTCTTTACCAGCAAAAATACCGGTTCCTCATTAATATATCTTGAAAGGAAGGGTGTGAATGAGGCGAGGTAACGGTTGGGGAAGGGCTGCCGGTAAACCTTTTCCATGATTTCTATGGCGGTCTGTCCAAACATTTCCAGAAACCTTGCCTGCAGATAGTCGGGCAGCTGATTTTTCAGGAGGTCGGCAACCAACTTTCGGCCCAGCACTGCCCCGCTGCCCTCGTCGCCAAGAATGAAGCCCAGGGGAGGCACATGCTGTCTGATAATGTGCCCATCATAATAGCATGAGTTAGAGCCCGTTCCCAATATGGCGGCCACTCCTTCCGAATGACCACACAGCGAGTGGGCTGCAGCAAGCAGGTCGCTTTCCACCACAATTTGCTTCAGGTCAAAATACTTTTCCAGCGCTGCTTTTACCACCCCGCTCTTTTCTGGATTTGCGCAACCGGCCCCATAAAAGTAAACCTGCCGGCTGCCCTTGTGGTCAAGGGTAAATTCCTGCTGGAGGGTTTTTAAAATGTCGTCAGAAGATTGGTAATAGGGATTGATACCTGCGGTAAGGCAAGTATTGCCGCGAGTTTTGCCCTTTGTGAGCAAACGCCAGGTGGTCTTTGTTGAGCCGCTTTCGGCTATTAATATCATGCCGCTCCTCCAAAATTCCGGAAGCCGGGCTATGGTATACGGGTGTCTCTGCCAATCGTTCTTTTAATTATTGTCAATACCCGAAAAATGCCCCCAACCCCCATGAATACAATAAAATTAATATTGATCCTTTGCAAATGTAAAAATAAAACCCAAACATTAATAAAAATTTTTAGAAATAGAATACTGTTTTTGGTTTCTAATAAAAGAGTTAATACATTTGGGTTTACGTTCATTTACAGTGGCAATTTAGTTATTTATGTTGAAAGCGGCAAGCCCTCATACTACAATAAAGGCATTAGCAATTGCCTTTTTTCTTTTTTCTGGCTTTTCTGTCATTTCCCAGCCTTTTCCTTCTCATCTTTCAGAAAGGAGTCATGCGCGTTTAACGGCCCTTGCCGAAAAAAGACTGGAGGATTTCAATGCTTTTTTCAGCCCCTGGAAACATGTGGGGGCTATTGGCATCGACAGTCTTTCCATCGACCCGCAATCGGCTAATATTAGGGTGTATTTTCACCCCAACCTCACCCATTTGCCCATACGCCATGCTTTTATTCTGCAACTTGAAGCCGAAATCATGAATCGCTTGGGTCGCAGGTTCAGGCAATTCACGCCAAAACTTATCTGCCGCGATCGGTCCCTGTTTGATTTTATCCCCAATGCCCTTCGCGAGCCTTATTTGGAAGCCGACTTAAGCAGGATTCGAATAAGACCTGAACAACCTCCGCTCGTAAAAACTTTTTCGCAAGGAAATTTTACCGGCGGCCTTTCAGGCAATCATATTGCCCTGTGGCATAGCCACGGATTGTATTTCGACAATACCCGGAACCGCTGGCAGTGGCAGCGGGCACGCCTGTTCGGCACTGTGGAAGACATCTTCCCAATGGCATACGTAACCCAATTCATAACCCCCATGCTCGAAAATGCAGGGGCAGTGGTAATGCTGCCGCGCGAAAGGGATTTTCAGAAAAATGAAGTCATTGTTGACTTTGACGGCTCAACGGGTGCATCAGAATTGATCATTCAAAATGCTGAAGGAATAGAATGGGAAATCATTCCCGGTGGCTTTGCAAAAAAGGACACCCTTTTCGATGGTGAAAATCCTTTTAAGCTTGGAAATCACTTAAAACTGGCTTCGGGAACAAACAATACCGCTTCGCTCAAATACATTCCCGATTTTCCGGAAGATGGGCATTATGCCGTGTATTTCTCCTGGCATCAGGATGCTTTGAATTCCACTTCCGTGGAAAGCGTTTTGCACTATGCCGGGGGCTCTGAGCGCTTCTTGTTCAACCAAACCATGGGCGGAAGCACCTGGGTTTATTTAGGCACTTACTTTTTCAGGAAAGGCAAGGATGCCTTTGCCGGGAGTTTTGAAATTTTTGGAAGCGACAACGGACAGCTTACTGCCGATGCCCTGCGCTTTGGCGGGGGCATGGGCAATGTGGCCCGCAGATTTGCGGGCGATGCGCAGGAAAGAGGTCGCTCGGTGGAAGACCGCGGGGAATTGGAGTCTCAGGCTTCTGAGCAGAGTGCTGACTCATATGCCTGGAAGACCAGTCAGCGGCCTCGCTATCACGAAGGCGCCCGATATTTTCTGCAGTATGCCGGCATGCCCGACTCTTTGGTTTACGACATAAACGCCGGCCGCAACGACTACAACGACGACTTCATGTCGCGCGGCGAGTGGGTAAACTACCTCATGGGCGGTCCGTTGGGTCCAACGGAAGCTCCCCTTGCTCCCGGCCTGAACATTCCCATTGACCTAGCACTGGCATTCCATACCGATGCCGGCATTACGCTCAACGATTCGGTAATTGGCACCCTGGCCATTTATAGCACACAGCGCGATGATGGCCTGTTTCGCGACGGGCTGTCAAGGCTGTCCAGCCGCGACCTAACCGACCTGGTACAGGATCAAATCGTTAGTGACATCAGGTTATTATACAATGAAAACTGGACCCGGCGCGCCCTCTGGGACCGGCAGTACAGCGAAGCCTGGCGCCCGCAGGTGCCCGTAATGCTGCTCGAGTTGCTCTCGCACCAAAACCTGGCAGATATGCGCTATGGCATCGACCCGCGCTTCCAGTTTGGGGTGAGCCGTGCCATTTACAAGGGCATATTAAGGTTTGTGGCAGCAAATGAAGGCCGCCAAGCCATAGTACAGCCAATGCCCCCGCAAGGATTGATGATTGAGCGCCTTGGCGGGAAAAGAATACGCATTAGCTGGCAACCCACCGAAGACCCGCTTGAGGCATCGGCCATGCCCGAAGGCTTTGTCGTTTATCAAAAAAACGAAGGCCTGGGCTTTGATACCGGAACCCCCACCTCTGAAACATTCCTTGAACTGGAGCTTCCCCAATGGAACGCCCTTTATTCTTTCCGCGTAGGCGCTTTAAATAAAGGTGGCGAAAGCCTCCCCTCCGAAACCCTTTCGGTGGCGCTGGTTGAAGAACAGCCAAAAACAGTGCTGGTGGTAAACGCCTTTACACGCATCAGCGGCCCGGCCATTTTCGATGGCATAACCATAGCAGGAGTGGCCTGGTGGGACGACCAGGGGGTTCCATATCATTACAATGCATCGTACACCGGCCACCAGTTCGATTTCGATCGCAAGTCGCCCTGGCTGCACGACGACAGCCCTGGCTGGGGTGCCAGCCACGCCGACATGGAAGAAAGGTTACTGAAAGGCAATACTTTTGACTTTCCGGCAATACATGGCGCCGCCATTCGCGATGCAGGCTACTCGTTCGTCTCCTTGTCACAAAAAGCAATTGAAGAAAAAAGGGTGATTCCCTCAGGTTTTTGGGCGGTGAATGTTATTTTTGGCGAACAATTGGGCGTACCAAAACTGAAAGAGCCAGCGGAAATTGAATTCAGGGTGTTTACGCCTGAATTGATGAACTGGTTGAGGGATTTCACTGCTGCCGGGGGGCATGTTTTTGCCTCGGGAGCATACCTGGGAACCGACATGATTATGCATAACGACAGCCTTGCCATGCAATTTGCCAAAGAAACACTTGGCTATATCTGGCGCACTAACCATGCTTCCAATAAACCGGATGTTTTTGTAACGGATGAACATTCTGGCGATTTTCCGCAAAAATTGCAATTCAATACAGCATATCACTCTGATTATTATATTGTTGAAGCGCCCGATGGCATCGAGCCCGCCTCAGCGGCTGCGCTTACCCTATTTCGTTATGGGGCGAATCAGATCAGCGCCGGAGTTATTTTCCGCGATAATCACAAAGCGGTATCGCTGGGGTTCCCATTCGAAGCCATTACTGACCCAAAGCAAAGGCTTGAGCTAATGAAAAGTATTCTGAATTTATTTGAACATAACGACTAAGAAATGGAAAAGAAAATCACCTGTTTTGTGCCGGCCGGCAATGTGGCCGACCTTGAAAGGACCCTGAACGAATTGTTGAATCAGCCCCTGGTTGAAACCGTAATGGTGCTGGGCAACGAACCCTCGGCCGAACTGCCAAAGGGCGTTACATTTGTTGAAGTGCCTTCGCTGCAATCGACCCAGGGCATTAAAGCCATTGCCGGGTTGAGTCAAACGCCTTACACCCTCATTTACACCAAAACCCTGCCTTTGCTTCTAGGCGCATTTGCGCTAGAGCGTCTGCTACAGGTGGCTGCCGACACAAATGCCGGAATGGTTTACTCTGATCATTACCAGGCTAAGGAAGGTGCCCTTGCGCCCCTGCCGGTTATTGATTACCAGGAAGGCAGCCTGCGCGATGACTTCAACTTCGGCTCGGTGCTTTTGTACAAAACCGAAGCCCTGAAGGAAGCCGTAAGTAGAATGAAAGATAAGTTTGACTTTGCCGGGCTTTACGATCTGCGCCTCAGGGTGTCGCAAAAACACATCCTTTTCCGCGTGCCAGAGTACCTTTACACCGAGCAGGAAGCCGACACACGCCGCTCGGGCGAGAAGATGTTCGACTATGTTGACCCGCGCAACCGCGCCGTGCAGATTGAAATGGAAAAGGCCTGTACCGCACACCTTAAGACCATTGGCGGCTATCTGAAGCCAAAATTCAAACCGGTGCAGTTCGATGAAGGCGAGTTTCCGGTGGAAGCCTCAGTGATTATTCCCGTAAGGAACAGGATTAAAACCGTTGAAGATGCCGTTCGCTCGGTCTTCATGCAAAAGACCAATTTCAAGTGCAACCTGATTGTGGTCGATAACCATTCTACCGATGGAACCACTGAGCTGCTGAAAAAACTGGCGGCCGAAGACAGCCGCCTGGTGCATGTGATACCCCGAAGAAACGACCTTGGCATTGGCGGTTGCTGGAACGTAGGTGCTTTTCATCCGCAATGCGGAAAGTTTGCCATTCAGCTCGACAGCGACGACCTGTATATTGACGACAGCGTGGTGCAGCGCATAGTGCATGCCTTTTACGAGCAAAACTGTGCCATGGTGGTGGGAAGTTACCAAATGGTTAACTTCAGGCTCGAAGAAATTCCGCCCGGCCTGATCGATCATCGCGAATGGACGCCCGACAATGGCCGCAACAATGCCTTGCGCATCAACGGACTTGGTGCTCCCCGGGCTTTTTACACACCGGTGCTTCGCAGCATAAGGGTTCCAAACGTTAGCTACGGCGAAGATTATGCTTTGGGGCTGGCTATTTCGCGTCACTACCAGATCGGTCGCATTTATGAGCCGCTATACCTGTGCCGCCGCTGGGACGATAACACCGACGCTTCACTCGACATTGGCAAAATGAACGCCCACAACACCTATAAGGATCGCATCCGCACCATTGAGCTTTGGGCAAGAATGGCCATGAACCGCAAATAAACTGACCTTATGAATTTGCTTTTTAGCGATACAGGCGCAACAGATCTGAAAACCCAGGTGGAAGCCCTGTTCGAAGACCAGTTGCAAAACTGGGATCTGGCCCGGGCAAACTATCTTGGGCTACAGAAGGCTGTGACCAAATCGCTGCCTTTTATGCCGCATGCCGAACTCAGGGTGCAGTTCAATCCCGAACGCATTTATTCCACTTCTGCAAAAGTTGACTCAAAATCCATCAGCGAGCGGCCTTGCTTCCTTTGTCCGGCCCACCTTCCTGGGCAGCAAAAGGCTATCCCTTTCGGGGAAGAATACCTGGTGCTGGTGAATCCTTTTCCCATATTTCCAAGGCACCTGACCATCCCTATTAAAGATCATGCCCCGCAGCGGTTGTCCGGCCGTTTTCAGGATATGCTCAGGCTGGCAAAAGAACTTGATGACTTTGTGGTGTTTTATAACGGTCCGCGTTGCGGTGCTTCGGCTCCCGACCACTTCCACTTCCAGGCAGGCAACAAGGGCTTTATGCCCATTGAACAGGATTTTGAAAAACTGGAGAAAACACTCCTTCTTGAAGAAAAAGGTTCAAGGGTGCATGCCATGGAGCCCTACCTGCGCCATGTGCTGGCATTTGCCAGTCCTGACCCGCAATGGCTCGAAGACCAGGCAGAAAAAGCCATTGCAATACTTACAGGCTTTGAGCCCGATCAGCCCGAACCCATGATGAACATTTTAGCCAGTTGGAACAATGACCATTGGCGCATCTTCCTTTTTCCGCGCAAAGCCCACCGCCCCTGGCAGTTTTTTGCCGAAGGGCATGAAAAGGTCATGCTCAGCCCTGCTGCCGTTGACCTTGGCGGGGTGCTAATCATTCCAAGGCAGGAAGATTTTGATAAACTCGACCTGGAGACCTGCCGCGATATTCTGGGTCAGGTTACCCTGGAATCAGAAAAATGGGAGCAACTTAAAAATGCTTTAAAAAATTATTAACCAATGGACCCAGTAATTAAAGTCGGCATTCTCTTTGCCCCAGAGGTGAAGTTTTGCCTTAACGGGAAATACAGGCATTTGCCTTCCGGCGAAATTTTTGAAGGCCAAGGTAGCGTTCAAATTAAAGATGGCAAGCCACACCTGCTTGTTGAAGGCCGGGCTGTTGATGCCCAATGGCCGGTGCTTTTCGAGCCCCTTGATTATGACACCGGCAGCTTCGACCTTATGGATGTGACCATAGGTATTAACTTCCACTGGGAAAGAAAGCAGGATCAGCGTTTCAAAGGCAGCCTGGAAGTCATCAGCGAGCCCGAACACCTCACCGCTATCAATGTCATTTCTCTTGAAGATTATCTTACCAGCGTTATTTCTTCTGAAATGAGCGCTTCATCCTCGCCCGAACTTTTAAAAGCACATGCAGTCATTTCGCGAAGCTGGCTGCTGGCACAGATCGAAAAGGGCAAGCTGGTGAAGACCGATGGAAAATATGTTTCTTCGCTCGATGGCCCTGGCGAACGCATTCGCTGGTACGACCGCGAAGACCACCTCCATTTCGATGTGTGTGCCGACGACCACTGCCAGCGTTACCAGGGCATTACCAACGTTACGCGTAAGGCCGTGGAAGAAGCCATAGAGATTACCCGTGGGCAGGTGCTTGCTTACCAGGATAAGGTTTGCGATGCGCGCTACTCAAAGTGCTGCGGCGGCATAAGCGAACGCTTTGAAAATGTTTGGGAGCCGGTGAAGCACCCTTACCTTGACATGGTGATAGACAACGCCGAACCGCCCGCAGGGTTTGATACCGACCTTACAAAAGAAACGGCATCGCAACAGTGGATTCTTGGCAACCCGCCGGCATTCTGCAACACCCAAGATAAAGAGATACTATCGCAAGTGCTTAAGGATTACGATCAGGAAACCTTCGACTTTTACCGCTGGGAAGTTGCCCTTAGCCAGGAACGCATTCAGGAATTGCTGCGCACCCGCGTCAATGTAGATGTGGGTCAGGTGCTCGATCTTGTCCCAGTTGAGCGCGGCGTTTCGGGCAGGCTGATCAAACTCCAGATCGTCGGAACCAAAGGCAGCATGATTATTGGCAAGGAATTGGAGATCCGCAAGGCATTTTCCTCGTCACACCTTTACAGTTCAGCCTTTGTTCCCGAAAAGGGAGAAATGAAGGATGGCATTCCGCAATCCTTTAGCCTGAAAGGTGCCGGCTGGGGTCATGGCGTTGGCCTTTGTCAGATCGGTGCCGCGGTAATGGGGGTCAAAGGCTATGATTTCAAGACCATACTTGCCCATTATTTCAATGGAGCTGAACTGAATATACTATATTAGCCATCCGATAAAAAACCAAATAAAAAAGCCAATGGCAAAGGAAACAAAACGCTCGCCCTGGGCATGGATCCCCACCCTGTATTATGCACAGGGAATACCCTATGTGGTGGTAATGACCGTTTCTGTAATCATGTATAAGCGCCTCGGTATCTCCAATACCGATATTGCATTGTACACCAGCTGGTTGTACCTGCCTTGGGTCATCAAGCCATTCTGGAGCCCCATCGTCGATCTGTTCAAAACCAAACGATGGTGGATTGTCATCATGCAACTGATTGTTGGAGCAGGGCTGGCGGGAGTGGCTTTTTCCATTCCCCTTCCGGGATTCTTTCAATACACCCTGGCCTTTTTCTGGTTGCTTGCCTTCAGCTCGGCCACACACGACATTGCAGCCGATGGCTTTTACATGCTGGGCCTGAAAGAACACGAGCAGGCCTACTTTGTTGGCATACGAAGCACCTTTTACCGCTTCGCCATGATCACGGGCCAGGGATTGCTGATCATTTTGGCCGGCTTTTTCGAAGTATTTACCGGGCAGGAACCCGTGCAGTTTACTATTGAAGCCAACCCGGCAGAAGCTTTGGTAACCGAATTTGCGCAACCCAAAAGCGAATCTGAAACCGACGAACTTACCTTTCTTGTCTCGGCCGAAACCCTGAAACTATCAACGGAAAATATCCAAAAAGAAGCGGCCGACTCCCTTAAGAAGTGGGTTGCCGATCAGAATCTGGAACATGGTTTTGTTTTGCCCGAAGAAGCTGCTGTTGCAAAGGAACCCTCTGGTTTCTCTCGCAATGTTTCCGATCCCCTGGCTGACTGGCTTCGCACGCGCTTCAGACGCGACACCGGGCCGGATGTTAGCCTTGAAGCTATGCAGGGAAACATCGGCATTATCGGCATTACCTTGTCAGCGCCACCCGAAGCAGGCAAAGAGATTGTGCTGAACTCAAGGTTTCGCCGCGGCGATGCCAGCATTCGCATGATACAGGGCGACCGCCTCGCGTTCAACGAAAGCAACTGGAACCAAACGGCCTGGATCGCTATTCAGGTGGATCGCAAGCTCGACCGCCCGGCCGAAGCTTTTTTCGAAGGCCGCTCGGGAAATATCCCCCTGGCATGGTCCATTACCTTTTTTGTGCTGGCTGGCTTGTTCCTGATGTTCTTTGCCTATCACCGCTTTATCCTCCCGCGGCCGGCAACTGACAAGGCCCTGGTGCAGGAAGCCGGACAAAATGCCTTCACCGAATTTTTCATGACTTTCGGGTCTTTCTTCCGCAAGCCAAACATTGGTGCCGCATTGGCCTTCCTGTTGCTGTTCCGCCTTGGAGAGGCCCAACTGGTAAAATTGGCATCGCCTTTCTTGCTCGATGCCCGCGAAATTGGCGGACTCGGACTTACCACGGGCGATGTGGGTCTTGTTTATGGTACCATTGGAATTTTGGCGCTCACCGTTGGTGGAATTCTCGGCGGTTTAATGGCCTCAAAGAAGGGCCTCAAGTTCTGGATACTGCCCATGACCTTTGCTATTAACCTGCCCAACCTCATGTACGTGTACCTGTCGTATGCCACGCCCACTGAGTTCTGGCTCATTGCCGGATCAGTGGCCATTGAGCAGTTTGGATATGGATTCGGGTTTACAGCCTATATGCTATTTATGATCTACTTTGCCGAAGGCAAGCACAAAACCGCCCACTTTGCCATTTGTACGGGTTTTATGGCCCTGGGTATGATGATTCCGGGCATGTTCTCGGGCTGGCTGCAAGAGATCATAGGCTACCAGAATTTCTTTATCTGGGTAATGATTTGCACCATTCCGGGCTTCCTGGTGCTCCGCTTACTGAAAATAGACAAGGGCTTCGGTATAAAGAAAAAGGAAGAAGTGCAGGAGTAGCTTGATGTTTTTTCAATACTGCTCGAAAGAAAAAGGCCGAAAATTACAACTTAGGTTATAAATTTCGGCCTAAATTCTCAACCAAACTTATAAAAATCAGTTTGTATTGGTTTGGGAATGCTAATACAGAAAATACTTTTCCGCTTTTTTCATGAAGTCTGGGACGTCCATTGTCCAGAGTGGGAGTATGTCTTCCACCAGGAATCGTTTTTCGAAGGTTTTGCGGATTTTGTCGGTTCCACACACCTTGTCGAACATGTCGTGGCGGCTGGCCTGGCACATCTCAAACACGTTCTTGTCGGGGTGCATTTTTTTGAGTTCCTGCAAAACATAAAACTGTATGAGCGAAAGCGGGGCCTTGTGAACATCGGTGAGGTGCACCTGCACCCCATGCAGCATTTTGTCGCGCATGTCGGTGTAATAGGCGCGGTAATGTATGGGCCTGAAAATGACCCCGGGAATTTCAAGCTGGTTTAACCGCCTGGTCAGCTCCCCGGCATTGACGATCCAGTCGATGGCAAAGGTCTGGAACGGAAGGGTATAGCCCACCCCGATGTTGATCACGTAAAGTTCGCCCAGGATGCCGGAGACAGGATAGAAGTAGGCTGAGTGCGCGTGGGGGATGTGCGGCGATGATGGCACCCAGTGCAGGCCGGTGTCCTCGAAAAGCATTTGCCGGTTCCAGCCCTTCATTTCAACCACAGTAAGCTTGCACTTCACGTCATTGGCAAGCAGGCCTTCTTCGTTCAGGAAATGTGCCAACTCGCCCACAGTAAAGCCATGCACATAAGGAATCGGGAACTGGCTAACAAAAGAAATGAAGCCGGGTTCTACCAGCGGGCCTTCAAATTTATGGCCGCCCAACGGGTTGGGACGGTCGAGCACCACCAGCTCAATGTTGTTTTCGGCGGCGGCTTCCATAGCCAGTCCAAGGGTGCTGATATAGGTATAGGAACGGGAGCCAATGTCCTGTATGTCGTAAACCAGCACATCAATCCCTTTGAGCATTTCTGGCGTGGGCTTGCGGGTGCGGCCGTACAAGCTGAACATTTGAATTCCCGTCTCAGGGTCCAGCTTGTTGTCAATCAGCTCTCCGGCAGGGTATTCGCCGCGTACCCCGTGCTCGGGGCCATAAAGCGCTACCAGCTCAACGCCCGGTGCTTCGTGCAGAATATCTATGGTGGAGCGAAGCTGACTGTCGACGCCCGTGGGGTTGGTGATTAGCCCGACTCGTTTTCCCCGTAAGGGTTCAAATCCTTTTTCGCGCAACACATCAATGCCGGGCATAACCTGGGCGAATGCAATTGCACTGGCCGAAATCAACAACAGTAAAATGATCGCTTTCCTCATGGTTCATTTGTTTTATGTGCTAACTTTGGCTCTTTCAAGGCCTTCAGTAAGGCAAAACTACGAATAAAAACGGGTTGGTGTCAAGGTTTTAAATGGTCGTTTGCAAGTTGTTTTTTATGGAAAAGCCAGTCAAAAAACTATCAGCATTTCTGAAGGACCAATTGGGGACTTCACGTGTATATACCCGGCAAATTGATTTGCTGAGCAAAGGTACTGATGCCAGCTTCTACCGATTGTTGCCGCAATTGGCGGTGCGGGTGGAGTCGGAGCAGGAAGCGCTGCTGGTGATCAGGGCCTGTTATGAGGCTGGGGTGCCGATTACCTTCAAAGCAGGCGGCACCAGTCTGAGTGGGCAAACCATTAGCGATTCGGTGCTGATGGAGATCGGCGATTTGTATTCCAAAAGCAGCATTTCGGAGGATGGGAAACAGGCCACTTTCGAATGCGGACTTACTGGGGGGCTGGCGAACCGCCGGCTGGTTCGCTTTGGGCGCAAGCTGGGTCCAAGCCCCGCTTCCATCAACTCAGCACGAATAAGTGGTATTGTGGCCAACAATGCAAGTGGCTCAAGCTACGGCATAAAATACAACAGTTACAACACCATACGCGGCATGCGGCTGATCATGGCCGACGGCACCATTCTGGATACCCGCAAGGAGGAAAGCAGTGAGGCATTCCGCAAATCGCATGCAGCCCTGCTCAGCGCGCTGGTTCAATTGTCAGAAACCGTGAAGGGCAATCAGGCCATGCGCGAAAAAATCAGCCACAAGTACCAGCTGAAAAACACCTGCGGCTATGGCGTCAATTCGCTGATCGATTTTGATGATCCCATTGATATCCTGGAGCATTTGATGATTGGCTCTGAAGGAACTTTGGGCTTTATTTCGGAGGTGACTTTCGAAACCGTTCCCAACCTTCCGCTTAAGGCCACTTCGCTGGTTTTCTTTCCTGATATCCGCCAAGCCTGCAAAGCCATAACACCCTTGCGCCATTGTCAGGTGAGTGCCGCCGAGCTTATGGATTACAATGCCCTGCAGGCCGTGGCCGACAAATCCGGGATGCCTTCGGTGCTGAAAGAGCTCGACCCTGAAAACGTGGCCTTGCTTATTGATACTTCTGCCAGCGATCCTGATACCCTTCAGGAGCAGATCGAAGAAATTGAGAGCGGCTTAAAGGAAATCCCTACGGTTTTTCCCATAGAATTTACCACTGATGCCGAAACCTATGCTTCCCTTTGGCGGGTACGTGAGGGCTTGTTCACTTCGGCGGCATCGGCACGTGCGCCCGGAACTGCCTGCATAATAGAAGACCTGGCCTTCAGGGCCGAGGTGCTGGCCGATGCACTCTCTGAGCTGAAGAAGCTCGTTGAAAAGTTCGATTACCAGGGTTACGTCATATGGGGGCACTTGCTCGATGGCAACATTCATTTTGTCATTATGCCCGACTTTTCAGACCCCGAAGAAGTGAAGCACTATGAGCGTTTTATGGAGGAGCTGGCTGAACTTACGATAAAATTTGATGGTAGCCTGAAGGCTGAGCACGGCACTGGCCGCAATATGGCACCCTTTGTTGCCCGGGAATGGGGCGCTGACATTTACCAGGTAATGAAAAGCATAAAGCAGCTCATTGATCCGAAAGGTATTTTAAATCCCGGGGTGCTGATCAATGAAGACCCGAAGATACATCTGTCTAACCTGAAGTCAATGCCTGCCGCACACGAACTGATCGACAACTGCATTGAATGCGGTTTTTGCGAGCCTGCCTGCCCGTCAAAAGACCTTACCCTGACGCCGCGGCAGCGTATTGTGATTTATCGCAGGCTCTATGAACTGGAAACAAAGGAGAACTTTGGCAGCGAATACCGTCATCTGGCGAAAGCCTTTCAATACCAGGGCGATGCCACCTGTGCCACCGACGGGCTTTGCGCTCTGAACTGCCCCGTGGAAATCAATACAGGCAACCTGGTAAAGGAGTTGCGTTTCAAAAAAAATAGGGCTTTCGGCCGAATGATTGCAAGGCAAATTGGCTCAAACATGGCTTTTGTTACTGCCTTTTTAAGGGGAATGCTGAATGTGGTGAATCTTAAGCAAAGAGTTTTTGGCAAGGGCATTCTGGTCTCAACCACCGGCTTTTTGCACCGGCTTTTTGGCACCCCGGTTTGGAATGGCCAAACACCTAAAGGCGCTCTCCGAATCAAATTACCACAGCCTAACGGCTCATCCGAAAAAGTGGTGTATTTCCCCACTTGCATCAACCGTACTTTTGGCGTTTCGGCGGGGGATCCAGAAAAGGAAGCACTGGTGCAAAAAACCATCTCGCTGCTCACCAAAGCTGGCTATGAAGTGGTTCTTCCAGAGGGTTTAAATAACCTTTGTTGTGGTATGGCCTTTTCGAGCAAGGGCTTTAAGGGAGAAGGAAAGCATAAGGCCAATGAATTGGAAGCCGCCCTGCTTGAGGCCTCAGAAAACGGAAAGCTGCCCGTGCTTTGTGAAATGAGCCCCTGCCTGCTGCACATGAAGGAAACGCTTTCAGAAAAATTGGAATTGCTCGAACCCATTGCATTCAGCCTGAAATATTTGGTTCCACGACTGGAATTCAAGCCTTTGGATGAAAAAATCACCGTGCATGCCACCTGCAGCGCTACAAAAATGGGTCTCGACAAAGAATTGGAAAAACTTGCGTTGATGTGTGCCCGCGAATTAGTGGTACCCGACCAGGTGGGCTGTTGCGGCTGGGCCGGCGACCGTGGCTTTACCCATCCCGAACTGAACCAGTCAGCTCTGCGCCATCTTAAAAACCAGCTGCCTGCCGAAGTGAAGCATGGCTACAGCAGCAGCCGAACCTGCGAAATCGGTTTAACCTCACAGTCAGGTATCCCTTACCGCTCCATCTTTTATCTTGTTGACCAGGTTAGCCAACCCAGACAATCCGCTGGTAAGTGAACAGCCAAGACAACCAAAACAACCACGACAACCCTGCCTGCCGGCAGGCAGGCATGACAACCCTTACAACATTTAATTACTCCTCCTACTCTTTCACTACCCTAAAAGCCCTCACGCCATTTTTACCACTTGCCCTGAGCAGGTATATACCGGGTGAGAAACCCTCCAGGTTTATTTCTATGGCAAACCGGCCGCCGGCTTTATGGCTTTGCAGCAAGCGGCCATCCAACGAAAAAACATCCAAACGAATATTTTCGGATGAAATTCCGCTTACGTTAAATCGGCCCATACCGGGGTTCGGATAGATTTTTATGTTTGCCAAAAAGCTTTCGTTGATACTGGTTTCATCTTGCAATACAGTGATGGTAGCAGTGACTTCCAGCGGGGTTTCGGGATCGCTTTGCACAACGCCCTCGGGCAGTTCAAAAGTGCCAGTAGCAATGTAATCGCCTTGTGTTTCAGCGTCGTAATCATTGGCAGTCCACTGTAGTTCCACTATATGGGTTCGGTTTTGTGAGTCGGAAATGGTGGTTTGGGGGCTCAACAGTTCAAGGGCATCACCTTTTGGTGTACCCCACGGCACCTCAATATTGTCAACAGGTTCAATAGTGGCTATGGTGAAAAATAATAAATCAGGGTTATAAGAAACGATGCGTAAACCATCAGCAACCACATATTGGTTTGTTGTTGCAGCGGCAGTGATTCGAACTGCCTCCTCTTCGGTGCCGTTGAAGTTGAAGGCACCGACAAGGTTCCACATCGACCCGCCAATGGTTTGGTTCATTGGCACTTCTGAAACCCCTTCTGCATGAGTGATAAAAAAGGGGGTATTGGTTGCACGGTTCGAATGGGCGGTCCACCAGGCATACACTTCATATTCGCCTGATGCCGGCAAGTTTAAAGGGAAGTGGTAAAAATCTTCGTGGGTGCCCAAGGCGTGAAGCCGCGATGGGCTTTCCCAGGAACCCGGGTTGGCGGTATTAAACCAGGAGCCCTGATAAAAAACGCCCTCATCGCCCGTATCATAAAACTTTTCGAAGGTGGGTAAGGCAGGGATGTTTAAAGAGTCGGAATGTACCACTGCAAGAATGGATGGAACAGCTCTTCCCTGTGTATAAATGCTCTCGTTGCCCACGGCCATGGCAGTTGATCCGCCACCATCGAGGTTCATGGCCCCAACGCATCCAAGGTTAAGTAACTCTTGGGCCATGTCGCCAATCTTCATGCTGTTGGTAACAAACATGATCACCTTTTTATCTGTGGTGTAACCTACGGCGGTTCGTGGCCTGAAATCGGTCATTAGCACACCCGAACCCCACCAAACGCCTTCGCAATAGTCAATATCTATTTCACCGTCTTTTATCAGCATTGGTCCACCGCCAATGGCATAGGCGATGTCTTCATACTGGAAACCATCTGCCTTTATTGGTATTGGCAAAGGGTTTGGGTCTTCGCAGATATATTGAAGGGGCTCTTCGTAAACATAAATATCGTCAAAATTGTAGCTGTGATGGTAAACCCATTCAGTGGCTAGTGTCCGGTCGGTATTCAGGGCAAAAACGGGTCGTATCACGGGGTAGGTTTGCGTGACCCCGCCAACAGTTCGCGATACAGAAATCAGGTTTCTGGCCTGCACTTCGCCTGGATATACAATGGATGACACCGAACTTGATCCACTGAAGAAACCGCCATTAATGGCGGCATATGCACCGACTAGGGCCGTGAAAGCATTTACCTGGGCAGAACTTGCCCTGAGATATGGCCGTACGGCAATGTCGGGGTTATTCATGTCTACTTCAAAATAATAGGCAAAAAAAGTGCTGTTTCCTGCAAGGGTGCCATGAAACATTTTTAAACCCTGGGGAAGGCTTTGCTGTGCAGAAACATCTTCCCAGCTTATTTCCTGCCCTTTTATAAAAAGAGAGCCGAAAACGAGCAGTACCAGAAAAATACATTTTTTCATTGGTAACAGTTTCATTTGGTTTTTTGAAAAAAGGGCCTCCACACGGGAGGCCCTTTTAAAGAGATCATGAAATTGCTTATCGCTGAATCTGAACCTTTTGGGTGGTAACACCCTGCGAGGTCAGAATCTGGACAAAGTAGATGCCATTGCGGAAGGAAGCCACATTGATCTGGTGGCTTTCGCCCACCACGTCGGCGGCATAAACCACCTGGCCAAGCATGTCGACCACGCGCAGTTCGCGGATCATATCGCCTGAAACAATGTTCAGGATGGTGCGGGCCGGGTTGGGATAGAGGTTCAGTGCGGAGGCTTCAACCACAGGAACACTGGTCGGATCTGTCAAGGAGCCGAACCAGTCGTTTACGGTCATGTCGCCCACAACGGTAAGGCTGCGATCAGCGCCACCCTGCCATTCGCCACCATCCCATCCTGCGTTAAGGAAGTATTTGTAAGCATAGGTGCCAGGCTCAAGAACCACTGTCTTGGTCCAGATCATTGATTCACCCACGCGGCTCATGGTTTGATTTTCAGGCTGGTCGCCAGGAGTTGCCCAACCAAATATGCTTCCGGTGAAGTAAACAATATCGCTTGCAGGATCGAATCCTTCTGCATAGGTCATATCCACATTAAAGGTTACATCAAACGGTCCTGCTTCAATGCCAAGGAAGATGGCGGGTGTAAACAGCCAGTTGTCAGGGACAAGAGCTGCACTTCCCTCGGAGTCATATGACTGACTTCTCATGGCGCCATCGCCGCTTCTTACGCCAAAATACCAGTTGAAGCCATCATCATCGGCATCAATGGCCAGCCAGCCAGCCGGCAGCCAGTCTTCGTCAATTTCTTCCACAACACCGCCCTGAAAGTCTTCAAGGAAAATAACCATTTCTTCCCTGTCAGCTTCAACAGGAATCAAAACGATCTTTACATTATCGATGACAAGACGATCCATGTCGGTAACATCGTGGTGCCTGAAGGCCACAAAAATATCATCTCCCGCATATTCAGAGATGTCAATTTGGCGGGGCCTGTATTCCCAGCCGGGAACATCGGTGCTGAGGGTTTCTTCAAACACTGTTACAAATTCAGCAGGATCGTTGGTAGTATTTGAAATCAGTACACTGTAATGCTCGGCTCTGTATCCAACGGTGGTAGCAGTGGAAGCCACATCCCAATGCAGAACAAACTGATCTTCTGTTGGGGGCACCTGCACACTGTAGTCGGGGAATACCAGGTCGAGCATAAGGCTTCTGTAGCCACCAATGCCGTTGTTGGAGCCAAGCACATACAGGTCAACGTTTTCGCCATCGGGGGCAGGTTCAAAGGCCACATCGCCGGTACCATTTGTGTTGGCAGCGCCATACATTGAAGGTGTCATGAATTCTATTTCTGCCAGTTCGGGATCGCCATCAACAACGCGAACCACAACCAAGTGTTCATGGCCTTCGCCATACAGGTAAACGCCTACCATTTCGTCGTTGCCATCCTTGCCAAAATACTTAATGCCGGTTGATCCTGTCGGGATGATCTCACCTGGAACGGTGCCGATTAATGTTCCGTCGGCTTGCAGTTTTGACAAGCCCTGACCGGCGGCGGTGTAATAGAAACTTCCATCGGTCAGCGGGCTAACTACCGCTGTATTGCCTTGCGGAATTCCCAGATTGATTACCTCAGGTGCACCGAAAGCGCCATCCGTCAATGTCCATTTGTAAACCTTAGGATTGTTGGCGTCGGCAGCATAGAGTGTGGCACCGCCATCGGCAAATGAACCTACAAGGGTGATCTTGTCACCAATGCGGCCACCTTCAGCAGGCAGGGTAAATTGCAGAATGGGGTCAGCCGGGTCGGTTTCGTCCATTTCATATAAAATGAAGGTTGCTCCGCCACCCATGGCCATATTGGCAGCAACTACCACGCCATCGTCACTGACTTCAATATCATTGATGTGGAAGGTTCCAACAGCCTGAATACCGGTGGTGTTGAGCTGCCCCGTCACAAGGCCTGTCAAGCGGTCGAGCACATAAACATAGTTAGCGCCCGTGCGGCTTACTGCGTACACATGGTCGCCGTAGGAAGCAATGCCCCTTTCATTGTTTGTGCCCATCCAGGTGGGATAGTCTCCACCGGAAACAGAGAACTCAAACAAGGTTGCAAAGGCGGGCAGCTCCACTTCTTCGCCAATGTAAATGTCGTCGAGGTACCAGCCATGGGCGTCTTCGCCTTCGTAAACAAAGGCAATGTAGATGGTTTGGCCACTGTATGCAGCAAGGTCAATGACTGTTTCGCCCCAGACATTTTCTACTGATTCAGGTGACCAGACTTCTGCAAAGTCCCCGTCAACAGGATCGGCACTGCCGGTGGAAATCCACACACTGTTTTTCCCATAAAAATCAGCCCACTGGTTTTTCGACCAGAAAGAAAGTACAAATTCGGCATCTTCAGGAATCACAACAGGAGGAGTAATGAGCCATCCTTCTTCGTTGGCAGCAGTGTTCCAGCGGTGGAAAGCGGAATACTGACCAGTGGGGGTATGGTTGTCAGCATTGGTTACGATCCACTCGGTAGCCGAGCCATCAACATTATAAACAACATAGCCAGTACCATCAAAGGTGCCTGATTCGAAGTCCTGCAAATAGGGGAATTCGTCAATGATCACGGTGTCATCGTAAAATGGCAGTTCAACCAGGGGGCCGCCAGCAGCAAGTGCAACATATAGCCCAAAAGCTTCGCCATCGCTGTTGGCTTCGGGGTTGAGGAAGCCGGATGCCAGCACTGTGAGTGCCTGTCCCTGCAAGCCAAGTGTTGCCAGGGGAGCTTCGTATGCAGCCACCTTAACGGTGCCGGTTTCATCGCGCACCTCAAGGATATAATCATTAAGTGGTAGGCTCAGGTAGCCTGCAAAGTCGCCAAATTCAAAATCAGAAATAAGCTGTCCGGCGCCAACGCCCGTTTCCCATATGGTAACAGTCGGGGCATCGGTTGAACCATGGAATGCCAGCACATCAACGTTTGATGGATTAACGGCTGCTTCCCTGCCAAGATCGTAAACGAACAGGCCAAAGGGAACCACCGGGTCGTAGCCCGTTGCGCTTACGTTTCCAGCTGCTACAACCACATAGGTCTTACCATCTTCAAAATTAACCGTAACGGGTACGCCGTTTTCAATTGGAGCACCTGTAGGCGTAATAACCAGGTTGATGTCAACCCCAGCCGGGGCATCCATAAACGGGGTGGCTGTTCTGAACGGAACATTTTCCAGTTCCAACTCACCGTTTACATACAGGTCGACAGCTGCAACAGCTGCATCGGCCGAGTTATGGATTAACTGCACCCTTGCAAGTGGTTCCACTTCTTCTATTACCCCAACTTTTATGTTGTCAAATACAATGTAAGAGTTGGCATTGGCAACAGATCCTCCAAAGAAATCAATATATCCAAGCATTATATTGCCAGGGTCGGCAGCAACCATTGTTTCAGCCCATACATGACCATTAACCTTGAATATTGTGCGGTCAGCAAGCACTTCTATGGTAATGTCGAGCCATTGGTTACCCGGAACGAGGCCAGAATAAGCATCGCTGTAAGGCGGGTGTTGAGTGGATTGCAAATTGGGATCCGCAAAGCCACCGGCAGCACCCAGGAGTTCTGCGCCATCAACAAATACGCGCACGTCTCGTGATGCTCCATTATCGGGCGTCATTGTATAGTCAATACCGTTATTGCTGGGTCCAGTGCCTGGGGTGCCATCAACAGAGCCGGTTCCGGCTATTGGAGTTTGTATTGCTGTTGAAGTGTGCCCTGCGCCAAAGATGGCGTGCTCTGTTGTTCCTGCCGCTCCAACTTCGTAATTCATCCAGAAATCGAAAGAAAGCACATACTCCCCTTCAAAGGAATGGCCATCAGGGAAGGCCATAGCGGCACTTGCAAGGCCCGGCGCGGCAGTGTTTACGGCCATTTTCAGACCAATGCCATCGGTTTCACCTTCCAGCAGCGGAATGCCGGCGGCTTCATAATCAAAGGCAAAATCAACCAGATTGGTGCCTCCTGTTTCAACAAAACTCCAGCGGGTGGCAGCATTGCCATCATTGAAGTTTTCGGTATAATAGACATCAGAAGCATAGGATAGTTCCTGAAAAACAAAACCTCTTCCGACAACATGTGCAATAACTTGAATATTGCCGTTTTCCTTTTCATAAACTTGATTGGTGCCGCTAAGGCTTGCATGGCCTCCGCCCAACACAAACCTATGTATTCTTTTTGCTGTGAGGTCGTCTAAGGTAGTTACTGTTTCAAAGGCTTCAACCACATCAGCACCTTCTGAAAGATCTATAATGTCATAATAGGCGCCGTCAACGGTATTTCCTTCGTTGTTAACTACATAGGTAAGATAGCGCTTGCCATTGAGATAGAAAATATGGGGCTCCATGGAGCGGCCCGGTATAATTCCGGTATTCCAGCCAGCCAGTGAATCGCCTGCAAAATTGGCTACCACTATACCCATCCCATTTCCAGTGACAAGGAATTTGTCGGTCTCACCGGGAATGGCATTGTAAACCCCATATGAGTTCAGGTTCACATTGGCGTCCAATACAATTTCGTCGGGGGTTTCCAGGTTTTGAATCACTCCGTTTTCAAAATGCCAAACCTTAAACTTTTTCTGGCCTAATCCGCCGCTGTTTAAGTGAGCAACCAGGGAGCCATTTGTTTCAAGGTCTCCAACAATTGAAAAGGAATCACCAAGACGACCCCAGTTTCCTTCGGATGAAAGAATTATTTCAGGGGTTCCGGTAAGCCCGTTCCATCGATACACCCGGAAAGGATGGTCCACGTTGGAGCTAAATGATAAGTTTGAGACATAGATTTTGTCGCCAACCGTTTGTACATAGTTAATCAAAAAACCGCCAAATTGAATAATTTCAGTCCCTTGGTTTAGTGCAAATGGATCGGCAGAAGGGTTGTGGGTATCCCAAACCCAGACATTCACACCATCCTGGCGTGAAGGAACGATTACGTAACGACCTTGATAAAGGGCAGCTGCTCGTGCGTTACCACCGGTCCCGATTTGCGTAGGCAAATTGGCGCCGGTTTTGTCCATCAGAGTGGTAATGTCAAACTCGGGCTGGGCCCAGCTTTGAAAGCTGAACAGCAGCAGCAAAGTGAAAAACCACATCATGAATGCTTGTACTTTTTTCTTCATAGGATTTTGGTTTAGGTGAGATAAATTAATTTGGGTTTTATAATAAAAAAACCAGGTAAAAAGAGAGGTTGAAAGGTGATGCGCGTGATGTTTGCATAATAGGGCTTTTGGGTTCCACAATTACAAATAACGCCGGGAGTGCTTGTCAATCAAGGAGAGTTACGCTCTTTTATCCAAAATAATGACCGCTTTATGTGCCTCCTTTATTTCATGCCTAATTTATAAAAAATTTTATTAATTAACACATAAGCCTTAAAAAAATGTTTTAAACAAAAAAGGGAAGGCCACTGTGGCCTTCCCTTTTCAAAGAATCAGAAAGCAGGTTTATTTCTGTACCTGGATTCTGCGGGTTTCGATGCCTTTTGAAGTAAGGATCTGGATAAAGTAAATACCATCCTTAAATCCGCCCACATTCACTTCGTGCGACAGTCCGGCAACATTGGCAGAGTAAGCCACCTGGCCGAGCATATCGATAATTCGCAGGTCGCGAATGACCTCGGGCGAAGTAATGTAAAGGGTGGTACGGGCAGGAATGGGGAATACGCGAATCTGAGCCAGGCTCGGATCGTTAATGGTGGTGGGATCGGTCAGGGAGCCGAACCAGTCATCGACAACCATATCGGCTTCAACAACCAGAGAGCGGTCATCGCCACCTTGCCATTCTCCACCATCCCAACCAGCGTTAAGGAAGTATTTATAGGCATAGGCTCCGGCTTCCAGGTCCACGGTTTTTGTCCAAATCATTGAATCATCAACCCTGGTCATGGTCTGGTTTTCGGGCTGGTCACCAGGAGCTGCCCAACCAAAAATGCTTCCGGTA
>Ga0209498_1000125_pt1 | contig 43752 bp, 46 predicted proteins | sample WalLakDeSediment_FD_184131 | JGI IMG/M metagenome (GOLD analysis project Ga0209498, IMG submission 184131) | Lake sediment microbial communities from Walker lake, Nevada to study Microbial Dark Matter (Phase II) - Walker Lake 11/02/13 Deep... | ecosystem: Environmental > Aquatic > Freshwater >... | reverse complement strand
GCCGCGGTCAGGGTGATCACACTTCCTTGTCCCGCCTTCTCGAACAGAGGCAAGGCATTCTGGCACAAACAGACCAGGGAATAGGCGCTTGTCTCCAAGGCAGTTCGAAAGCCTTCGCGTGAGGTGTCGATGAAGCGCCCTGTCAGATCTTGCCTCTGAGCGAAGGCTATGCTGTGCACCAAGATGTGAAGCTCTCCCTCCTTCTTTTCCAGAAGTCGGAAGGTTCTTTCCAGATCCGCGGGCTTGTTGACGTCACAGGGAAAACAGAAAAGCCGGGGGCGTTTTAGGACAAGATCGTGAACCCATTTCGAAAGTCGCTCGTCTTGGTAGCCCAGGCCCACGGTGGCCCCGGCCAAAGCCAAAGCTTCAGCAATGTGCCAGCCCAAACTTCGATCGTTGGCTACGCCAAAGACCACCGCTTTTTTCCCTTGCAGTATCATATCGCTCACCTCGTTCGGTTCAGGCACTCCTTGCCCTGCTGAGTTCAAGCCTTCGATCAGATCGGGCTCATTGAATATTTACCTCAATACAACACAGGCTGAGTTTGCCAATCGCGATCTTTGTCCCGTCCGATCTCTCTGACCCGGGGTCTTCTTTCGCGAAGAAGCAGGGCGTGAAAGCCTATGTAGTGGTTAGAGGAAGCTTGGGATTTGCCCACACAGGTCAGCCTCAGCTTGTGTCGTCCTTCCTTTGGCCAGAAATCCAACAAATGGAACTCTTTTAATGAGGTCTCTTCCGCGTACAGATCGATGGGGGTTCCCAGTTTCACGCCATCCAGGGATACCTCGTAGATGCCATAGTCATAGGACCTTGTCAGGCTCAAGATGAGCCTGCGGGGTTCCTTGACCTTCACCTCAAAGGGGATCTCGATCCATCCCTCTTCCTCGTTTGCCGGTTTGAAGAAGAGCTGTCCCGGATCGGGCCAGAGGGATCCTGTCTGAACAAAGGCCTCTCCTTGTCCATGAAAACGGGATTCCGCAAAATCGATCCCCTGAAATATCAGGTCCAGGCTTGGCAAGGCTCTTTCTTTGGCTGGGGGGCAATGACCAAAGCTCTTGCGTTGTCCCTGTTGATACCAATAGGCCACGCTGGCATAATCATCCTCTCTTTCGTTCCAACTGTCCCGTATTCCCTTGGGGTTCTCGTCCACCGGGAGCCAGCCATAGTGTTCAAAGGTGAAAAGAAGGCTTTTCTCAAAGACAAGAGGATCGTGGATGTGCCAGCGATAGGCTGCGGTGCGTTGTCCCAGGATCCCCCAGTCCTCCACCCACGGTGTCCCAAAGGTCAGGGTGCTGTTCTTCTTCAATCCCCAAGCTGCCAGAAAATAATCTTCCGTACCTGTACCCCAGATGGATGCGGTCTTTTCCCCGTTGACATAGATCTTTTCATCCCCTTCGCCGAACCATTCCGGGCTTCTGGATCTGACGAACAGGGTGACGCCCACCAGGTGTCCTTGGCCCTCGGCATCCAAAACCACATAGTCCTGTCCCTTTTGGGTAGGATAGGCTTGGTTGTATTGGGCGCAGAAGTAGGGGGTATCCAAAGCGACCGGCTTTTGAATCCAGTCCACGTTGTAATAGAGAAGGGAGATGTTCTTCTCGCCTTGATTCTCGATCTCGATACGGGCCGATTCTCGGAAGGGCATTCTCCAAAAACAGTTATAGGAATCCCCATCGTCCACTACTACAGGCAAGCTGATCACTTCCATGCGTTTGCCGAATCCGCAGGCAAAAAACTCCCCGACCGGGGTTTCCACATTCGGGATGGAATGGCCATCCCACACCATTCTCAGAATCATTTCCTGGTGGTTGGCCGAACCCTCCTTGGCCCACGAATGGGGGTAGGGTCCCAGGAAGGTCATCCAGATATGGGTGATTTCTCCAGGCCCCTTCAGATCAGCGAGCACCTTGATCTGGCCAGGGGCCACGTTCGAGTTGTCCCAGTTGCTGTTCGGGTCATATTCGCCACTCTGTAAGCGGCGCGACGAGCTTTCCCTGCGGCTGCGTCCTTCCAAGGGTCTGGCTAGGTGTTCCAGGGAGTTGGCGAGAAGATTGTCCGTCGTGGCGAGAAGCGGGACACAAAAACAAGATAGCTTCAGGACAAGAACGGCAAGATATTTCATGGAATTCTCCTTGACCTTCGTGTGGGTTCACGCCTGGGTTGGGTTCATTGAGAGTGTACCCAGAAGCCTGCCTGGTATGCCAAGGATATTGTATGTCCGATCCCGGTTCACTGAAAGTGTCCTGCCAATCGATGGCCGTCATCGTATAATAAGCGCCGATTCGAAAAGAACAAGCTCATGAAAACAAACCAACGAAAGAGATCCCATGATCGAGGCGTATTTCTTTGATTTGGACGGAACCTTGGTGGACACAGAGATTTTGTGGGTGGAAGCCCTGGAACGATTTGCTCAGGAACAGGGCTATGAACTTTCCCATGAGGCGGCTGTGGCGATGGTGTATGGCCAGGCCTGGCCGGAGGTCTATGAATTGTTTCAGAAGCGATTTTCCGAGAGAACCTGGAGCATGCAGGATATGGCCGATCATCTGTCTAGACACTTCCTGAGATTGCGGAACAGTCGGGATGTTCGAATCAAGGGTTCGATCGCCTTGCTCCGCGCGCTTTCCCTGAGTTGTCCGGTCGCTGTGGTTTCAGGTTCGTATCGGGAAGACGTGAAAGCGGCCATCGATATCATGGATATCGCTTCTTCCGTTCGTTTTTATCTGGGACATGAGGATTATCATCCTGGCAAACCTCATCCCGCGTGTTATCTGGAGGCTGCGAAACGGTTGAATGTGGATCCACTCCGTTGCGTGGTTTTCGAGGATTCCCAGGCAGGTATTTCCGCCGCGAAAAGGGCCGGCATGTTTTGCGTCGCGCTGGCCAGACAGGGTCGTCCAGCACAAGATTGCAGCTCGGCGGATCTCGTACTCGAGGACTTGGAGTTCTTCCGTCCGACCTGAGGGGATGAAAGTTTCATCTGACATGCAGGGCTATATGACGGGTGTGGGGATCCAGCGAATTTTGGTAAGCAATGCGTTTCCTTCCGGATAAAGTTCTTGATAGGGACATCTCTAAGAGAAGAAGTCAAGAAAAAAGTTTTCCTATGACTCCGAAGAGAGAATTTCATACTTCGGAGGACAGGGTAATATATGGACAAAGTGTGGCGCAGATCATAGAATACTGCTATGCCGGTCGTATTCAGGTACAGGGGATACCGATTCTTCTTCCACTCAAATGAGGGAGATCCTCGAGAACCTCTGCACATTCACGTCAGGAAAGGAGAAGCAGTGGCTAAATTCTGGCTCGATCCAGAGCCTCTCGTTGCACACGCGTACAACATGAATTCCAGCGAACTGCACGAGTTGCTTGATGTGGCGATCGAAAACAGGGAAGCCATCGCTAGGTATTGGAATGAACACTTTAGTACCTGAGGCCCAGGCCACCAATCTGAATTTCGATTCAGACAACATGTGGGTAGATCTCGCGGATGGCAGGACGCTTGGAGTTCCACTCGCATACTTCCCTCGTCTTCTTCGGGCTACGCCAGAGCAGCGGGACAAGTATGTCATCAGCGGAGGAGGGACGGGACTCCACTGGGATGAACTCGATGAGGACATTTCTGTTCCCGCCTTGCTGATGGGAATCGGAGACAGGACAAGAAGGCCTGTCGTTCGCGCAGATTAAAGGCTCCTTCTAATCCGTCAGGCTGTCTCTTATCCAGACACTTCCTGAGATTGCGGAGAGGATTCCCAGGCAGGTATTTCCGCCGCGAAAAGCGCCGGCATGTTTTGCGTCGCGCTGGCCAGACAGGGTCGTCCAGCACAAGATTGCAGCTCGGCGGATCTCGTACTCGAAGATTTAGAGTTCTTCCGTCCGACCTGAGGGGATGAAAATTTCATCTGACATGCAGGGCGTATTCCTGTATAATTAAATTCTTTGTGTGAAGATCAGGAATTTGACGGGCACATGGCAGGTAAACTTGATGTTGAGGTGAATCTATGTACAGTCGCTCTGAAAAACATTCGATCCATGGGAACATCGTTTGCGCTTATGTTATAGTTGGACTTTTGCTGGTAGGCCATGCCAAGGGGGATCCTGCGCAAGAAGTCGTTGCTTGGGGCAACGACAATTGGGACCAGGTGAGCGACACGCCAAGTGGTGCTGACTTTGTGGCCATTGCCGGAGGATTGGGGCACAGCCTGGCATTGAAGAGCGATGGGACGATCGTGAGCTGGGGGGATGACACCTTCGGTCAGGTGAGCGACACGCCGGCCACTACGGATCATGTGGCGATCGCTGGAGGGATTTATCACAGTCTGGCGCTGAAAGATGACGGAACGATCGTGAGCTGGGGGGATGACAATGATGGCCAAGTGAGTGACACGCCGGCCGGTACGGACTTTGTGGCCATTGCCGGAGGGGGAGATCACAGCTTGGCATTGAAGAGCGACGGGACGATCGTGAGCTGGGGATATGACCACTATGGTCAGGTGAGTGACACGCCGGCCGGTACGGACTTTGTGGCTATCGCCGGAGGGGAGGGTCACAGCCTAGCACTGAGAAGCGATGGAACGCTCGTGAGTTGGGGAGACAACTGGGACAATCAGGTGAGCGACACGCCGGCCGGCACCGACTTTGTGGCCGTCGCCGCGGGGTATGATCACAGCCTGGCACTGAGAAGCAATGGGTCGCTTGTGAGTTGGGGTGCAGACTGGGAAGGCCAAGTAAGCGGGACCCCGAGTGGCACGGACTTTGTGGCGATCGCTGGAGGGGGTCATCACAGCCTGGCGCTGAGAAGCGACGGAACGCTCGTGAGTTGGGGGTATGACTGGTTTGGCCAAGTGAGCGACACGCCGAGCGGCATGGACTTTGTGGCGATCGCCGGAGGCTGGAATCACAGCCTGGCGTTGCGGGTCTTGAACGACATTCTTCTGGTGGATGACGATCCGTGGAACTCCTATGCGACCTATTTCGAAACCAGCCTGGACCATCTGGGATTGCCCTACAACTATTATTCTGTATGGCAGGAGGGTGCGGTGCCTTTGAGTACGCTGATGAAATACGTATCAGGATCAGGATGCAAATATGTTATCTGGCTCACCGGGGATCAATTCAATGATACCCTCAATGCCGCGGACCAAGCGAATCTGGAAGACTTCGTGTCTGCCGGGGGGAATCTGTTCCTCACAGGACAGGATATTGGATATGATATTGGCGCTACGAGTTTCTATAGCGATGTATTGCAGACGAGTTACGTGGTGGATTCTACCGGTGTACACGATATAGCGGGGACCCTGGGCGATCCGATTGGGAACGGATTGAGCTTTTCGATTGCCGGGGGGGATGGCGCGAACAATCAGAACTATCCCAGTGGTATAGCGGCGATTGGAGCGTCAACACAGATTATGGACTACGTGGGCACCATCCATGGGGCTGGGAACAGGACACAGTATGGATCTGGCAAAATCGTGTATTTTCCGTTTGGATTCGAAGCGATCAGTACGCAGAATGATCGAAATACAGTGATGGAAAGAGTGCTTGATTGGTTGTGCGCTCTGCCCACGCCTACGCCTACGCCTACGGCTACTTTGACCCCTACACCTACGTCTACGCCTACTCCAACGGTGGCGCCAACAGCGAGCCATACGCCAACGCCGACAGCGACGTTGGCGCCCACGGATACCCCGACGGCAACGGCCACACCGACCGTTACCGCGACACCTGTTCCAGCCCCTGAGATTACCGATATTGGACGGGACAAAACCATCCAGCCTATCAGCGACTGGGTGGACATCACCTTTGATAGCGTGGCAGGGATCTGGTATGACGTGGAAAGCGCCTCGGACTTACTGAACCCGACCTGGGGACCGCTGGGCTCCATCGAGGCTGCCGGAGCGAGCACGACCTTCCGAGACATCGGCCCGGTTTTCAGTGAGAAGTATTACCGTATCAAGGTAAAGGGTGGGGCTGTCTCGGAGAACAAGGCCGGGGTGTTGCCTGTGACGATGATCGGTAGGTCGGGGGCGGAGGTAGCACAATTGGGTATGGTGGCCACTTCACTGAGTCCGACAGGAGGTCTGACAATCCAGGACATCTTGGGGTTCCAAGGCACAGGAGGGTGGGATATCAGTACCGCGGATGAGGTGTGGCGATGGATACGTGGCGTCAGCGGGTATGAGAGAGCCTGGCTGTTTGACTCTGTGGGGTACTATCCTGCCTATGACGGGACCTGGTTCGATCTGTCGAGTGGCTCGCCTTCCAGCATGTCGCTGGCTTCGGGTCTTGGATATTGGATGAGGAACAAGTCCTTGAGCGACAGGACCTTTTATTTTGACGGGTTGGTGCCACACGAAGAGGTGTGGATCGATGTCGATGTGCATGCCTCGAATACGATTCTGCATCAAATGGGACAGCCCTTGCCTGCCGATGTGCCTTTGGACGAGGCGAATACGAACCTGTGGTCCAATGGAGCGAAAGGCGGATGGGACAGTACGAGCGGGGACGAGATCTGGAGCTATCTCCAGGAGACCGATGGCTATCGACGGAATTGGCTGTTCGACTCGGCCGGGTATTATCCAGCCTACGATGGGGTTTGGTTCGATCTGTCGACTGGATCCCCTACGGCGCAGGTCCTGAGCAAGGGACTGGGTTGGTGGTATCGTTCGAAGCCGGACGCGTCCAGAGCCGGGACGCCTTCATGGTATTGGTCAGAACCTCTGCCCTATTAAGAAGTACATATTCAGTGAACCCGATCAGATCGGGTTCACTGAATATGTATGGTTGAACGTCCGTTCTTCAGGCTGGGTCTGCATGTTCTACTTGCCTGCTGTTGTCATCCATGCCATGGCCATGGCGACTGACAGGATTCCGGATACCAGGGGCAGCAGATAGAGCCATGCCTGGATTTCGCTCAAGCCGCGACCAGGTTTGAGTACAAGACGCTGCAACCAATTCATTCGCCATATAGCTATGGATCCGACAAATACCAGGAACACTGCGAGAAAAGAGAACGCACCAGGCTTCGGTGGTAGTCCCGGCGATAGATAGATATCTGTGACAAGAAGAAGATTCCAGAGAATGGCCATGGCAAGCAGGGTCTGCCAACGCGTTGGAACGCCTCGGTTTACAGGAATGTCATCAAGGCTTCCGGACGGAAGAAACCCCGCGTCTTGAATCCTTGAGACAAGGGTGGCAGGACGGCCAAAACACCAGAAGACAATGTGGCTGGGATACGAGGCGACATTATGCCTGATTCGAATGCCCCAGGCGAGTACGGGTATTGTTGTGTACCTTTCGATCGAGATGACCTGAGATGGAGAAAAGATGTACTTGCCGATGACGCTGGCATTCAGTTCCAACTTGTCCGGTGTCGCCGTCAGCGTGGCACAAGGAAAAGAGGCATTGACCCAGCCGATCCTCGCTCCGCCGGTGGCCGACATCTTGGGTTCCATCCTCTTGTCCTCATCTATCGCTCGACAAAACGCCATCCAAACCCTGTGCTGCATGGCTCATTCTGAGTCAACATTCAGTGAACCCATCAGCCCAGATCGGGTTTGCTGATTGTTTGCTATTCTGAGAACAATAGCGCAAGCCCCAGGATTGTCGCAACCAACCAGCGTGCTATAATGCCCGACAGATTTAGGGGCCCCTTTGTCCTGGGACAATCTTCTGCCCCACCGGCAGGACTGGACTGGGACGCTTGGCTCGGCCCTGCCCAGGAAAGGAATTATTGCGATCGCATTTTCCACGGTGGATGGCAGATTGTACGGCTCTTCTTTCGGGCAAGAATGTATGTGGAGAGGTCACGGACACTCCAGAGGAACAGCCTGTAGCTTGGGTGCGCACCTTCAAAAAGGCAAGGATCTTCTATGTTACGTTGGGCAATGGTTGCGCCTCTTTCAGGGAGGATTGGTTCAGAAATATGCTGGCTCATGCTATGCTTTGGTGTCTTGAGGGTGCGTGAAGCACAGCGTTACCCAGGACAAGCATTCGGGAGGCAAACGGGGACGCTTCACGTGCTTGAACAAAGAGAGGAAGGAGTCAAAAGATGAGCCTCATACAGGTTAGTGATCTTCTCAACATGGCTATCAAGGATGAAGAGACAGGGATCGCTTTTTATTCGGTCCTTTCCCAAAACACCCGCAACGAGAGGGTAAAGATCGCCTTTCTGGACATAGCTCAACAGGAGCAGATGCATCGGGACCGTTTCCAAGAGATGTTGAAGAGTGTGGGTGATTTCAAGCCGCGTGAGGAGTATGCGGGTCAGTACGAGGACTACCTCGATGCCCTTTTGACAGACAGGGCGTTTCCTACCCCTGAAGCGGCTGCGGAGAAAGCCAGAGTCCTGAACGATGACAAGGCCGCCGTTCAGATGGCGATTCAAATGGAGAAGGCCACCTGTCTTTTTCTGGAATCCGTGAAAACTTATCTCGACGAGAAAGCGACGCCATATATCCAGGAGGTGGTATCCGAGGAAAGACAGCATCTAGTGGATTTGATGGCATTGAAGGACACGTTATAGTAGAAGTTTTCAGGCAAATATTTAGTGGACCCGATCTGGGATTAGAGAATAGGGGGGGCTGTACGATTTGACGAGATTCATCTTTCCCAACTGAGGGATAAAGAGGAGACGCTCGGGTTTACTGAACATGGACCTGCATCATATCATCGCTCACGCACAACGTGGATGGGCCCGGGATGTCCTGGGAAAGAAGATACGCGCCCAGCTCGCCGTCCAGGGATCGATCTTCGAAACGAAGTTTTCCTTTCTCGTTTCTCAGCAGGAAGAGCACAGGTCCTTTCTCGCATTCGGTTTTCACGGCATATCCCTTGTTCAGAGGGATCACGTCCGCGACAAGGGGCTTTTCTTCCTGCGCACGATACGGCCGGATCAAGGTGATGAACTCTGTCTTTTTCACCGGCACGGGTGTCTTGGCGCTCAGGTGCCATTCCACCAATTGAACGCGTGGACGCGGCGGAGGATCGAAACGGTCTGTCTGGCTGAGCTGTAGCCCCTGGGGCACGAGAATCGCCACGGTGCATGCCGCTTGTTCGTTGCTTGCCCTGATCTGGTCCTGAGAGTCCATCTGCATCTCGGTGGGGCTGTGCAGATGCCATTCCAAGGTGGAAGGCTCTGGTGTCTCCAATTGATCGTAGATGAGAATCAAATCCGGTTTGACGAAAAGGATGTGCCGTGTGAATCGATCCACAGGTACCTCATAGGCTCCGGCAGCCTCCCCGGAGACATAGTCAAAGGACTCTGAGGTGTGGAAGGCCAGAATCTTGCCTTGGGCCATGGGACTTCGCTTCCATTGGGTTTTTCCGTTGATCGTGATGGAATTGACGGACTTGGTGTGCCACATCCAGTTTCTGTGGTGATCGCTTCCGTAAAGATCTCGTTTCCCGGTGCGGATGAGAAGCCTTTCCCCGAAAACATTCAGAAGAAAGGTGTTCTGGGCCTCGTATCCATGGCTTTGGGTGCCAAAGGGACTGCTCTTGAAGAGAATCTGAACGTTGTCCTTGGCATCCATGAGATTCAGGTTCAACATGGCCTGCCCAATACCCCAGAAGCAACGGGAGGTAGGCAGGTCCGTGGGAGGATTCCCTTGAACCGTGCTCGCCGCGCCTCGAAGAAATCCCACATACCCTGCCTTGGGTTGAGGTCCTCCATGGGAATCCACGTACCATTGCCAGTGAGGATTCTTGGCTTGCGAGGCCAGGACGGACATCAGCGAAATGTTTTGATCAGAGGTCTTGTGCTCACACAGATCCCCGAAACCACCGTCCCGCGTTCCGGGTGGCTGAAGATACATGGGGTAGTAGCCGATCTTCGAGAAATAGGGCTTGCGATAGGCATCGATGTCCATGGCTACGCGCATCACGTCAGCCCACCAGGTGAAACGATCGATATAACTTCTCCAATAGCTTACGCCCTCGTGCCATCCTCCATCGTCATCGCACCAGACCGGATAGGTGTTGAAGAAGACATTGCAGGCAAACCATATCCACTCTGATGCCTCTGGGATCTCATCCAGAAAAGCGATTCCTACCTCGCCCAGAAAATGCCAGGCCCGGTTGGAATGGCTGCTGTAGGGGGTCCAGAGATGCCTGGGACACAGATGTTCATACATCTCCTTTCCTCGAATCGTCATCACCTGCCTGCAGATCGCTCGCTCCTCTTCGGAAAGAACATCGTGTAAAAAGGTATAGGTTCTGGAGAAATAATAAGCGTAAGGCATGCCTGCCTCGTCGTTGTACCTGTACCCTGTGCTGCCCTTGGGATCCCAACGAGCCGCCTCCATGAGAAGTTGTCGGGACCGTTGCGCGTATTCCTCATTTCCTCCCAACAAATGGGTGAACGCCAGTGTGGCCGCGCCGTCCAATACTTTAATGGTATAGACACGATTGCCCCACCAGATCTCACGCCACGCTTCGCTGCGTTGTTCCACATCCTTTCCGTATAAGGGAGGTTCTTCGGTGGCCGGAGGGTTTGCCAAGAGCTTTTCACACTGGCGGACGAGTTCCTCATACTGTGCCTTCATGTCGCCCTGAGCTTGTTCGCGAAGACGTGGAAGTTCTTCGGGACGAAGAAAGAGGCGAGGATGGGACTTCGGAAGTCGTTCGAGGATGGTTTCCTTCTTTGGCATGGGAAATTCGATCGTTTCTTCAAAGAGGTGAAAGGACCGGGTTTGACTGTATTCGGACACCTTCTCCGTTTCGTCGATAAAACGGAATCTCCAATACCAGGTACCTGGCGGGAAGGTTTGATCGGGACAATGGCAGGAATAGGAGATATGTCTGGCTTCATAGGTCGGTTTCTGAAAGCTTGAGTCCTGGGAGCATTGGATCTCATAGGCCTTGGCCTTGGGTTGCGGCCTCCAGGAAAAGGAGGGAGGATTGGTGGCGGCCGAAGCGCCATCCTCGGGCCGGAACCCCCATTCCCCGGACTTGGCAGGACTCTCGTCCAAACCCGACGCGCTGGTCTTCAAGCACATAGCCCATCCAAGAATCGCCATGATCCGTGCGGCAAGAGAAATATTTCTACCCATGAGCTGCCTCCTCTTGTGCGTAAAGTTGTTGCGCTACGCTTGGATTCACTGAATGTTTGTGATCGAATACAGTGCATCTACAGTATCACAGGATCCGTGGTCGAAGGAGCTTCTTCCATGGATCTTTCAGGTCTTTCGAAGCCAATATTCAGGGATTTCCCGATGTCGCTTTCTTGGCTGAAGCGATAAGCTAATAGAGGATCGTGAGAGAGTCTCAGCAGGCTCAAGAAGGGCATCGTGAAGGTAAACGGGTAGGATGTACAACAAAAAGAGGATAAAATGAGAGATATATGCCTCAACGACAGAAGAGAAGAGATCCTTTCCCATGTCAAAGAGATGCCTTTGGGGGCACTGGCCGGTGCGGCGCTCATTCATCTTGTTCATGAAGTCACGGAACAAGCGGAACAACACTCCCAAGCGAAAACTAGGCAGGTTATACCCTATATGTTTTCTTCAGGGGAACTTTTGAACCATTCCATCTCTGTCGCGTTTGGAGCCGCGCAACTGGCCGAAGGACTTCAAATGAAAACGCCGCAGTATCTCTTCACCGCGGCCCTTGTTCACGATATCGGCAAGGCTGTGTTGGATGCGGTGCTGGGCGCGGATGCCGGTTTCATTCACAAACAGGCTGTTTTGGATCAGATCTCCTTGGACCAGGCCGAAAGAAGGCTTCTGGGCACGGATCATGCCGAGGTGGGAGCCAGTTTTCTGGCCAACTGGCAATTTTCTCCCATCGTAATCGAAGCCATCCATTGGCACCATCAGCCGGATCGTTGTCCAGGCGACAAGACGGTTGCGGATCTCATCCATGTAGCGGATGTACTCTGTCAAAGCACGGCGATTACTTCAGAAGGTCCCGCCCCAGTGCCTTCTGTCCACTCTCTGGAGAGATTGGGATTGGATCAACGGGATGGGGAAATCGTGATTTGCAGAGCTCTGGGACGTATGGACGAGTTGCAGAGCCTGTTGTCGAACACAGGTGGGCAAAGAAATGCAGGAAGCGTTTGAACATGAATATTCGGGGAAAGAAGGATTTCCGATGGGGAGCCGAGGTCTGTTTACAACACACTCTGGTTTGGACATCAATGCCTCGGCGCCCCATCGTTTTCAAGGATCAAACTCAAGGAAAGTGTCCAGGATGCTCGAAGATCTAGCTCCCAAGTCGATAGATATTCTGGTTGTCGAAGATTCAGATGCCGTGAGGGCTGTTCTGGCTATGAGCCTCAAGATCGCCAAGGTGCCGGTGGGACGGTTATATCAGGCCACCAACGGAATGCAAGCCTTGCAGATTCTTCGGAGCCATCCCATGGACCTGGTATTCACGAACGTCCACATGCCAGTCATGGATGGTATGGAGTTGATGAAGAAGATCTCCATGGAGCGCGCGCTGAGCCGAATCAAGGTCGTGGCCATCTCCTGTAACGATCTGGCTGTGAGCGAGGATCAACTGAGAAAAGCCGGTGCTAAAGCCTTTCTTCGTAAACCGTTTACCCCGGATATGCTAAACAAGGTAATTCAGGAGGTGTTTACAAACCACACCTCGCACGGGCCGAGGCAAATTTGCTGATTGGATGATGAAACGAGTGTCCTCTTTCCTCTAAAGAGTCCCAGATCCCTGCGGGTCCAAGACCCTCCCACCAGCCATTCGGGCTCGCGGGGATCTGGGAACCTATTTTGGAACCAGGTCTGAATCCGTTACCTCTGTCTCACTCAAAAGCGTCCGATCTTCGACTTGGCCTTCTCAATGGCCTCATTGAGCTTGGCCTCGGCTACGCTTTGTCCCTTCTGCATCGTGGGTTCTATCAGAATCGTAGTGATCTCGGTAAAACCGATGAATCCCAAGGCCAATTCCAAATAGGGTTTCTGGTGGTCCAGACCGGACAGGCCGGATTCCTCGGAATAGTCGGATCCTCTGGCCAGAAAGAGCATGGCCGGCTTGCCTGTGATCGATCCCTTGTACCCCGTATCCGAAGAAAAGCTGAAGGTCAAACCTGGCTGGATGATGATATCGAGATATTGTTTCAGAACGTAGGGAAGCCCAAAATTCCACATGGGAGAAGAGATCACCAGTTTGTCCGCGGATTTCAAATGCTCGATGGTCTTCTTCACTTCCTGCCAGGCTTGACTCTCTTCCGGGCTCTGTTCTTGACCCGACATGATCTTGTACTTCCCATGGACGCACAAGGCTCCGAAGGCAGGAAGGCTTCCATCATGAAGCGGAATACATTCCACCATATCGTTTGGATTCTCGATCAGGTAACCTTCCAGAAAGGCTTCTGCCGCTCGACGCGAATAGGAAAGATCCCCCCTGGGTGAAGCGACGAGGTGAAGAATTCTAGCCATAGTGCATCCTCCTTCTGTGGAAAACAGAATCGTTCCATTGCCCTCCAGAATGTGAAGTTATTTTTGCGTGAGCCCTTAGATATTACACATTATAACGTTACAGACCTCAAGGAGTCAGGGGATCTGAAGCAGCGCTTACGCATCTCCGGAATCCATCGCAGTGCCCACGTCCGGAATCCCGGGAAGATCAAACCAGGCCTCGAAGAAGGAACGCATGGATCCATCAAATCTGGCCCTTTTGATCTTCATCCAGGTCCGTTGATCTCCCACTGCGAAATATAGGTACGTTGTTCCATGGATTTCGATGATTTCGGGATCAGACGCGTTGACTCCCTCATCGAGTTGATCCGGCCTTAGAACAGGATTGGCGCGGCTGAGTTCCCAATCCTTTAGATCCATGGATCTGGCGACGTAGGTCTCAAAGAAGTGTCTAGGAGTACGCATTTCAAGATAGAGAAGGTAATAGATGCCTTTGATGTATCGAATGCAAGGACATGCTGTATATCGCTTCGTGCCGAATACAGCGTCCGGGACCTTGGTCCAGGTCTCGAGATCCTTGGATCGTGCAAATTTCAGGGTGAAGGCGGGATAGGAAGGATCGCTCGATTCATAGGCCATGACAAAACCCTCAGAATCCTCGCATACTGAGCTATTGAAAAGATGTTCGTTTTCTTGATGGATTACCACCTCCTGATCCCAATGCTTGAGGTCTGAGGACTTGAATAACGTCACATCGTTCCAGAATCCATCCTCCCAACGGGAAGCAAAAACGTACAGGGTATCTTGATGTACGTGGATTGAAGCAAGTCCGTATCCCTGTGCGAATCGGGTGAGCGTTTGATCGGACAGTGCGTCCTTGAGCACCAGCGCATAGTCCTCTTTCTTACCTCCGCTACCTGGTCGAACGCATTCCATATGACAAAGCTTGCCTTGCCATATAAAGGGCGACAATTCGCACATTTGGTCCTTGACCAGGCCTTCGGAGATAAGATGGGGGAAGGCTTTTTTTGGAATCGGAGGAACCAGCGCCTGAAAGACGTCCACTGGAAAATGTCCCATACGATGCATCCCATCGGGAATCTCCTGTTGAAACTGCACATAGGCCAACACGGACCCTTGGGTTGCGTGTTGGATCTCGTCTTCCGTATCCTTGTTCACGGTGACACCGAAGACCTTGTATCCCATGAGGGCGCTATTCTCCAGATCTATACGAAGAAACCTTCCGTGCTCCACGCTCTGGATGATCCCGTCCGTGGGCGTGCCGTGAGGTTGAGAGAAATTGAGGGCGATGAACCGACAGCGTTTGGCTTGGACATGGCTAAATGTTGTAAACCCATAGTTGCCCACCTTCAAGGCGCATTGGGGACTGACCAGGGTACACTCTTCGAAGAGAACATCGGGCTGTTCTGGCATGGATGGGTTCTCGATTCGAACGTAACCCGCGGCTGTATCGCCCCACCAGTCGAGCGCCCAAAAGTGACAGCGTCGAAAGATGATGGGTTCGTCTGGACGTGAGAGACAGCTCGCGACCCCACCACCAAAGGCTCTGCCAATACTAACGCAATCCTCTACGATGACGGTGAATGGCTCGATATGGTCCACGCAATCGAACATGAAACCGCCATCTCCCCCGGTACCATAGAGGTTTCGAAGGATCCAGCGATCCCAATCGATGGCCGAGAAGGTTTCATCCGTATGTTGCGCGGACCATCCCTTCTTATGGGCGCGAATCGTTCCCCACCAATCATAGCTCTTGAAGCCTCGTTGTGAATCCCCGGAATCGATCACAACGTGTCCACAGGCGCCAGAACCCAAACGTCCATCCACATCCCCGACCATCAAGTTGTAGGCCTGGAAAGCGCCCCTGTGCGCTGGATACAGATTGGGCTCCATGTAGGTGTCGGGTCTGATGATGATTCGATATCCACCTTGGTTGTCCGGGACGCTGTTGAGCGCGGCCTGAATCGTATGAAAGGCTGTTTGCCAGGATCGGCCATCGGAATCGTCACCCAACTTGGAAACGTAAAAATCCGAATGGAACCCATGCCCCATACAACCCACCATTAAGGGAATCCAGGTCAACATGGAACCCTCCTTTCCTCGGTATTTCGGTATACTTGTCAAGTTCACTGAAAGTTTACAATGAAAGTTCACGACTTCGATGCTCCTGAGAAGAGGATAAGCTGCGGAGTAAAGTATGGAGCTGGAGGTTCCACATGCAGGAAACATTGTCCGTCACGACAGACTATGCTACAGACCAGGGATGTCCACAGCCCGCGCTTCGAGCCATTGCGGAGACTGGATTTACCCACATTCACTGGTGCCACCAGTGGAACACGGATTTCCTGTATGTCGATTCGGAGATTCGGGCCATCGAAGCGTGGATGAAGCAATACCACCTCACTCTTACCGATCTGCACGCTTCCGATGGCAAGGAAAAGCGCTGGACTTCCGCTCTGGATTATGAACGAGAGGCCGGGGTGGACCTGGTCAAAAACAGGATCGCCATGACGGACAGGCTGGGGGGGGATGTGATCATCATGCACCTGGGTTCGGAGCCGGAATCTGAGCAGGCCAAACAGGGCTATTGGGATGCGCTCGCGAAATCCCTGGATGAACTTGAACCTGTCTCGCGCTTCCATGATGTTCAAATCGCTTTGGAGAACGGACGCTTCCCCATGATTCGAAGGGTGTTGGAAGAATACGACCCTTCGTATCTGGGACTTTGCTATGACTGTGGACATGGCAATATGGACGAAAAGGGACTCGATGAACTGGACAGCCTCAAGGACCGTCTCATCTCGGTGCATCTTCACGATAACGATGGCACATCGGATCAGCACAAACTGCCGTTTACCGGGACTGTGGACTGGAATCGTCTGGCCCGAATCTTAGCCTCTTCTTCCTACAAGAAACCGATGAGTTTCGAGGTCTCCATGAGGAACAGTGGTATCCAGGATGAATCGCTCTTTCTGAAAGAGGCTTTTGACGCGGCCAGAAGATTCTCTTCTATGGTGAAGTCCCAAGAATCTAAATGATTCCTGCCAAAGCGGGAAACAACCGGTGGAAATCTTCCACAAGGACAGATCCGGTTCATGGACAGAAGAGGGTTTGCTGGGCCATGGCTTTGGCTTGATCCGTGCCATGGAGGCATTCCACCAGGGTCAAGGCGAACGCGAGGGCTGTGCCCGGGCCTTGGCTTGTAATGCAATGTCCATCCCTCACTACGCGCTCACAGGCCTTGGAACGGTCCGGCAACTGGGAATCGAAGCCAGGATAACAGGTCGCCTTTTTTCCTTTCAGGAGTCCGTGCGGGGCCAGGACCACGGCCGGGGAGGCACAGATCGCCGCGTACAGCCGGCCGGCCTTGGATTGTTCCTGCAATAGATCGATCAGGATGGGACAGTCCCGAAGATGCTCCGCCCCGGGCAGACCTCCGGGAAGCGCGATCAAATCATACGTCTTTCCCGCGCAATCCTGAATCAGCACGTCAGACACGATCTTGACCCCATGCGAGGAGATGATCTGGGCCTGGTGCACGGAAGCCACGGTAACATCGGTTCCCGCGCGTCTCAAAATATCGATCAAGGTGACGGCCTCCATCTCCTCTGTGCCATCTGCAACGGGTATCAGCGCCGTTTTGGACATGTCCTCTCCTTTCCTGGAGTCAGAATACCTCATGGACACCGGATAGACACGCTTGAATGTCTTCCCCGGGGCTGGTATGTTCACCAGATACGGTTGAAACATATCCTATTCCAGTCAGGAGAGAATGGCAATGTTGAAACTTCCAGCACATCCTATTCGCTCCTCTTTTATCTTGCTCCCACTGATTTCGAGCTGTTTTCTCGTGGAAACGCTCAAGGCGGATCCTGTCCTTCGGGTCCTCCAACCCCAGGATATGATCAGAAAAGCGATTCTGGAACATGGAGGGTTTGAAAAGGAAGCCTTGGATCCTTGGCAGCCTTGGAAGGAAGGATTCCTGTTTGCGCCCGGCGAAGGCGTGGGGGGAACCGACGCCATTCGTTGTGTATCCGGGAATCCTCTCTTGGAATATGGCGCGGCCCAGAGGATCATTCTGAATCAGGAATGTCCGCGGGCCCTTTTTGTCGCCGGGTCCAGTCGAGCGCAAGACGTGGACGATCCCTTGGGTTCGGGTTATTCCCTCTACGTGGACCTGACCTACCAGGACGGTACCCATCTTTGGGCCCAGTTCGCTCCCTTTGCCACGGGAAGCCATGACTGGCAACGACAAGAGCTTCTCATCCATCCGGAAAAACCTGTCAAGGAGCTTTGGGTTTACGCGCTGTTTCGAGGCCACGTGGGAACGGTCTGGTTCGATGACTTCGTTGTCGAGGAATGGACGCCTTCGGAAGGGTCTTTCCTTTTTGACCGGTTGCCTGTTCTGTTCGGTCCAGCCTCGGTGGACGGGTCCTGGGAAGGACGAATTCTTCTCAGGGACGTCAAGAATGAATCACACCTGTATGGACTGGGCGGATGGGACTGGGACTGGGAAGGGGAAGGGGAAGGGGAAACATGGACCGCAAGGTGCGAGACTCTGGACCTCGAAGTGCGGGTGGTTCGTTCCGAAAGGAAAGAGGGCTTGTCCGTGGATCTTTTGCTTCGGGATGTGGCCGAGAAGATCGAGGACCGGTTTGTGAGTCTCTACGTGACCGCACCTGTGCCTCCAGGAACATGGACCTGGCACGATGATATGCGCCGAAGCCGGCAGGTGGACTGCGAAGAAATGTATGGACCCTCCAGATCCATCGATGCCGGGACGCACGGACATCATTCGCTCTATCCTTTGGGAGTTCTCAGCGATGAGCATGGCTTCTTGGCCCTGGGGGTGCCTCCCAATCTTCCTCGGTACTATCGAATCTTCTATCACGAATCGTTGCGGTGGCTGGTATTGGCCTTTGACGTGGCGCTTTCGCCCGTGCCTCGACGTTTTCCACGGTGCGCTGATTTTCAAGCCATCACCTTTTCCGGCCAGGGAAAGCACGGATTTCGGTCCGCTCTGGAGGTCTACTATCGCCTGTACCAGGAACACTTCGAGAAAAGAGTCCTTCGAGAGGGTCTGTGGATGCCTTTCACGGATATCGCCACAGTACCTCGTTTCGAGGATTTTCACTTTGCCTTTCAGGAAGGGGCGCCCAATCCTGGATGGGATGAAGTGAACGGGGTGATGTCTTTCCCCTATGTGGAACCCATGACCCATTGGATTGCCCTGCCCGAAGAGATCCAGCGGACTCGGGAAGGTGCTATGGAATTCCTTGACTCCTTGGAATGCGAGGAAGGGGCGGCGACCCGAATCTCCAGCGCCTGGAATCAGCGGGGAGATCCTTGGGTGGAAGTTCTGAAAGCTCCCTGGTGCGATGGTTGTGTCTTTACCCTCAATGCCAATCCTGATCTGCCCGATCAGGGGGACCACAAGGCCTCAGGACCCTTGCGCCTGGAAAGCCTTCTGGGAAAAATTGATCGATCCGGGGAAGCGGGACAGGACGGGGAATTGGACGGGGTCTATGTGGATTCCCTGGAGGGATGGAAGCACGTGAAGAACTTCAGGCCTTCCCATCTTCCCTATGCGAAAACGCCTCTGCTGTTCGATCCGGCCGGGAACGGTCCCTTCGAGATGACGATCTATTCCACCTACGCCTTTTGCCAGAGGCTGCAAGAGGAGATGCGAAAAAGGGACAAATATACCTTTGCTAACGCTGCGCTCTGGGAGTTTGCCTTTCTGGCGCCCCTGTTCGATATCCTGGGTACTGAGACCAACTGGAAACCCAACGCAAGATGGGAGCCGGATTCGGACGAGATCTTCTGTTTTCGAAGGAGCCTTTGCTATCAGAAGCCCTATTGCTTGTTACAGAACACGGACTTCGATTCCTGGTCGAGGGACGACACGGAACGATACATTCTGCGGTGCCTGTTCTATGCTTGCTTTCCTGGAATGTTCAGTCAGGACGCGTCCACGCGCGCCTATTTTACCGAACCTTCCTGGTATGAGAGGGACCGCGATCTGTTTGCCGGGTATATGCCGTGGATTCGAGTCCTGGCTCAAGCTGGATGGGAACCGGTGACGCACGCTTGGGAAGAAGGAAAAACCATCTGGCTCGAACGCTATGGTCCAACCCCCCAAGGCCTCCTCTATCTGACCGCGTTGAATCCTTCCGTGGAGGAAAGACACGCGGTCTTTCAGGTGGACGTGACCGCTTTGGGTGCCAGAGACGCGTCGCTCCTCAACAGGATTCCGGGTGTTGCGCTCGATCCCGTTCAGGGCACGGATGCGGAAGAATCTTTGGACCTGATACGCTTTGTGGATACGTTGACGGCCGAAGAGGTGCGTCTTTACGAACTACAATTGATCTTTTGACGGAAAGGAGTTCGGCTTTTGAGGGAACGGAAGGGATGGTATCTTCTCTTGGCTCTTTGGTGGGCATACGTGGGTCTGGCCGAGGAATCCGGGCGTGGTTTGGAACAGCCATCCTGGGTGGGATGCGTTGAAGGGATCTCGGATGACGTGTTGTCGCCCTGGACCCCTCTTCTGATCCAACAGAGTCGAGGGACGATTCGAATAGATTGCTGGGAACGTTCCTATCTGTTCGGCGAAGGCTTTCCTCGGCAGGTATGGGCTCGAGGCGAGGCCCTCTTGGCCGAGCCTTGCGACCTTGCCGTCAAGGTGGAAGGACAAGTGATTTCATGGCGGAGGAAGGAAGCCGTGATCGTGCATAAGGGACCGAATCGAGGAGAGTTTCGTTTCCGCATGGAGGGATCTGGGCTCGAGTTGATCTCCAGAGTGTTCGTGGAGTATGACGGTATGGTCCGAGTAGACTTCAGTCTTGTCCCTGACAATCCCCTACTCCTGGATTCGGTGACTTTCCTTGTGCCGATGAAATCGGAACGAGCCAGGTATTGGTACCATTATCCAGGACAGTGGGGCAGCCATTCCAACACGGGATTTCTGCCGAAGAAGGGATACACAGGACCGTTCCGTCCCTTGGTGTGGTTGGGGGACGAAAGCAGGGGACTGGCCTGGTTCTGCGAATCGGAAAGGGGATGGCATCCGTTGGATCGCGAGGATTGCACTCGAGTGTTTCGCCAGGAAGAGACGACGGTTTTGGCTCTGAACCTTGTGACCGAGCCTTGGCTCTTGGGGGAAACGTTGTCCTTCACGTTCGGCTTCCATGCCACCCCGGCCAGGGATTCGCGGGACGACCTGTGGGAGCATCGGATCTGCCATGAAGGCGCGTACGACATGGAAGAACGGATGCTGCAGGGTGTGGGCAATGGGGATCTTCCGATCCTGGACTGGTTGAGGGACTCGGGCGTGAGAACGATCTGTTTTCATGAGGATTGGACGCCTGTGCAGAATCATTTCGAACCTTCGGATTCGGAGGGACTGCGAAACTTGGTCTCGGCATGCCATGCCAGAGGGATGCGTCTTCTGCTGCAATTCGGTTACCAGATGAGCGACGCGGATTCGGAGTGGGAAGAGTATAGCGAACGGTGTCTGGTTTACCCGATGCGGGGCGAATACGAAAGAACCCCGCAACAGATGGCGTACATGGTGTGTTATAACAGCCCATGGCAGGATCGCCTGGCCTGGTCTGTCGCCAGGGTCATGGATGAATATGATGTGGACGGAGTGTATTTGGATGGAACGGCGCATCCCTGGGCCTGTGGCAACACCTTGCACGGATGTGGATTTGAACGACCGGATGGCGGAAGAGGATTTACCTATCCCATCTTCGCGACTCGGGAGATGATGAGAAGGATCTACACGATCGTGAAGAGCAGGAAAAAGGACGGACTCGTCCATGTCAATCAAGCCACGTGTATGACCATTCCCACGTTGTCCTGGAGCACAGGAATCCTGGATGGAGAACAATTCAGTGGATTGGAAAGCCAGGATGGATTGCAAAAACTCTACCCCTTGGATGTGTTTCGTGCCCAGTTCATGGGCCATCCTTGGGGCTTGTCTTCAGAGATGTATTGCAATGACGAGATGTTCCTAAACGAACATGCCTTTGCCATCAGTCTGCTCCACGACAGTTTGGTGATGGGCCGTCCTGCTCCCTCCCTGGAGACCCTGTCCAGGCTGTGGGCCATGAGCGACGGGTTCGGACGCAAGCAGGCCAGATGGATTCCCTACTGGGAGAGCGAAAGGATCGTTTCCGTGTTTCCAGACCAGGTCAAGGTCAGCGCGTATCAGCGAGAGAAATCTCTCCTCCTCGTGTTGTCCAATCTCAGTGGAGAGCTGCAGGAGGCGACGATTTTCCTGGACGAGGCCCTTTGGATGCCTGGAAAGGAAGTGCGGACCAGGGATGCGTTGTCCTGGGAACGGGTGGATTGGGCTTGGGATTCCATGAACGTGCGCCTGGATCCCATGGGATGGAAAATATTCTTGCTGGAGTGGAAATAAGTGGGAAACTATTTCTTCTCGAACTCCGAAGGCTTCTCCGGGAGGACCCGCTGAATCCAGGTGGTGGCATCTTCCTGATGCGCGGTAGTCAATGCTTTCCAGCATTCTTGGCTGTTGCAAATCATCCAGGACCCTCGATTGCTGAAGATGAGGCGGACAGCTTCGGCTTCGCAGATCGCGCAAGGACGCGGACTTTCAGAATGTTGCTGTTCTTTCGACGAATCGTTCATGGATTCTTGGGGGGTTGGGAAATGGGTTTTGACATCCAGGTCAGACCTGTATCTTCGTATCGCTCGGTGAGCGTGTTCCAACAGGTTGGCTGATCACAGACCTTCCAATGGCCGACGCTAGAAAACACGATTCGGGTGGCTTGCTTGCCGCAGATGCAACAGACGCGTGTTGCCGTTGTAGGAGGATTATTTCCAGGAGATTCAGTGCCATGCATGGGGTCACCTCGGTGGTTCTTCGTCCAAAGGTGTGGTCATCCAGGTAAGATCCGACTGAGGGTGCCGGCTTTGTAGACGACTCCAACAAGAAGCCCTGTCACAGAGCGTCCAACATCCCTTGTTGCTGATGATCATCTTTTTGGCTGGATCACCGCACATGGAACAAACCTTGTCTTGCTCGTCTTTGTCTGCTTTGGTCTTTTCCACCTCGAAACTTCCTCCTGCACCTTTTCGAAAGGCGTAGTTTCATGCGACTCGATTCATTATAACGAATCATTGGCCTTGTAAGGCGCTCTGTTTTTCTGGAGCGCGGGACTGGATCACTTCACGAGCAACACCGGGCAAGGGGTGGAATCGACGATGAGTTGTTTTTCGTGGGCGGCCAGATCCCTTTTGGTCATGGTGGTTTGGAACGAACCCATGATCAACATATCGTGCTTGGACCTGGAGAGTTCCTCCAGGACGCTTCGATGGACCGAGCCTTCCAATTGGGTCGTTTGTATAGGCACGGATTTCTGTCGCGCCAGTTCTTCCACGTAGGCCAGGTGTTTTCTGGCGCCTTGATTCATCTCGTCCGACAGTTCCGCCATCTCGGATTTGACCAGGATGCTGCGGGACAGGAGCTGGGACATGGTGTCTGTGTCTACAACGCTCACCGCGTGGATGGATGCTTGCAACGCGCGCGCCAGTTCCACAGCGTAACCGGCCGCATGAATTCCAGAATCGCTCCCTTCCACCAAGAGAAACAGACGCTTCAGTTCAATGCCTCCTCTAGCCATGAAAAAGCCTCAACCCCTCTCCGGCAACGCCGCGTTCGCGGATTTTTCTTAGGACCACATGTTCCTCCCGTTCTCTCTCTTCGAGCGTGGATTCGATCTGATGGATGGACTGTTCGTGTCCCGGAATGAAGACCTTATCCAGGGCATTCACCCGTCGTTGTGTTTTGCGCAGTTCCCTGGCCAGGCGAAGGATGGTGGCCTGGGCCTCGGCCAGTCTGCCGATGGCTTCCAGGGCTTTCAGAAACGCGTGGGAGGTCTGTTCTCTCGCGAAAAGACCCATACCGGTCCCGACGTGGACAGGCAAAGACGCCAAGGTTACGCTGAGCACGGGCAAGGAGATTCCCATCACGCGTCGATGGTCTACGTTCACGCTGTGTTCGCACACGGTTCCAAGTCCCTCGGAGATCATGGCCCTGTTCCCGGAGCGAAGAAGGGCTTCCTTGAGCAGGACATGCGCCTCTCTCATGTGTTCTCGTACCACAGCTTCCAACCGTTTGGCCTGTTCGACGTATCGCATGATTTCCAGGACCAGCACTTGTCTTTTCTGCTCCAGAAGATCGTAACCCTCCCTGGCGAACTGAATTTCGCGTTTCAACCTCAGCAGGTTGGATTTGGTGGGGGACAGCCTGCTCATCTTCTTCAGGTCTCCTGCTCAGGGTTCGGTTTTCCTTGGACACGAAGGTATTTGGACAACAGTTCGAGGGAGATTCGATGCAGTTCCCCTTCAGGCAATGTTCTGAGCACGGCCCACCCCCGATCGAGGGTCTCCTGGATGGACCGGTTCTCCCGGTTGCCTTGGTGAAGAAAATCTCTTTCAAATCGATCCCCGAAGGACAGGAATTGTTTGTCGCGGGGGGACAGTTCTTCCTCGCCGATGACAGCGGCCAGGCCGCGGATCTGTTTGACTATGGCATAGGACGCGAAGAGCTGACTGGACAGTTGGGCGTGATCTTCCCGGGTTCTGCCGTTCCCGATCCCATCCTTCATGAGGCGGGACAAGGAAGGAAGACCGGCAATGGGAGGATAGATGCCTCGTTGGCTGAGTTCCCGGTCCAGGACCACCTGGCCTTCGGTAATGAACCCGGTGAGATCCGGGACAGGATGGGAGATGTCGTCCGAAGGCATGGTGAGGATCGGGATCTGGGTGATGGATCCCTGGGAAGATTGGACGCGTCCCGCCCGTTCATAGAGGGAAGCCAGATCGCTATACAAGTAGCCCGGGTATCCTTTCCTGGCTGGAATGTCGCCTCGAGCGGCGCCGACCTCCCTGAGGGATTCGCAGTAGTTGGTCATGTCCGTCAAAATCACCAGAACATGAGCTTGTTCCTCGAAGGCCATGTGTTCGGCCAAGGTCAACGCGGTGCGAGGCGTAAGAAGACGTTCGATCGAAGGGGCGTTGGCCAGGCTGAGGAACAGGGCCGAGTTGCGCAAGGTTCCGCTTTCTTCCAGGGTTCGGATAAAGAATCGCGCCACGTCGTTCTTGACACCCATGCCCACAAAGATCATGGTAAATTCCGTCTCTTCGGAGAGCAAACGGGCTTGTCGAGCGATCTGCGCCGCGAGGATGTCATGAGGCAACCCGTTGCCGCTGAAGATCGGCAATTTTTGTCCACGGACCAGGGTGTTCATTCCGTCAATGGCGCTGATCCCGGTCTGAATGAAATCTCGAGGATATTCCCGTGCAAAGGGATTGATCGGGTCCCCGTGAATGTCTCTTGGATCTCCCCGCATGGGGCCGGGCATGTCGTCCAGGGGGCGCCCCAACCCGTCGAAGACGCGTCCCAGCATGCGTCGACTGACGCGAAGCTGAAGCGGCTCTCCGAGGAACCGAACCGAGGTCCCTGCATTGTCCAGTCCCATGGTTCCTTCGAGGACCTGGACAGCGACCGCATCCCGGGATGTCTCCAGGACCTGTCCCGACCTTATCTGTCCATCGGAGGTTCTGATCTCGACAAACTCCCTGTATCCCACGTCCTGCGTGGGATGAATGAAGACCAAGGGACCCTCGATTCCCAAGAGACCCACGTGTTCCAGTCCAGAGGTTTCTCTCACGCCAGCTCCTTTGTCAACGGTCCCAAGGCCTCGAAAATATGTTCGCGAATCGCGACGAATCCGGGCATGTTTTCCGCCTGGATCGTGGATGCCGCCCGTAGGATCTCGTCCACGCATTGCAGGGATCGTATATGGGCCAGAGGGGTTCCAGCATCGATGGAGGCCCTGGCCAAATGATAGAAATCCAGGATGATCCGCAAGAGGACCACCTGCTTCTCCGGCGCGCAGTACATGTCCAGCTCGCTGAACGCGTTTTGCTGCAGGAAGCCGTTTCTGAACATCTCACCCACCAGCAGCACAAGACGCTGGGAATCCGGCAACACATCCGGTCCTACCAGCTTCACGATTTGCTGCAGACGATCCTCTCGTTGCAGCAATTCTATGGCTTCGGCTCGATGTAGATCCCAATCCCGGTCCACTTCGGACCACCAATCCGTCACGTCCTGAACATATTCGCTGTAGCTTTCCAGCCAATGAATGGCGGGATAATGTCTGGCATTGGCCAGATCCTGATTGAGGGCCCAGAAACACCGAACGAAACGCCGGGTGTGTTGTGTGACCGGCTCCGCGAAATCTCCTCCAGGAGGAGATACGGCGCCCACGATTGTGACCGATCCCTTCCTGCCACTGAGGCATTGAACCGCGCCGGCTCTCTCGTAAAACGCGGCCAGTCGGGCCGGCAGGTAGGGCGGGAAGCCTTCCTCGGCCGGCATTTCTCCCAAATGCCCGGAGAGCTCCCGCAGGGCCTCGGCCCAACGGGAAGTGGAATCCGCCATGACCGCCACATCGTACCCCATGTCCCTGAAATACTCGGCCAACGTGATCCCGGTGTAAATGGACACTTCCCTGGCGGCCACCGGCATGTTGGAGGTATTGGCCACCAGAACCGTTCTTTCCATCAAAGGTCTCCCGGTCCTGGGATCTTGGAGTTCAGGGAAATCCGTGAGAACCTGGGTCATCTCATTGCCACGCTCCCCGCATCCAACGTACACGATGACATCAGCATCCGACCATTTGGCCAGAGAATGTTGCGTCATGGTTTTGCCGGTGCCGAAGCCTCCGGGAATCATGGCACAGCCGCCCATAGCCACAGGAAACAAGGTGTCGATGACTCGAAGTCCTGTCAGCAAGGGTTTGCTGAAATCTTCCCGGGAAATGACAGGACGGGCTTGGCGTACAGGCCAGGAATGGTGAAGGTGAATCTCTCGTTCTTCGGTGCCATCCCTGGGCCTCAAGGTCATGATAGGATCACCTATTCTGTAGGCGCCATCCTTCTTCACATCCACGACCGTACCGGCCGGGAAATGGGGAGGGACCATGATCCGATGCTCCAGAAGAGGGGTTTCCTGGATCACGGCCACCACGTGTCCCGGCTGTACCTCTTCAGCCTCCTGGACCCGGACTCGAACCGGCCATTCCTTGTCCCGGGAAAGAGACGGGACCTTTTGTCCTCGTCCGATATAGATCCCGCTAGATTGCATGATATCCCGCAAAGGACGTTGAATGCCGTCGTAAATCGACCCGATCAGGCCGGGCCCCAAGGTGAGACAAAGAGGCGCGTGCGTCCGGATTACCGGGTCCCCTGGTTTCAAACCCACGGTATCTTCATAGGTTTGAATGGTTGCCAGGTCCGCCCGAGTACGAATCACTTCCCCCACGATTCCCGATTCACCCACCTCGACCAGTTCATACATCTGGACCGCCCTGAGATTCGCGGCATCCACGATGGGTCCTCGGACCCTGAGGATATGACCTGTCTGGCTCAATCCATGTCCTCCCGATCCATCAGTTGATCCAATTCGGCCAGAAGAGATTCCCTGCGTCGAAGCAGTCTGGCTTCGAGACTGTTGTTATATCGAAGATGGCCTCGTCGAGAGACGATCTGGGCCCCGGACAAGACTTTGGGCTCGCCTTTCCATTCCAGGGTCGCCTTCTTGTCGGCTCTTCGAAGCACTTCCTCTGTCCAGCGGGCCTGTCCTTCGGAGGCGATTCGCTCGGCATGGAAAGGGGGGACATGGACGGAAAGGTCTTCCTCGGACATGAATCCAATGGCTTCGGCGACCAGGTCCATCAATAGGTCCGAATCCTGTCCCTGCTGCTCCCGCAGCTCGAGAATCGCTCTCTCCAGGATCCTTTCCATGAATAGCGCCCTGCTTCTCACCCTCTCCTTTTGACGCTCCAGCTTGAGCCGCTCTTCGATCCGTTGGGTTTCTTCCTGTGCCTTGAGCGCGGCACGTTCCAGATGGCGCTCCCTCTCCTTTGCCAGAACGTCTTTCGCTCGCACCATGGCACGATCCACGTTCTTGTAGGCTCTGTCGAGGGTCTGCTGGGCGCTCTTCCTCGCGTCAGCGAGAACCTCGCGTACGAGGGACTGCACCGGATCGATTCCGGTGATCACTTGCGGGTCCTTCATGGAAGGATGAATCCTTTCCGTATGCGTGTTGTCAAAGTCGAATACCCAAAGCTTCCTGGATGAGGTCGATCAGGTTGCGACGTCCTGGAAGCGTGCCTTCCGGTCCAGGGATCTCTACCACCACAGGGCCAGTTTCCCGAGCGTGAATGTCTTGGATTACGGACCGATTTTCCTCGGCGATTCTCTCGGTCACCATGAGGATTCCTATGTTGGGATCTTCCGCGGCCGCCCGCAGCGCGTCCTCCGCATGCGAGGGATCCTCCACCGGCTCGCCGCTTACGCCGGCCAACTGAAAACCCATTACAGTACTCGAATCACCGATCACGTAATAATTCACCGCTTTTTCCTAGATCTTAAGCCAAAGCAGAAAGGCGATTCCAAACCCCATGATCGCGATGCCTTCTCCCAAGGCAACGAATAGAATGGCTCTGCCCAGGATATCCGGTCTTTCCGCTGCGGCGCCCATGGCGGCCGAACCCACGCGAGCGACCGCGTAGGCAGCGGAGACGCATCCGATTCCCACGCAGAGCGCGGCGCTGAGCGCGAGGACCTTTGCCGATTCCTCTGAAACCCGGATATCTTCCTCTTGGGCGAATGCCGTGATGGCGAATCCTGCCAGGCACAGAACGGTCATCAAGAGGATTCGAATGCCTTTCGTTCTCATGTCTGATCTCCTTGCAACGATGGCGCTTGGTGGCCAGTTTCCAACTCGAAGGGGTGGTATGCTTCTCCACCACCCACGTAGAATTTGCTAAAAAACTCGTAATATTGAAGACGGAGGACCTGGATCGCCACAATCATTCCCTCGAGAAGAAGGATCAAGGTGTTTCCTCCCAAGAAAACCAAGGGCTTAACGAAGATTCCGCCGGGAATGCTGTCCATGGTATGGACGATCTCCATCATACAATAGGAAAGGATCGCGTGGGACAGCGCAAAGGCGCCCACCCGAATGAAGGAGATGGTGTTGACCAGGAAACCATTGACCGCTTCCATGGCGATGAGAATTCCTTCGAGCGAGGCTTCGAAGAGGTTTTCTTCCTTCCTGCAATGAGACCACGCGAGCCAACGGATGGGACCGGAGAACAGAAGGAGGGCGAAGGGCAAAGCGACAAGCAGGCTCCCCATTGCCAGTTGTTGGTTGTATCCCTTGGCCCAGGCGGGTTTCCAGAGCATCAGCGCGATTGTGATCAAACATCCCATATAGGTCCATGTGGACAGCAGCCCGAATTTGTCAAAGATAAACCCTTCCCAATCTCTGGCCAGAATCTTGTTGGCCAGATTGATACCTGTGCCCAGGATCATGAGACAAGCGCCCAGGGCGATACCGGCGCCCATGACCGTGACAGGGTTTTCCATGGGACGCACCCACAAGGCTGGGAGGATGGTTTCCATTCCCAGGACGCTTCCATAGAGCAGGCCAAAGAAGATAGAGGAAATGGAGAGCCATCGGAGCAGGGTGCCCACGCTCGAAGCGTCTTCTGACTGCATGCGATGTTTCAGGAGAAAACTGACCGCCAAGAGCACGGCTCCATGTCCGACGTCCCCGAACATGGCACCAAAGAAAAGGGCGTAACTGACCGCGAAGAAGGGTGTGGGTTGAATCTCGGAATACGAGGGCAGCCCAATCGCGGAGACCAGGGACTGAAAGGGTTTCAGCCAGGCGGGACACCGCATGAGCACCGGGGGATGGACCCCGGGCAGGATTCTTTGGGTGTCCTCATGGATGCGGACGAGCGCTGCGCAGACCGCCAGGATGTTGTCTTTCAGAAGCTGGATCCTCTCGGAGGGGATCCAGCCCTGGATGATACAACTGGTTTCTGTGCCCCCGAATTGTCGGTACGCGTCCAGCATGCTAAGCTCCGTCAGAGCGACGTCTCTGGCTTCCCTCAAGAGTTCCAGGTTGTTCGAGGCCAGATCAGCTTTTTCTCGCGCGAGATCTTCGATCTGTTCGTTCAAGTTTTCCCTGCTTGCCCGCAGATGCTGAATCGTTTCAGAGGGAACTCCTGAGGGAAGTTGGGAGAGGTCTTCTTCCACGAAACCTCGCTTTTCCAGGGTGGCCTTCAGCTTCCAGCGTCCCTTTTTACTGGAAATGGCCGCGGCCTTCTCCAGGCCCTTCTTGTCCTTGTACGCGATCAAGAGGGCCCGTCCTTCCATCTGATCCTGCACCTGACGGGTTTCCTCCTCTGAGAGCGGGCCTACGGAGACATTCAGGAAGGAGTGAAGCGCTTCTTTTTCTCCGAGCGAACAGGGGAGGAAGGACAGTTCCTCCAGTTTTTCGATGTTCTGAGTGAGGGCCTCACGCCTGGCGAGAAGCTCGTTGGACCTATCAAGGATTGTTTGTGTCCGCTGCGACAGATCCTCGGTCCTTTTCTCCAGATCGTTCACGTCTCCGGTGCGAATCGACCCCAAGGTCCCCAAGTCCAGTTCAAGCAAGTTGGCTGCCTGTTGCGTCCCGTTCAAGAGACGGTCATAGCGGGCTTGACTCGAATCGAGGGTTGGGTCGCTTTCGCCGGGGAAGGACACCAGTTGCAACACGCCTGTTCGACCCAGAATCTCGGTCAATTCACGCATGTGTTTGGACGGCGCCAGGCATTGAAAAAAGGACATGGGCACCGGTCGCAGCATCAGGATCCCCCCAAATGAATCCTGAAACCGAGAAGACGGGAAGCGATCTCACGAGGAGAAAGGCGCATCTCGATTCCTTGACACAGACGAATGAGGTTGGTGGCTTCCATGCGTTTGAGATAACAGAAGGCGACTACTCGGGAAAAGGGGCGTTTGGGGCTCAGGAACTCGGATCGTGCTGCTCGTGCCAGCGTGTCCCAGAGATGATCCTCCAGATCCAGCAATCCATGGGCTTGGGAGGTGAAGGGTTCAGGCAAGGCTCGAACAAAGGCGTCCAAGGGTTCCGGAGGAGGGAGCGTCTTCAATATCGAGAAGGGAATGGTGCCCTGAGGCGTCCAATACATCTCCAGGTCCAGGGGTTTCATGTTGTACCAGACCTCTCCCTGGAGCAGGATCTGGAGGTGTTGAATGTCGGCTTCCAGATCGCACAACCATCCCCAGGTTTTGCCTGATTTTCCTCGGGCATTGCCCAGGTTCTCGAAATAGGCCAGGTCCAGTTGGGCCGCCCATCGATGCAGGTCCACCTCCTTTGTCTCTTGAAACAGAAGGGTTTTATAGGGCATTTCGTGAAGGAGGTTTCCCAGATCCTGGAGGGTTTTGGCTTGTGGGACAAGTTCCATCTTCAACGGTGGACGCGTCCACCAGGGGCCCAGAAGATCCATGGATCTTTCCAGGGTCCATCCCCGAACCAGGGCGCGAACAAGGGTTTTCACGTTTTCCAGGTCGTACCAGGACAAGAGAGCCGATACCACGCGAGCGTGATGCAGACCCAGCAACAAGAGGAGGTGGCGCATTTCGTCCAGGTGGCGGGACACGGCGCGGAACACGAACCTGTCCGGATCGATTTCCTGAAGCGGAGGGTCTAGGCTGCGCCCGAGATCGAGCAGACTTTTCTTGTGGGTTAGCTCCAGTAGTCGGTTCCCTTCCAGCAGCCTGCTCTTCAATCCATGAAGCCTGGCATGCACGAAATCGAAGTCGGTGGAATACGATTGGATCAACTCCCTTTCCTCTCGATCTCTGTGCTTCGGCCGATCGAAGGAGGCAGCAGTCGTTGTTTGACCAGATCGATCGCTTGTCGGAGTTCCTCCTTCGGAATCCATGGGGTATTTTCCAGGTCGCGTCGCAAAAAATCCAGTTCCTCCTGGCTCTTTTGCTTCGCTTGGGACACCCTTTGTGAGAAGAATCGTTCAGATTCCCGTTGCGCCTCTAGGATCCCTTCCTCGATCTCCTGCGCCGCTTTCCTTTCCCCCTCCCTGGCGATGATGACTGCCTCTGCCTCAGCCCGCTCTACGATCGTCCGCGCCTCCTTTTCGGCTTCGGTGATCCTTTGAAGTTCTTCTTTCATGGTTCCTCGATGATCGCTGCCTTCAACAGGTTCATGACCTCTTGAGATGTCTTGGCCTTGCACAGGCTTTGATACAACATCCGTTGGGAGAAGATTCGCGCGAACTCGGCCAGTACCTGGAGGGTTTCTCCAGGTCTTCCTGTGGGCGCGAGAAGAAGAAAGACGACATGGACCGGTTTGCCATCGATGGCGTCGAATTCGATCCCATATTCCGAGATTCCCATGACCCCCACGATTCCCTGGAGACCTTGGATTCGACCGTGAGGCACGCCCAATCCATCTCCAATGCCTGTGCTTTGCTGGGATTCCCTTTCCAGAAGGGCTTCCAAGGCCGCGTCGAAGTCCTCGATCTTTTCAGCCTGGAGCAGGACCGACACCAATTCTTCGAAAGCCTCCTCCTTATCCCGACTTTCCATTCCGACCTTGACGAGCTCTTCGCTCAGAATGTCCGTGAACACAATCCATTTACTCCTTGTTCATGAATCTATAGCAGCCAGCTATCCTACTCCTGTTGCCTGGCTAGCACAATTGGCCAGGGAATTGGGTGAGTACCTTGCAATGCTCCTGGAGAAGCCGGTTCGGGTCCTGGAGCAGATCGCACAGGGCTTGAGGACCTTCCAGAATCTGGGTCACGATCTCGTCCAAGGGGATTCTGTTCTTGGAATAGAGGCTGAGAATCTTGGAAAAAGCGCCGCACAGATGCCCTCGGGATCCCACGATAGAGATCTCGTTGGTGATCATGTGGTCCACGGAGTGCAGGGAGAGGGGATGGCCGCTGCGAGCCAACAGGGCGATTCGTCCATTGGCATTGACGCGCCTCAAGATACGGTCCACGTTCTCCAGATGGCCTGAAGCCTCGACGACCACATCGACGAATCGCGGAGGATTCCCGAAGAAGGACTCCACGTCATGAACCTTGTCGCACCAGGATCGAGCGAAATTCCGTCGGAAGGGGACCGGTTCAACCACGTGTACTTCGGAAGCGCCGAAGATCGCCTTGCTCAACATGGCGGTGAACAATCCTATGGGTCCTGCGCCAAAAACCACCACCGTGTCCGCTCCCGTGACAGCGGTATTTTCGCAAGCCACATAGGCCACGCCTGCCGGTTCCACGCACGCGGCGGCGACGCGGCCTCGATCCGTTTTGCACAGATCCGTGACGTCGTGGGTCAGGACCGAAGGGACATCCACGATCGTGCCGAAAAGGCCGTCCTTCTCCAATCCCAAGAGTCGGGCGTGCCTGCACTGGTTGAATTGTCCTCTTCTGCATACATCGCAGAAGTGGCACACGATGATGGACTCGAAGGTGACCCAGGCACCGGGACGGACGTGGCGTACATGCGAACCGGACTCCAGGACCTGTCCCACCCCTTCGTGTCCGATGATCCTTCCCTGCTGCGGAATCTTGGCCGGAGCGGAACAGCGAATATATCCGGTCTGAGGATGTGTCTGTACGAGATGGGCGTCGGTGCCGCACACCCCGGCATAGACCATTCGAACGCGGACCTCGTCCGGGTGAAGTTCGCCCAGGGTCCTTTGTTCCACCTTGAGTCGCGGATTCTTGTAGATCTGATGTGGACCTCTGTTCTGAACTCCCGGCAAAGGATCCCGATCTGCGTACACCACGAGGCATGTGCTTTCCATAGGTTCATCATAGGTCCAGGTTCGAGCGTTCCGCAAGGGAGGATCGGGTTCGCTGAAGGTTTGCCACCCAGGTTTCCTGAAAAAGGGAATGGATTGTAGGATATGCTTTTCATTCGGTCCGTGTTGAAAGGATGAAGGTTGTTCTTGTTTCCTAATTTCAATTTCGATCCAAGCGACCGGATGGAGCCGCTGTACGTCCGAGGTGTAAGAGGCCTATCCATCCAGAACAAGAAACCCTGGAAGGAGGGGATGAGCCTTGAACGCGAACCATGACAACAGAGACCATTGGATCGACGAAGCCCTGTTGGAAGAACCGGAAAAGAGTTTTGTTCCAATACAACTGGGGACCAAATCCTCCGTGTTTTTGACTCCGGACAAGATGATCCTCAAGAAGACGAAAGAAAAGCCTCTTCTTTGGAGAATTCATCCATACCATGCCAAGCGTTTTCGCAGGATGTCCGAGCTTTTGCGGCAAAGTGGACATCATGTCCCCAAGGTGTTTCATATCCAGAGCCATCGAGGTTGTTCCTACGTGGTGATGGAATACATCGAAGGCGTCCCATTCAATCAAATGAAAGCGTTTGACGAGGCCGCGTTTGGGGAATTGAAGCGAGAAATCGTCAAGCTGCTTAAAAACAGGTTTTACAGGCATGATCTCAAGTTTTCCAATTTCATCTACGCGTCGAACCGAGTCTTTCTGATTGACCTGGATTACATGCTGAAAGGGTTTCCCAACAGAAAGATTCAACTGCGTATGTTGAAGAGATTGTTTAGAGACATGAATCGTCTGACCAGCAAGGAACACGCCGCGGCCTATGTTTCAGAAATTGCCGAAAAGCTGGGGATTGAAGCGATAGATTTTGAACAGGTCCATCCCTGAACTTGTCGAAAGGAAGACCATGAACAAGAGGCCCAGTTTGTCGATGCGGGAAAGTGTAGGATTGGAAGAAGCCGTGGTGGTGACGCGATGTGACGCGTTGCCGAATGCGGAACGATCCGCAGGCATCGTACTCGTCGAGGAAGTCGGAAAGCGGACAGGTCTTCAATTGCCGTTGACCACCAGTTGGCCGGAAAACAAGACAGTCATCGCGATCTCTTCCAAAAAAGATGTGGATGGATGGAAATGTCCTGTGCCTGTTCGAACCGGGGAGAACCTTCCGGAAACGCGGAAAGAGGGTTATCGATTGTTTGTGGAGATTCAGCCGTCTTCTCCGCCCGTGGTGTGGATCCTGGGAGCGGACCCGGCTGGAACCTTGTACGGTGTCGGTGCGCTTTTGCGCAACCTGAACTGGGCTGAAGGCCACGCCACGCTTCCGAAGGATTTGGAGATCGCGACAGCCCCCAGATATCCGATACGGGGACACGAATTGGGCTATCGCGCGCGCGCCAACTCCTACGACGCGTTGACTGTGGAACAGTTTGACCAATATATCCGCGAACTGGTTCTTTTTGGCGCCAACAGCATCGAGGGGATTCCATTCGAGGATGAACGGCAAAGCCCGCACATGAAGATATCCAGACGCGAGATGAATCGAAAACTTGGAGATATCTGCGAGCGCTATGGGCTGGATTATTGGGTGTGGAGTCCCGCGGACTTTGACTTGCGTGATAGGGATGCCAGAGACAAGATGCTCCAAAGGCATGAGGAATTCTTCGAAGAATGCGGGTGTTTGAAGGCGGTATTCTTCCCCGGAGGCGATCCAGGGGACAATCCTCCGGAACTGGTTTGGCCCTATCTTGAAAAGATCGCGGAACGTCTGCTTCCCATCCATCCAGAGGCACGGATCTGGCTTTCCTTGCTGGGGTTTGACGAAGAACAAGTGACAGGCATCCATGAATACATCGATACGAAATCGCCCTCCTGGTTTGGGGGCCTTGTGGCGGACACGTCCGGTCCTGCCATAGCGGATACGCGCGAGCGTCTGTCGGAACGATATCCGTTGCGAATGTATCCGGATATCACCCACAACAAGCTGTCCCAGTATGAGGTGCCCTGGTGGGATCCTGCCTATGCCTTGACTCTTGGAAGAGAAGCGATCAATCCAAGACCTGTCCAGTATGGCGAGATCATCAACTGGTACGCGCCTCATACGGATGGTTTCATCAGCTATTCTGACGGGGTCCATGATGATGTCAACAAGGTGATATGGAACGCACGGGGGTGGGATCCGGATGTGGATGTGCGGGACGTCCTCGTGGAATACGCGCGCCTCTTCTTTGGTCCACACGTGGAGGAGGACGCGGCAGATGGCATATTGGCCCTTGAAAAGAACTGGCAGGGGCCCCTGCTGACCCATGGCGCTGTGGAAGGCACGCTCATGATGTGGCAGCGGTTGGAAGAAAAGGCGCCGAATCTCGTCACGAACTGGCGTTGGCAGATGAATCTCGTGCGCGCGTACTACGACGCTTATACTCGGCGGCGTCTGATCCTTGAGACGAAACTCGAGGAAAAGGCGAACGAGATCCTTGCCACAGCGCCAGAACGTGGAGCGGATAGGGCGATGAAGGACGCGTTGGAGGTCTTGAAGCGAGCGGAAACGGATCCGTGTCATTCCGATCTTTGCGGGAGAATCGAGGGGTTGTGCGATGATTTGTTCCGGTCCATCGGCTTGCAGACAAGTGTCGAGCGATACCAGGCAAGCGATGGGGAGAGAGGAGCCTTTTTGGATTACATCCATTTTCCTTTGAACAACCGCTGGTGGCTGGAGGACCAATTCGCCCAAATAGCCCTCTTGGATTCAGAGGAAGAGAAACAGGCCAGAATCCACACCCTTTGCACCTGGGAAAACCCGGGAACAGGCAGTTTTTACGACGACATAGGTCATGTCGGCAAATCGCCCCGCGTGCAGAGGCGCGTCGCCACGAATACCGATCCTGTCATGAGAACCATTCCCAATCCCACCTTCTGGTGGTGGGGCGACGGGATGGAACCACGAGCGCGTCTGTCCTGGCAGTGGACCATGGATTGGCCGGAAGCCGTGGTGTACGAGGGACTTGATCCCAAGGCCCACTACAGGGTCCGAATGAGTGGCTATGGGAAATTTCTCTTGAGAATCAATGGAAAGCGTGTATCGAGAAGGAAGGTCCATGGGATTCAGATAGGCGAAATTCAAGAGGTCCCGGTGCCGGATGGGTGGATCCAACACAGAAGGCTCGTACTCACATGGGATGTACCCAAGGACGAAGGCCATTTGAACTGGCGACAGCGTTCTCGAATCGCGGAAGTGTGGCTGATCAAGACGTGATCAGGGTTCGGTTGAACGATCGGAATCATTGTTGGACTGGATTTAGTCGCGCCTGTGAAACTCTCCTCGGATTGCAGGAAGCACGAAAGCGTTGATCAGACGCAGACCCCGTAGAGTGCAAGGAACTAGGTCGAATGAGATTGTGCTTGAAAACGGAACTTGACCAGGATGTTCATGAGGCCTGACCTCATTGGCTTCGTGCGCCTCGAATGTTCATGGAGATGGCATACAAGCCATCCATGGCCGTGATAAAGAGGGTTTTGCCGTCCGCGCCACCAAAACAGACATTGGCGGTCCAGCTCGCCCCGGTGGGAATGTTCTCGATCCGCTCGCCATGTTGGTTGAAAACGGTCACACCCTCTTTGTTGGTCAGATACACATTGCCCTCTTCATCCAGGGTCATGCCGTCTGAACCCATCTCGCAGAAGAGTCTCTTGTCTTGGAGCGTTCCGTCTTCCTGAATCGCATAGGCGTAGGTTTTGCCGTCCCGAATGTCGGAGACATAAAGAATCTTGTTGTCCGGGGTGCCGATGATTCCGTTGGGCTGCAAAAGATCCTCGATCACCGGATGAAGTTCCTCGAGATCAGGCAGGAAAAGATACACGCCCTGCACTTCCAGCTTGTCCTGCTCGCGTTCCCAATAAGCGCGTTTGTAATAGGGATCCGTGAAATAGACATGGCCCTTGGGGCTGATCCACAGATCATTGGGACCATTGAACAGTTTGCCGTTCACCTTGTCTAGAAGGATGGTGACGTTTTTGTCAGGATCGATCTTCCAGAGTTGATTCTTCTCGTCCGCGCATGCCCAGAGATGATCGTTTCTGTCGAAATAAAGCCCGTTGGCGCGGCCGCAAGGCGTCATGAAGGTTTCCAACTGGTTGTCCAGGGTCCAGATCAAGATGCGGTCATTGGGCTGATCGGTGAAGTAGACATTGCCCTTGGAATCGGCCGCAGGACCCTCGGTGAAGTTGAAGCCGGATGCGACCTTTTCCAGGGTCGCGCCCGGGGCCAGGATGTCGCTGGCGTGAGCGGTTCCGAGAACAAGGCTCAAGAGGAAGGCGCGTGGAAACAAGGACGTCCGCATGAGGTACTCCTCCTATGGTTCTTAGAATAAATCTGGATCAGCTCCACACAGATCTTCATACATGGTGTCATGTCAGGTCAAGGAGACGTTCAGGAAAACGTCCCGGCGAAAAACCTTCCACCTCCAAAAAGCTGCAGCAGGGTAGGGTGATCAGGCCGCGCTGGGACATCGCAAAGTGACTCCTTCCATGATGAATGCACTATCCCTGTCTCTATGCCCTGACAGACCTTTCTACGACGAAAAGGAAGGCTGAGATCGTAGTGCAAAGCCATTCCGTATCTTCCTCATCGAACTCGCTGTTTCTGAGTACATGACGGAATATTCGCTTGGGAAATCCGCAAGCTCTTTTTCCGATTTGAGCCTCCTCGCCTCGAACCATAAAGCCAGCCATGTTACGGATAATATGTTCAGGGTAACTTGGAAGGCTGTATCCGGCTGCTTGCTCAGCGTATATGAATGCCAGAGCACAGAACCTGGTGCAGAACCTATGAGCTTCCATACAGCGCGGGTCCATGGCAATCTCGTCTAAGATCCACCAAAAGGCTGGTTGCCGATGGTGTAACAGGTACGATAGTGGTATGTCTTCCAAGGGATCGCTCTCACGGACTGCCTTCGATAGAGTCTTGAGATCAGGGACACCGAACTTCATAGGATGTAATCCTCTCCGTGTTTTTCTCGGGCCAACACCGTGACGATCCCTTCTACCAGACCTCTTTCCCCACAACAGGATGGCTTCAGTCTGATTCTTTGACCTTCAGGTATCCAAACTATAGTCGAGAGGACGTGTCCTGTCACGTGGGTGTGAGATCATTTGGAGCAGCTTCAGTCAGGCTTCTGAATCTGACTCCTTGCCTCGTCCGTCAGGTCTTGCCAGAGATGAGGATGAGCTTCCACGAGGCGGGCGATATCAGCGAGATCCTTGATCCTCTTGCTTTGGCGAAGTCCAGGTTCAGACCAAGCTTTGATTTTTCCCTTGAGCGTATTTTCCAATGACGCTACTCGCATCAGGATGCCGTACACATCGGCTGGAACGGCACGTGACGGATATTCATGATAGAAATCTTCAGTACTGAGTTGAATGCTGACTGTTGAACGTCCTTTGAAATTGATGGACCGGGCAAAGCGCTCTGAACGGAATCCTGCCTGTTCCAGCAGAAATACAGCATGTTCGACGACATCGGTGGCAACCACAAGATCAACATCCTCTGTGACCATCGTCAATTCTCCCAGTTCTTCCTGAAAGTGTTCTTGGGATCCCTCCTTTCACAGAGACGGCTCGGAGAAACGCGATTCCTGGAAGATCGTGGACAGTTCCCACCATACGTCCAATTCGTCACCCGAGAAGATTCCCATCTCTCCTTTGGTGTCCGCGGCGTTGACCTCGTGCATGATTTGTTTGATCTCCCATAGCGCGGCCTCGGCTTTGTCACGGGAACGGTCTTTTACGACAGCCTGGCGCAAGCGATTCACCAGGGGACGCAATGGCTCTGCCAAGCGATCCGTAAAGTCTGCTCCGTGGGCCTCCAGTGCCGCGCAGATGGAATCCAGCACCTCAAGCAATCGATTGACTTCAGATCTCAGTGTCTTTCTCGCCATCCTGTGTCCAATCTGATCTCCCGTTATTGGATCTCTTCACAGCGAATGATTCGAAGGCCTATCCCATAATCCTTTCCATACCATCTGAGAGGTTGTTCGTAGGCTTCGTTAGTTTCATATAACACGGCAATGACACCATGTTCATTCAACAGACAGGGCTTGGATAACCCGAAAACACGGGTTCTCGATTGGAAACGGCTCCATTCACCTGTTCAGTGAAACAGATAGCAGGGGTAAGAATCAAGCGAAACAAGAGTAGCAGCATTGTCCGGTCTTTGTTCCCTTTCCCCTCCCTGACGTAGACCAAACCAGCATCGAAATCCAAATCTTTCACCCTCAATCGAACCAGTTCCATGAGTCGCAAACCGCTCTCGTATAGTAGCTCCACCATTAGTTTGTACTCAGAATCGACGGTCTCCAGCAGAAACCTTACCTCCTGCACGGACAAGACGACAGGCAGTTTTGTGCTCCGTCTGGCCCGTACTGTACAAGCCATTTTCTTCAGATCCACGCCCAGCACGTGCCTGCAAAGGAAAAGAAGGGCAATGCAGGCCCGATTCTGGGTAGAAGCGCTCACCTTTCTGGTGAGGGCAAGGTAGGTCGAATAGCTCTTCACCTGCTGACTCGTAACAGACCCCCGTATCTCGCTGTCTTCGCGGTATCTCAGGAAACGTCCCACTCACGCTGTGTATGTCTTTGCCGTCCGATGGGAGTAGTGTCGGATCTGCATGGCTCTTTCTACTGTCTCATTTGCCATTCCAAAATACTGTCGCTGTTCTTCGGTCTGTGAAGATACGCCGCCTATAGGTTGTCAAAGGTATCTTTGGGGCTGTGATCCGCAAACGCCAAGAACTCCCTCACCCATCCTACCGTGTAGAAAAGGTGTTTCGCTTGGGCAAGCTTCCTATCCTCCAGAAACTTCCGAATACTCCTCCAAGTCTCGTCTCGTAAATATTCAGTGAAAGCGATCCAAACGCAGCCCTTGGCGGAGAAGAGACAGAGATGCCGAATACACATTCGGCATCTGGGAGGGGATTTCACTTCCAAGGTGCATATCACGGCATTCCAATCTGTCTCCTCTTCCCACGACGGTTTATCTCTGGATCGACTTCACTGAATATTTACCTCGTCTCACAGGATTTGTCTTCATGAATATCTCCTTTTTCTGGATATGCAGACACGCCAGATATCATCGATATCCAAGCAAAAGACAGACCCCGCTCCTCCAACAAGGCACATAAGATCACATTTCCAGGCGTTTTCTATTTGACAAATCCTATAATCCACTCATAGAATCACGCCATGGAAAAAAGGAATCCCCTACAGCCCCGGTTTCCAAGAAAATCTGCATATTAATTTGTTCTGCGGAGAAAACATGAAGACATACAGATTCACAATACTGGTTGTCGCTCTTGCTCTCTTGTGCACCACGGGGCAGGGTGAAGACAAGAAGACTGAACCCGACCCTGTCCTCGTGAAGTTGCAGAGCGAGATTGAACAAGAGCTTGCCACGCTAGATCCCAAGCCCACGTTTGACATTCCCGAGAGCAGTGTCGGAAAGAGCCTAACCGTTCGCTACAAGACCCGACAATACACCATCCACCCAAAGAACAAGGCAGGACGCATTTCTGAAGATACGGTTCAGCGTGAAGGTCCGAGTGACGATGGTTTTCTTCTTCGTGTTCACGTTCAACGCTTTGGAGAAGTAAACCAAGCATGCGTCCCACAGACTATACGGGAGACCTACTGGTCCCTCGATTTACAGGTGTACGAAATAGAGAAGGAAGGGAAGCAGATCTACTTTGCTCTTGCGTACAACTCCAGAACAGAACCAGACCTTATCAAAAAGCTACAAGAGATCGCAGAACAAATTGGTGTACCTTATTCACCGAAGGCCGCGCCTTCGGTGAAAAGGTGACCATGACGTTCGAGCGACATCAATGGAAGTCCGAAGGGAAATAACCCAAGCACGAGGAGACCTAACCGCAGGGAGAGGCAAGTCGACATGAATCTGCGTCTTCGAGAGGTCACGAACGAGGATTTGCCGCTCATGAAGCAGTGGCTGCATGCGGATCATGTACGTAGCGCCTGGGGTGATCCCGATGCCAATCTCCTTTTGCTGTGCGAGCCACCAGCACATGGTGCTTGGCGGGCGATCAATTGGACAACCTCGAATCGCAGCGCGCCTTCGCCAAAGCGGGCTTTCGCAATATCCGAGAGTTCGACGACGTCCCGGACGGGCGATACGTACTTATGGCGCGTGGCCGCCCAAAGGCCGCTTAACCCATGAAAAAACTCGATCCCCGTTTCTGGGAGATCTTCTTTGAAGTGTATGAAAGCCTGCCCCGTCAAGGCCCCGGCAACCGTGCGTGCGCCGCAAGAGCTCTTGGCCTTTGCCACGAGCTGCCGGATTTCCCTGCGATCCTCGACTTGGGGTGCGGTGTCGGCGGACAGACCCGCCAGCTTGCCGAACTGACGTCGGGCTCCATCTTGGCAATCGATAGCCACGCGCAGAGTGTCGACCAGCTTCAAGCGGCTATTGCTGAGCGCGGGCTTTCGCAGCGCGTCAGCGCGGCGGTCGGAGATATGGCCCGTCCTGAGCAGCCGCTTGGAAGTTTCGATCTCATCTGGTCGGAGGGTGCGCTCTACAGTATCGGCCTCCGGAATGCCCTCAACGTCTGCCATGGACTACTGCGCCCGGGCGGCTACCTTGCGTTTGCCGACGCGGTCTGGAGCAAGGAGAACCCGCCTCCCGTAGCCAAGGCTAGTTTTGACCTGGATTATCCAACAATGGGATGGTTGGACGACAATTTGGCAGCGATACAAGATTGCGGATTCGAACTCGTCGGACACTTCACATTGCCAGATGAAGCGTGGTGGGACGATTTCTACACTCCCATGGAGGCTCGTATTGCTGAATTGCGCGGCAAGTATGCCAACGATGATGAAGCTTCAGCCATAATGGACCGACTCGCCGAGAAGCCTGAGATGCACCGCCACTATTCAGGCTTCTACGCCCATGAGTTCTTTGTGGTACGCCGCCCCTTTCAAAGTCGGAGCCCAAGATGAACGAAGCGCTCCAGCGGACGCGGACAAGCCTCGTCGCTGAGTTTTGGCGTTGGCAGAAAAAGAATTACCACAACAAGGAGTACAGCAACTATGCCAGAGCAACATAAAAATCGAATCCACATCAAGAAGGAAGCCGCACACGCCAGGCGTTACCTGAAAAGTATTTTGAACCGATTGGTGCCATGTCTGTTTTTCGGGTTCCTCGTTCTTGCACTGCCTGTCATAGCTCAACTGCCCGGCATGGAGTCGGAGCCCAGGGCGGAATCAAGGGTGTCGGACACAGGTAGACCAGAGGACGTTCCGCAATCGGCCGTGAATCAGCTAGATAACAACTTATCCGAAGTCGAAGAACATGCAGCAGGATTCCTGCGATACTGGCAGCGCTTCATGGGGGAAGACTCACCCTACCGCAGCCTCATCTTGGTAATCCTGACTCTCGTAGTCCTGTTGAACCTCAAGGCCTATCTGACCCGAGTCATGCGAAAAACCCTGAAGGCGAAGGCGTTCACAGAGGAGAACGCCACCGCGTTTCTCAAGATATGGAACAACTTATGGAAATTTGTTATAGCCATATTGACCATCATGGCTATGACCGGTTCTCTGCGCTTGCTGGGGCTAACAGCGGGCTTTTTCGGCATGATGTTGGGCTGGTCTTTGCAGCAACCGGTTACCGGCATCGCGGCATGGCTGATGATCATCCTCAAGAAACCGTTCAAGATAGGAGACCGCGTTATCATCGCTAGCATCACCGGGGATGTGACAGGCATCACGCTTACACATGTGATTCTTAATCAAGTGGGCGGATCGATCGGAGGCGAGGAGAAATCAGGCCGCGGAATTCTGATTCCGAATGCCATTCTGTTCCAGCACGTTATCATCAACTACACGCTGGAACAGGAATTCATGCTGGACGAAGTTCCCGTGCGTATAACCTTTGACTCAAACTGGGAGCGTGCCAAGGAAATCATGATCGCAGCCGCACAGGAAGTGACGGCGGACATCATCGCCAAGACTGGGCAGTCACCGTTCATCCGCGCTGAATTTCTGGACTGGGGCATACTCGTCCGCCTGCGGTACAACACCATTCCAGCAAAACGCCAGGAATTGTCCACTTACATTATCGAGCGATTGTTGCGCGATTTCGGCAAGGAATACCCTTTCGTCCGCTTTGCGACACCATCACAAACCATTCGATACCGACCGGAAGTCGGGGTCAACACGCCCGCAGATGTAAATGCATGGCAGAAAGAGCAGCATTAAGACCGATGAATAGCCAACCAGAAAGTGGACACGTACGCAAGTAAGCCGCACCGCTCTGCTCTGCGGCTCACTTGCGCCGGTCACTTTCGACGTTATGCCTTGAAGATCATGGCGACGGTCCAAGAAATTGCTAGAGTATATCCATGAAAACGGTATACGTGGAAACCTCGATCCTGAGCTGCTTGACCGCACGCCCCACGCGCGACCTTCTGGCCGCGGCTCGTCAGCAGATGACGCGTGAGTAGTGGAACACGCTCCGAACTCGTTTCGATCTCTTCGTCTCGCCACTAGTTTAACAGGAGGTCCAGCGCGGCGACTCGGACGCCGCGCGGCGTCGGGTCGAAGCCCTCGGTGACCTGCAAACACTTGAGATCG
>Ga0209498_1000124_pt1 | contig 43765 bp, 37 predicted proteins | sample WalLakDeSediment_FD_184131 | JGI IMG/M metagenome (GOLD analysis project Ga0209498, IMG submission 184131) | Lake sediment microbial communities from Walker lake, Nevada to study Microbial Dark Matter (Phase II) - Walker Lake 11/02/13 Deep... | ecosystem: Environmental > Aquatic > Freshwater >... | reverse complement strand
GGCACCGAAAAAGCGAAACCGGATTTGAATTGATAGTTCGACGTATCCTGTCGTGCTACCGATTGGACCGACTCTATGATATCCCTGAATCTCAGCGAGATCGGTATTTGAACGGAACTGCTCGCATTCGCTCCTATTTGCATACCGTCACGTTGATCACCTTTGACAAATGACTTGTCATTCAGTAAGAGCTCATAATCGAATGACGATAAGGATATACCGAGTTGATTCGGATTTTCGATCATAATATTGAAGAGCAATTCGAGAGATTCAAAAGAAACGTTTCCGAAATCAACCGATTCAATTTTGACAACGGGTTCTTTGACCCCTCCGCCGAGAATAGCATCAATGACGGCACATCCGGGCAACGAAGTAATCAATACGAATAATAATATGTAAGAATATTTTTTCATAATATAATCCATTCAATCAATTATTCTTTCTTTCTTCCCCTCCTCACTTATTTTTTTTCTCATTCAACCATGCACTCATGCATCCATGTATGCTTTTCACTCACTGGTCATAAAGAAAAACGGTTGCATCTGAAACGAGTGATAGTGGGGACGGAGCCTGTCGGTGTTGTAATATTTTTCTACGTTAATATTCTTTTTTGTACTGGTGACGATTTCGAGAGGCACGTTGTCGTATCGTCCGTTTTTAAGAACAACCAAGCGTCCATGAATTTTTTTCAATAAAAGATCGAGTGCCAGGTTGCCGTATGCCATGGGGACAATAGAATCGATGGCATCGGGATCCCCTCCCCGGACAAGATAGCCGAGTTTTTGATTGATGATGCCGATTCCGTGTCCGTTACTATATTTCGGCGAAAGTTCTTTTATACGCTCCGATACAAGATCGCCGATTCCGCCTAACTTTGCATGGCCGTATGCATCTGTTGTTTTGCTCTCGAATATCATTTCACCCCCCTCGAACATTGCACCTTCCGAAACAATGACTATGGAATATTTGCTGGGGTTTTTATTCCGGTCATAGACGAGAAGCTCCGCGAGTTTATCGATTTGAAATTTGTATTCGGGTATGACACAGCGATTTGCGGCGCCCGCGAATGTGGGAAGCATAGCGGTAAAACCGGCATATCTGCCGAATACTTCCAGTACCATGATCCGTTCGTGCGACCCTGCCGAGGTACGAAGTGTATTGACCAGCATTATTGTCCGTGAAATGCAGGTGCTGAATCCGATGCAGTAATCGGTCCCCGGTACATCGTTATCCATGGTTTTTGGAATGGCAATAACCTTGAACCCCTCCTGTTGCAACCGAACGCCGTAGCTTAGTGTATCGTCCCCTCCTATAGGGATAAGGTATTCCATCCCCAGATAATCAAGGTTCTTCAGAACTTCATCTGTCAAATCGTTTTTCTTCTCTTTGTATACATCTTTGAGGTGATCGGGCACGTTTAATTTCGATACATTCGAAGGATTTGTTCTGGAGCTGTGTAAAAACGTGCCGCCCGTCCTGCCGGTTTTATTTACCAGCTCTTCGGTGAGCGTGAGGTAGTTTCCACTGTTATCATACGAATCGTCACGGACCATATCTACGAGACCTGCCCAACCACGGCGTATGCCGATGACTTTAAATCCTTCCCGAATAGCCCTGATCGTAACCGCGCGAATTGCCGGATTTAAACCGGGTACATCTCCTCCTCCCGTTATTATCCCTATAACACCTTTATTAGTCTTACTCATCGATGTTCCCTTCCTTCCTGTGTATTATTAAAAAAATCCTATCTGACGCTGAATTTCCACGACAAACAAAACGAGTGCAACAATAATAAAAACTGCACCCAGAATTTTCTTTATGAGCTGCTGCGTTGTTAATCCCCTGAATTCATCAAGAATTGAAGTTGTCGGCTTAAAGTCAAGTACGAGAAAGCCCGCACCGATTGCAAAGGCAACTATCGCGCCGACAGGTTCCTGCAAAATGAACAACACAATACCGAGTATGACCAGAATACCACCCAGGATGAATGAAAATATAAACCAGTTCATAGGCAAGTCCTTTTTGAAGTTGTGCTGGATTTTGAAATCACAGATTTAAAGTAATTATGTTTGCGTAAAATAGCAATATCCCGTATTTTATACAATATTATTTTTCACATAATAATCTGTTCATATAACTACACTATATTGATGTAAAACTAATCCAATGTTAACAGTTAGGAAGGATTCAATGGCCTTAAAAAATAAACAAACGGGTATTGCACGACGTACATTTTTACGGACGGGAGCCGCTTCAGCCGTATTTCTCGGTTCCGGCATCTGGACAACGGATGCTCTGCGTGCAACAACCTTTGCACAGACAAGAAAGGGCGAAGCACGGAATATCATTTTCCTTGTGAGCGACGGGATGAGCAGCGGGACACTTACGCTTGCGGATTTAATGCTTCGCAGGCGTGACGGAAGATCATCCAACTGGATAAAACTTTATGAACGTCCGGATATCCGGCGCGGCTTGATGGATATGGCATCCCGTAACTCGGTCGTGACATGCTCCGCCGCTGCCTCGTCATCATGGGGATGTGGGTACCGGGTGACCAACGGTGTTGTTAACTGGGGACCCAACGATGAACAATATACTCCGGTATTAAAATACTTTCGTGACGCCGGGAAAGGAACCGGACTAGTTACAACAGCCACAATAACGCACGCAACACCGGCAGGGTTCTCAGCAAATGTGCCGAACCGCAACATGCAGGAGACCATTGCCGAACAGTACCTCGAACGCCGGTATGATGTGCTACTCGGCGGAGGTAATTTGTTCTATCATAAAGATCTTCGTTCAGACGGACGTGATCTTTATGCAGACTATGAAAACGCAGACTATCACGTCGTGAAGCAAAAGAATAACCTCTTCAATATACCGAGTGACGATAAACAGCTTCTCGGTATATTTTATGACGGCCATGTTCCCTACACGCTCGATCACATTAATACACCTGAATACCGCCAGAACATCCCGACTCTAGCCGAGATGACGCAGATAGCATTGAATCGTCTCTCAAAAAATAAAAATGGATTCATTATGCAGGTCGAGGGCGCACGCGTCGACCACGCAGCGCATAGTAATGATGTCGGCGGATTAATATTCGATCAGATAGCATTCGATGATGCGGTCGGTGTTGCAGTCGAGTTCGCAAATGAAAACCCCGATACACTCGTCATCGTTACTACCGATCACGGAAATGCTAATCCCGGCCTGAACGGGGTCGGTTCGGGATATGAGGGATCGAATGTTAATTTTGACCGAATTCAGGAATTCAAGCATACTTCCAACTGGATACTCGGCGGTCTCAGTGCAGAGAGTACAACCTCACAGATTCGCGAACGGGTTGAAGAGGCGACCGGTATACAAATCACCGGTAAAGAAGCGGTGGCGTTACAGGACTCCTACAGAAATATGTTCTATGCGGTCTACCCGATGATGAACCGGCCGAGTGCTGTTATGGGTCAGATATTAGCAAATTACACTTCGGTCAATTGGATCGGCTCGTCTCATACTGCCGATTACGTCGAGCTTGCCGCATTCGGACCGGGCAGCGAAGCGATCGGAGCGTTTACGAAGAATACCCGGTTGTTTGAGGTTATGACAGAGGCGGCGGGTGTGGAGGTGGAACGCGCGTAGGGCGTGGTGCAGGGTGCATGGGGCGTGGAGCATGGGGCTTAGGGCATGGGGCATGGGGTAACGGGCGTGGACACCATCTGAGCAGAGCGTTGTGCTGATGGAGATGGCGTCCACGTTGCGGTATTTTAATCGCAATTCTTGCCAAAATTCCGTATATTGTCATCTTTCTGACAGCTTCCCGTTGTTAGGAATGTTTTATTATTATTAAATGTTTCTTAAGTAATCAAAAGAAACCAATCCAGAACAAAGAATCATGGATGACAATGAAAACCGGCTTTATAAGTTTACTAACCGTTATTGCAATTATATTGGTATCGACAGGTGCGCTTGCACAGTTCGAATTCGGAGGGGCGTCGAGTGCGGATAAACTATCCGTAGAATCCTATCTCTCGGTGGATTTTGTCCACCCGGGTGCGGAGTTCTATGCCGCGGTGAAAATGGATATCGATGAGAAATGGCACGTCAATGCGCATATCCCGACATACGACTATCTTATCGGAACCGAGTTAATTCTGAAGGAAATAGACGGCATCGAAATTCTGGGTATCGGCTATCCCGAATCGGTCCGATATAAGTTTGCCTTTGCCGAGGATGAGCTCGACGTTTACGAGGGGATAAGTTATATTTATCTTCGCCTCAGAGCCTCCCGCGATCTCGTACCTGACGATTATACGCTTGAAGGAATGCTCCGCGTACAGGCGTGTGACGATGACGTATGTCTTGCGCCCGGAAATAAAGATGTAACGATACATATACCGGTCGTCGGTTATGATCAACCGGCGAATCAGATCAACAGTGATATATTTACCGATGAAGCTCTCGGTGCCGTGCGGTCCGGAATATCGGAAGATATCACTGATGATGCCGGGGAATTCGCGGCGCTGTTCGATGAAGGCAATATATTGATCGCTTTCGGTGTGATTTTTTTAATCGGTCTGGCACTGAATCTGACTCCCTGCGTCTATCCTATGCTGACCGTCACGGTGTCGGTCTTCGGTGCGCAGACGGATACGAACACACTTCGGGTATTTTTTAAGGCACTTATATATGTGCTCGGCATTGCCACCATGTACAGCGTCCTTGGTGTTATGGCAGCATTGAGCGGCGGATTGTTCGGTGCCGTGCTTCAATCCACCTGGGTGTTGGTCGGAATCGGTGTTTTATTCTTTCTGCTCTCATTAAGTTTGTTCGGACTATATGAGATTCAAATGCCGTACTGGTTGACAAGCAAACTTGGAGGACAGCAAAAAGCGGGTGTTCTCGGGATTTACATATCGGGTCTTGTCGTCGGTATCTTTGCAGCTCCGTGTATCGGACCGCCGATTATTGCGCTGCTTGCTTTTGTCGGAGCCCGGGGCGATGTGCTGTTCGGATTCCTTGCATTTTTCATTTTGAGTCTCGGATTAGGATTGCCATATTTGATACTCGGAACCTTCTCGGGGCTGTTAAGCAAGCTGCCGAAATCCGGTTCATGGATGGAATGGGTGAAAAAGGTACTCGGTATTATTCTCATCGGTGTTGGTTTCTTCTATATCTCTCTTGCTTTCAATCCAAAAATGATCTACTACCTGATCCCGCTCACGCTCGTTATCGGCGGTATATATCTCGGGTTTGTTGAACGTTCAACCACACGGGGTACATATTTCCCGTGGGTCAAACGTATTGTCGGTACGGCTGCGATTGTCGGCGGTATTATGTTTTATATCGCCGGTCAGAAACCGAGTCTCGAATGGGAAGAATATTCGCAAAGCCGTGTCGAAGAAGCGCTTGCGAGTAATCAGCAGGTCGTTCTGTATTTCTCCGCCGATTGGTGCATCCCGTGTCTCGAACTTGACCGGATGACGTTCACCAACGAACGGGTCATCGGCGAGATGCAAAAATTCCGTCTGCTGAAAGTCGATCTTACCAATTTCGATTCACCCGAATCTGCGGAAGTACGGCAGCGCTATAACATAGCCGGGGTCCCGACAATCGTATTCATCGATGAGACGGGGGATGAGTTTAGCCAGATACGTGTTGTCGGTTTTATCAATGCAAACGAGATGCTCAGCCGGGTAGAGAGAATGCGGACAAGGATGGCGGTAGGTGAGGTTGGATTAATAGAGTGAGGTTTTTCGGAATGTGTGGTGGGTAGATGGTTCCCACCTGTGTGAAGGCCCTGTGTGCATTTGGGTCCTGCTTTAGGCCTGCGCACAAGTGGGAACCATCACTGCTGATTTTCAATAGCTTTGGTCCTTTAACAGTTTGTTTTTTTATGAACTTTTCTGCTTTCTTTTACAAGATGGACCCCACTTTGCCTGCGCACAAGTGGGAACCATCACTGCTGATTTTCAATAGCTTTGGTCCTTTAACAGTTTGTTTTTTTATGAACTTTTCTGCTTTCTTTTACAAGATGGACCCCACTTTGCCATCGCGCTGCTTTATCATACTTCGCTTTGGCCCCATCATTCCCTCGCTTGCTTTTCACCACAAAAAATCCGTAATTGATTACAAATCAACAATTCATAACATACCATAAGAGGTACCAATAATACTTATGTCCCGACAAATCACCGACCTCGAACCGAAACACTTATATCATTATTTCAATAAAATCAATCAAATACCCCGCTGCTCAAAAAATGAACAAAAAGTAGGGGAATATCTGCTCTCGCTCGCAAAAGAGAAAGGCCTGGAGTCGGATATCGATTCCACGGGTAACGTTGTCATCCGCGTGCCGGCGACTCCCGGCAAAGAGTCTGCACCGACCGTCATTCTACAGTCCCATACCGACATGGTGTGCGAGAAGAATAAGGGAACCGAACACGATTTTTCACGAGACCCTATAAAAATGAAGATCAACGGCGACTGGGTTGAAGCCGAGGGTACGACACTTGGTTCCGATAACGGAATCGGTGTCGCGGCATCGCTTGCTATCCTGCATGAACAGGATGTCGTGCACGGTCCGCTTGAGCTGCTCTTTACCGTGGATGAAGAAACGGGATTGACCGGTGCGCAATCGCTCAGGAGAGATTTTCTCAAAGGCAGAATACTTCTTAACATGGATTCCGAAGAGGAAGGTGAACTCTATATCGGCTGTGCAGGCGGTAAAGATACAACCGGAGAGTTTCCGGCTGTGTATGAGAATATTCCCGGCGGGTATGTTCCCGTGCGTATTGCCGTAACCGGATTGAAAGGAGGACATTCGGGGATAGATATTCAACTGGGACGCGCAAATGCAATAAAATTACTCGCAAAAACCCTGCAGAAAATTTATAGCGAAGCCCCTTTTTACATCGCTACCATAGAGGGCGGGAGCAAACGTAACGCGATCCCGCGTGAAGCTGAAGCCGTGATTTTTATGAAGTCCGATGCGATGACTCTTGTGAAGGAAATAACCGCCGGGCTGGCAAAGGATTTGCGCTCCGACTATGCATCGACCGATCCCGATCTGAATATTTCAGTGGAAGACGTCACGGAATCGTTTCAAAAAGTCTTTTCTTCCGACTCTTCCTCAACTTTGATCCGTTTACTCGATGATTTACCCCATGGCGTTATTGCTATGAGCGCCGACGTACCGGGTCTCGTTGAAACTTCCACCAATCTCGCCACGATAACAATGAAAAACGGTATTGTGGTAATCGGCACAAGCCAGCGGAGTTCAATCGACAAAGAGCGCGACGCAGCCGCAAAAAAGATTGCACAGCAAATGACTTCGGCCGGATCGACCGCGAAACATTCGGACGGGTATCCGGGGTGGAAACCAAATCTTGATTCAGATATCCTGAAGATCACCAAAAGCATATTCACTCAGTATTACGAGAAAGAACCGGCAGTAAAAGCCATCCATGCCGGTCTGGAGTGCGGTATTATCGGTGAAAAATATCCCGGGATGGATATGATATCGTTCGGGCCCACGATTACCGGACCTCATTCTCCCGACGAGCGGGTACATATTTCTTCGGTGAAAAATTTTTATACCTGTCTGTTGCTTATCCTGAAAAAGCTTGCGGAGTAATAGCTTTGCGTTTCATAATGGAATAGCGTAACTTTATTGTTTAAAACGAGAGAAGTTACAGAAACCTGTTATGAGTACACCAGACACAGAGAAAAGCACGACGGGATTTGAATCGATTGCCGCGAAGAAACGCATTCTTATCAGAGGGGCTCGTGTCCATAATCTGAAAAATATTTCCCTCGAATTGCCGCGCAACCGGTTTATAGTTGTTACCGGTGTCAGCGGTTCGGGGAAATCATCACTCGCATTCGATACAATATATGCCGAGGGACAACGGCGATACGTCGAAAGTCTTTCTGCATACGCACGTCAATTCCTCGAGCGCATGGAAAAACCCGATCTCGATTTTGTCGAAGGCATCAGTCCCGCAGTTGCTATCGAACAAAAAACCAGTACGAGAAATCCACGCTCCACCGTCGGAACAACCACTGAGATTTATGATTACCTCCGGCTTCTATTCGGACGAATAGGAAAAATCTATTGTACTAACTGCGACCGGCTCGTGGTGCGCGATACCATCCCCATCATTCTCAATGAACTCCGGAAAGAAAAACGCGGCACACGATTTTATATTCTGTTTCGCCCGCATAAAGAGAAAGAATTATCTTTCCGTGAAGCATTACAACTTTTTCAGGAAGAAGGCTTCACCCGTTTCTTTCTCGACGGGGAGATCAGGGAGATCGGTGAACTTGATCCGGAAAAACTCGATGAAGATAATCCGCCCCTGGTGCTTGTCGACAGACTGATCTGGCGCGGCGATGAGACGGAATCACGTGTAGCCGATTCAATTGAAATTGCCTATAATCACGGCGACGCATCGGCGATAATTCATTTTGTCGATGACGGACGACAATTACATTTTAGTCAGCGGTTTGAGTGTTCCTATTGCAGTATACCGTATGATGAACCCGAACCGCGATTATTTTCTTTTAATAATCCTTTCGGTGCGTGTCCGGAGTGTCAGGGGTTCGGCAGGGCAATGGGTATCGATATGGATAAAGTAGTACCCGATAAAGAGAAGTCGCTTCGTGAAGGTGCAATTCATCCGTGGACATTCCCCAAGTTCCGGGAAAATCTCCGTTCGTTGCTTCGCGTTGCGGATGACGCGGGGATTCCGGTTGATGTTCCCTTCAGGGAACTCACCGATGAACATATCGATACCTTGTTTTCGGGGTATGGTTCATCTGATGGTTTGAACGGGTTTTTTAAAAAACTTGAAAGAAAAACATATAAAATCCACTATCGTGTTCTTTTAAGCAGATATCGCGGGTACACACGGTGTCCGGGTTGCGGCGGTGCACGGCTGCGGAAAGCAGCGTTAACGGTGAAAATCGGAAGGAAGCAGGATGGTACCGAACGTACGATCGACCGGATCATAAAAATGTCCATCTCCGATGCCCTCCGATACTTTCAGAAATTACCGTTAGCCGGGTTCGAGAAAGGTGTGGCGGCGCGTATTCTTGAGGAAATCACCCGTCGATTGGAATATTTACAGGAAGTCGGCATCGGTTATCTCACGCTCGACCGTTTATCAAGCACGTTATCGGGAGGCGAGTCACAGCGTATTAATCTTGCGACCGCTCTCGGATCATCGCTTGTCGGATCGTTATATGTCCTGGATGAGCCAAGCATCGGATTGCATCCGCGTGATAACCAGAGACTCATCGGTATCCTGAAGCGTTTGCGCGATGCCGGTAATACCGTGCTCGTCGTCGAACACGACGAGGCGATGATACGATCTGCCGATCATATAGTCGATATGGGACCGCTTGCGGGTGAAGAAGGAGGCCGGGTAGTATACAACGGTCCGATAGATTCGTTATTACAGAACAATACAGATTCTTTGACCGCAGCTTATCTGACCGGCCGGAAAAAAATTCCCATCCCGGAAACCTCTAAACGCCGTGGTCGCGCGTCACGTGAACTTGTTATCACGGGTGCCTGTGAACATAATTTGAAAAATATTACCGTACAAATCCCCCTGCACCGGTTTGTTTGCGTCACGGGTGTGAGCGGATCCGGTAAGAGCACGCTTGTACAGAGTATTATTTATTCGGGTCTGCGAAAATTGAAGGGGGATTTCGATGGTGAGGTCGGTGCGTTTTCCTCGATAAAGGGAGATGCTATGATCGATCACGTAGAACTTGTCGATCAATCGCCTATCGGAAGAACCCCGAGATCGAATGCAGTAACATACGTAAAAGCATTCGACGTTGTGCGTGATTTGTTTGCATCGACTCATCAATCGCGGGTTCGCGGTTACAAACCCGGGCATTTTTCCTTTAACGTACCCGGAGGCAGATGCGATGAGTGCGAAGGTGACGGATATGTGAAGATTGAAATGCAGTTTCTCCCCGATATCTATCTTACCTGTGAAAGCTGTAAAGGGAAGCGATACAAAAAAGAAGTTTTAGGTATCAAGTGGCAGGGGCTTTCCATCGATGATGTTCTTTCGATGACAGTGAAGGATGCGCTGACGGAATTCCGTAAACATAAGGGGGGACAAAAAATTGTGAAAAGACTGCAGGTGCTGCAGGATGTAGGTCTGGGCTATCTTCGTCTCGGACAACCCGCGACAACACTCAGCGGCGGCGAAGCGCAACGTGTAAAGCTTGCCGCGCATCTCATAGAACGGGAAAAGAGCGATCATACGCTTTTCATTCTGGACGAACCGACCACCGGTTTACATTTCGATGATATTGCGCATTTGTTGGGTTGTTTCGAGCAACTCATTGCAGCGGGTCACTCGATACTTGTGATTGAACATAATATGGAAGTGATCAAATGTGCCGACTATATTATCGACCTCGGCCCGGGAGGCGGTGACGCGGGTGGTAGTATCGTTGCCGAAGGTATGCCTGAAGAAATCGTGAAAGTGCCGGAGTCTGAGACGGGAAAAATACTTGCCGATTATTTATAAAACCTTATTATCGCATCGAACCGAATGTAAACGTAATAAAAAACCCGCCGAACTGTTTCTTCCGCCGGAAATGTAAATCATTCTCTGATGTGGTTTTTTCAGCGTCTATCATACTTGTTATGCCGCTAAAATAGGGCACGAAATAATATCGAAAATTGACCCCGACAAGGTTAGATGGATCTGATCCGACATACGCTCCCGCACCGATAAATCCGCCGAGTGTATGGTACGCTTTTCCGTTTCCAAGAGCTTTAAAGAAACTTTGTTCGTAGGGTGATGCATAGATCAGACTCGGACCGATGCCGACGGAAATAAACGGACGGAAGTTATCCATAATCTGATCTTTAAACAGCCGGTATTGTGCACCGATATGAAGCGGTGCGACAAGAAACCGATTAATTTTACCCGGAATAAATTTTTCACCCCAGATTGTCATGTATTCTTTTTCCTGCGAGTCTTTTGATTCGGAGACCGAAAGACTTATAAATCCGGCGATAGTAGGGGTGATCTCCCGCCAGTAAAAACCTCCCGCTCCGATTCCGCCGTCCGATATAAGGACATCGAATCCCCACGCTTTTCGCAGATCGTCAGCAGGTACATTGCTTTGAGCAAAAACAGGTAAAACCGTTAATGCAAGAAGCAAAACCAATGTAGTGATTCCTATAAATCCAATCCCATCCGAAAGCCGTCTCATAACAATTCCTTTTTCGTCAGCCATTTTCTAATTAAAACCTTTTAAGATATAAAGTAGTTCCTCTTTCGGAAACATGCAAATGATTAACTGCGTCGCAAGTCTGCTTTCACAATATGCTTAAAAAGCCCGGAATACAAACAATTTTAAATACATTGTCTCGGGCATGTACGGCGATATCGGATGATCGTACGAAGCGCCGCGTCTTTCGAGTAACTGAAGTGATCTGTTGTTACGATGCGCAGCGTGTGTAACGGTATGGAAAAATGCTTCTTCATTTATGTGGTATGAACAACAGGCAGTTACCATATAACCGGGTGACCCAAGGACCTTAAAAGCGTTATCATGAATTGCGCGGTACGCCTGCAGTGCGGGGCCTACGTTTTTCTTGGATCGGGTAAATGAAGGTGGATCGACGATTACAAGGTCGAATAATCGTTGCTTCTCTTTGAATGCGACAAGAGTTTTTTCTGCGTCAGCGCACATAAATTCGATTCGATCCGCGAGCTTATTCAGGCGCGCATTTTCTTTCGCGCGTTCGATCGCTCCTTCGGACGAATCAACTGTCGTCACTGATTTCGCCCCGCCGACTGCAGCGTTCAGTGAGAATGCGCCGTCATAACTATAACAATCGAGTACGCGCATTCCTTTGCAATACGACTGTATCATAGTATGGTTCATCCGCTGATCCAGGAACCATCCGGTTTTTTGTCCGTGAAGGATATCGATATTGTAGATAAGTCCGTTGATACCTACCTGGAGGGGAGGATTCGGCATTGCTCCGCGGGCGATTTTTGTTTCAAGCGGTAATTGTTCGAGTTCACGAAGGTGCGTTTCATTCTTCTCAATGATCGCAGATGGCTTTATCAGTGAATCTATCACATCATACAAGAGGGTTTTGAGACGTTCCATGCCTGCAGAAACGATCTGAGCGACCACGACCGGACCGTAGCGGTCAAGAATGAAGCCGGGTAAGAGATCGCTTTCACCGTTTACAACCCGGTATACTTTTGAGTCGGGAAAAAGGTGTTTCCGGTGTTGCAGAGCGGATGCAATGCGTGTCCGGAAAAAAGTAAAATCGATCGGTTCTTCTTTACGCGACAGCAGACGAATTGCAATCAGCGAGTGAGGATTGTAAAACCCTTTTCCGAGCGGCATGCCGTCGTTGCGTAACACAGTTACGATATCACCGGTCTCCGCTTCGCCGTCGATTCTCTGAATTTCATTACTGAACACCCACTGGTGTCCGCCGACGATGCGGTGATGCTCTTTGGGTTTAAGAGTTACGAGCGCATGTTTCACGATAGTATATTATGCAATAGTTCGTATGATTTCCATGATAACATTTGGTGGCAGAATCCATTCCAGGCTTCCGCGGATATGCCGGGTGTATTCGGCAATAAATACTTTCACAAGACTACCTTTTTTAATCGTGATGAAGCTTTGCTCATTTCCGCTGACGAGCCGTGAGATAGTCCGGCTGATAAGCGGTTCGTGACCGACCATTAAAACTGATAGCTTGTGTGTTTCTTTCAGGATGTTGATTAAATCGTCAGTATCTCCCGGGGGTGTAAGGGGCATACAAGATCCGATCTCCAGATCGGTCTGTAAAATTTCCCTGATAATAGTAGCGGTTTCCTTAGCGCGTTGAAAGTCGCTGCAGAGTATCTGGTCCAGTTTAATGTCCAGTGCTTTCATTGCAAGGGCAATGTTTTTGATTGATTCTATACCGGCGGATGTTAAAACAGAGTCATCCGAATATAATGGTTCTGCCTCGCCGTGCCGGAGAAAATAAAGATCCATTATTGTTCCTATTTTTTCTTTGTGTTCCTGCGAACGTCCGCATATCCCTTTTTTATAACGTCGTAAATGTAATGCAATCGATCGTTGTAAGGAATAAACGCCGATTTCATTGCATTGATCGTTATTTTTTCGAGATCGTCAACGTTGAGCTTAAAGATGTCGGCTGCTATCTGGTATTCCTTGCTCATTGTTGTATCGCTCATGAGACGATCATCGGTGTTTATTGTTACACGATATTTTGCATTGTAGTATAATCCAAAGGGATGATCTTCAAGGCTCGGTGCCGCACCCGTATGGACATTGCTGCTCAAACACATTTCCAACGGGATCCGTTTATCGAGAACATACTGTGCTAACTGTCCGAACTTCACGATTTGATTGTCATGCACGGTAATGTCTTCCTGTAATTGTGTCGCGTGACCGATCCGGTGAGCGCCACACCATTGTATTGCCTGCCAGATTGATTCTTTTCCGAAGGCCTCGCCCGCATGGACTGTTATATTAAAGTTTTGCCTTTGAATGTAATGAAACGCATCGACATGTTTTTTCGGGGGATAACCGCCTTCTTCGCCCGCAAGATCGAATCCAACCACCCCGCGATTGCGGAAGTCGACCGCAAGCTCTGCCATTTCGAGCGACAGGTGCATATTACGCATCGCACAGATGATCAAACCAAAGCCCACACCGAAATCTTTCTTTCCGCGCTCGAGTCCGTCGAGCACGGCAGAGACGACATCCTCCCAGTGTAATCCGCTTCCGGTATGGAATACCGGCGCAAACCGCGTCTCAACATAGACGACCCCGTCATTGTACATATCCTCCATCATTTCATAAGCAGTGCGTTCAAGGGCTTCGGGTGTTTGCATGACACCGCATGTATGTTGAAATCCTTCAAGATATTCGGGCAAACTTCCCTTATTCGCCCCGCGAAAGAACCATTCGGCAAGCTCCCCCGCATCTTCTGTCGGCAATTTATCATACTTCTGATCCCGCGCAAGCTCGATGATGGTCTGCGGTCGTAATCCGCCGTCAAGGTGGTCGTGCAGTAATACCTTCGGTAATGTTCGTAAAAATTTAAGTGAGTATTTCATTTTAATATCCCCGATTGTTTTTCAACATAGTGTAATAGTGAACCGTCTTGTATAAGAGACAATATTGTTTGGACGTCGTTGTGCAGTACCCGATCGTTTGTAAGGTGATCGATATGTTCGCGTATAAAGTCATACGCTGCCTGCGCACCGATGCCGGCCTGCATAATGGTTTTTTTCTTTGGATGAACGCGTGAAAAATCCATACCCTGGCACGAGGTAAGAAACTCTATCGCGATAACGGTCTGAACGTTTTTAAGGATCCTGTACGCTTTTTGGGCCGCAATCGATCCCATGCTGTTATGATCTTCCTGGTTTGCCGAGGTGGGAATGGAATCGACGCTTGCCGGATGGGCAAGGACTTTATTTTCCGAAACCAGCGAAGCGGCGGTATACTGAGCAATCATCATTCCGGAATGCAGCCCGCCCCGTGTCGTAAGGAATCTGGGCAACCCGCTTAAGGATCCGTTCACAAGCCGTTCAATGCGTCGTTCGGAAATGTTGGCCAGTTCCGAAAGTGCGATGCCGAGGAAATCGGCGGCAAGTGCGATCGGTTGACCGTGAAAATTGCCGCCTTCTATATGTATGCCTTCACGCGAAAAGATGAGCGGGTTATCGTTTGCGGAATTTAATTCAACCGATAAAATATCGTAGACATAGGTAATCGCGTCTCTCGATGCGCCATGCACCTGTGGTATACAACGGATTGAATATGCGTCCTGTACCCGGGGGTCGTCATGCAAATGTGAGCGGCGAATTTCGCTTTTTCTCAATAATCGTCGCATATTTGCGGCGGAATCGTTTTGTCCCCGAAGCGGACGCAGCCGGTGAAGACGGGCATCGAATGCACGCGGTGTTCCTTTTAACGCCTCCAATGTCACCGCCGCTGCAACATCGCTCAGTTTCATCAAGCGGACAGCCTCAAGAACGGCGATTGCCGTATAAGCCGTCATCATCTGTGTACCGTTAATGAGTGCAAGTCCCTCTTTCGCGGATAATGTCACCGGTTGAAGTCCGGCAAGCCGGAGTGCTTTGCTTGCCCGGATTTTCTTGCCTTTGTACGACACCATACCCACTCCCATCATCGTCAGTACCAGATGCGAAAGCTGCACGAGGTCGCCCGATGCGCCCACGGATCCCTGGGAGGGTATTACGGGAATGATGCCCGAGTTATACATATTTATGAGAAGGTTAAGGGTCTCCGGACGGATTCCTGAGTAACCTTTTGCCAGTGTGTTGATACGGAGTACCATCATCGCGCGGACGATCTCGTCCGGCATCGGATCACCCGCACCCACGGCATGGCTGTAAATAAGGTTCTTTTGAAGTTGTTCGATATCTTTAAGGTCAATTCGCACATTACTGAATTCACCGAACCCGGTTGTCACACCGTAAATTGTTGCATCTTTATCCAACCAATCCTCAATTACCATGCGTGCTTTTTTGACCGCCTTATGGGCATTATCGCTCAGACGAACCGGCTTGCTGTTGGTATGAGCTAATTCGTAAAGCTGAGGGATGGAAAGTGAGTTACCATCTATAAGTATCGCCATAGACAGATCATAAAAGATAATAAGGTTTGGAATAAACTAAATTCTTCTAATGTAGTCAAAAAACCTGTTATTTTCCACTATGTTCAACCACGGCGGTAACGATGGTCACTGTCGGTGATGTTGTAACGAAAGAATGACTGTAATTGGGGAAATTCCGGTTAGATTAAGAAAAACATCACTTTTTATCGGAATAATTTTTATTATATAATTCGATTGCTTCGCGGATAACGTTTTCGGCCTCGTGCCTTCCGCGGATATGGTCGACATCGACTTTTTTTTCTTCAAGAATTTTATAATCGAGAAAGAAGCGTCTTAGTTCCCGGCTTCTGTGCGGGGATAGCGCAGATACATCGAAGAAGTGATCATACTCCGGATCGTCTATTTGTACGGCTATGATCTTATCGTCCCGGCCTTTCTCATCATGCATCGTGATAACACCAATTGCACGTGCCCGTACAATTGTGAGAGGATACACGGACTCCTGGCCGAGTGCAAGAATATCAAGCGGGTCACCGTCGTCGCAGAACGTGCGGGGTATGAAACCATAGTTTGCCGGGTAATGTACCGCGCTGTGCAGCACGCGGTCAAGCCGCAGCATGCCGGTTTCTTTGTCGAGTTCATATTTATTTTTGCTTCCTTTTGGGATCTCGATGACAGCCTGTACAAATTTTTCTATATCGTCACCGATCGAAACGTCATGCCATGGGTTCATAATAATCGTGTATGTTCTGTTGTTTAATTAGCTAATGGGTATTTAACGTGTAGCAGAATCTTTTTATGCTCGGATAACGGGTAAAATAAGACAGCTCGGTCCGCCGGTACCTGCAATGAACTCCGACAGCTCTACCTCGTGCACAACCACGTCATTGTTTTTTAAAATTTCAATTGTTTCTCTGATTGCCGTCCCGGCAATAACTACATTCGGCTCAACGGTTATTACGTTTCCTGAAGAAAATCCCGAGCGTGGGACGGTGATCGTATCGAATCCCTCGAAATACCGTTTTGGGAATATATCTTTCGTACATAATACACGATCAGGGGCAATGACACTCATCGCACCGCCGATGTGAAGATACGGAGGAGGAATTTTTGTGATCCGTACACGGTACCCCATTCGCAGTAATATCCTTGCGACCTGATCCGTTCCTTCATTATTTGTCCGTGATGAATGTCCGATAAAAGCTACATTCCCCGCAAGTATGATATCGCCCCCCTCCGCCGTTGCCGGTTCGGTGATATGACCGATAACAGGGACATCCAGGTTTAAAAGTTCCTGCTCTATCCATGCGCACTCGTTACGTCTGCTCTCAAGGCCCATTCTGGTAATGATGGCACCTTCAGGAGTCACAACTGCACCGTCCCGTACGAACACGGAATTGGGGTGACCTTTTAGTTCGGAAATGGTGATGACGTCGACTTCAAGCGATATAAGTAATGCACACAAATGTTCATGCTGTTTGAGTGCACGTTCCTGATCCGGTTTTTGAGCAAAATTATGGGCTGTAAGGTCATCGGGATGTGCGTATTCCGATTGCGGTATTGCGAGGATGACTTGTTTTAAAGAGTTACCTTCGTTCCGGATCATGTGCGAGATAGTTCCTCGAAAATGTGTCAGCTTTAATGTAAGGTAATTTCGGGTATGATTCAATAAAAGATAAATCTACTCTAATACACCTGTTTCGGTATATAAAGCAGTTGCCCTCATACATAGTTTACCATCTCGATCTGTTCATTACTTATGCAAGAGGGTATTTACCCGTTAAGCCGGAATCAATCGATTATAATCCCTCGGGTTTCTTCGCTGCCTCCGGCTCGAGTGCAAGTTTTCTGCATTGCGCGACCCACGCATCACGCTTGATTCGACCTTTAAAACCTTCAAGCTGATCATTGGCGTATTTCACGTCCTCGGGCCGCCAGTCGGCGATTTGCCAGAAATAATATACGCCGATACGATGTAACATCTTTTCAAGTACATTGGCTACTCCCTTGATGAGCTTCAGATCATCAGGGTTACCAAACACGGGTTGTGACAACAGATTGCGGCTACCTTCCTTCACTTCTGAGGCGGCGGGTAAAGGGGGTTGAGTTCCTGCAGGTGGGGCAACCATATATTTCTCCATTGCCGCAAGATGGGTCTGTATAGGTTCAAGATCTATAGTTGTTGCAGGTGGTATCTTGATATCTTTTACGGCGCGCTCGAGTGCATCGATCCGTTCATTCAACGGTGTCAGGTCCATCCTGGATTCAAGGCTGCTGCGCCATTGTTCTCGTTCCTTTTCCATTTTGTTGTATTCTGAGGTTACGTCCTCGTAATACCGACGACACCACCAGTATCCGAGAAGTGCTCCAAGAACGGCTGCCACAAGCAGTAATACGAATATTTTGAAGAGAAGGATAGTCATGTTAAAATTTTCTCCTGTATGTTTTCAGTTATTGTTGGGTTTGAACCCGGCTCAGGGCAGGTCCACTTTAAATTCAATTCGGCGGTTCATTGCCCGCCCCTCTTCGGTGGTGTTGTCACCGATCGGCCTTTCCGATCCGAATCCTTCGGCTGCGAGACTTTCGGGCGGGATGCCCCGCTCAATTAAAGCACTTCTGACGGCTTCAGCGCGGGCAAGACTGAGGATCTGGTTCACATCGGCAGGTCCGACTGAATCGGAATGGCCTTCGATGCGGATAACAACCGGACATTCCTCAGCTGCTTTGGCTAAGTCGTCGAGCAAAGGGCTGCTTATTGCCAATATAGAAGCACTCCCTGTATCGAACTCTATACGCCGGTTGGCAAGGAGCGAAGCAAATACCTGCTCGCAATCACGTGCAGCCCGTGCGATTTCCCGGGCCGGTGAATCAGTTGCCGGTGGTGTTAATGGTTGGATCGGTGTTCCCTGTGCATCCTCAAAATCCCCGCGTACACGCACTGCGCACAATTTTGGACCTGCCCAGGTATCGCACCTTGCGGTGCGTGCTACCTCAAGCGCCAATTCGCCGGAATCGGGTGTGGGCTGGGTGCCGCTGAGAATCACATGCTGGCCCGACACCTCTATCCGTACCCAGTTATGGTCCGCCGCATTCAGTGCGTCGTATACACCTTGATGCACGTGTGCCTCGACTGTATTTTTCGCAAAGGGTCCGAAAGCATATACGAACAAGACGATAAGACCCAGCAGAGGCAGCAACCCTCTCCATACGAAGGGAAGTACAATCTTATTTCGCCGGACCCATCGCCGCGTCCGTAATGATTGTTTTTTATTTTTCTTCAATGTTGTTGTCTCCTATCTATGAATCGGTGGCTGGTTGCTCATCTGGTGTAGCTAAAAACAGCTTCCTGAAGAGTAAGATATGATCCTTTATACAATGATACATCGATTTAACTTAGGCATATTACAGAGTATCTTACTTTTACGCTCCTGATGAATCATATTGCTGTGGCAAGTATAGAATGCCGGAACAGTAGTAAGAGTGTGTTGCTGAAATATTTGAGAGTGATTCTATTGTATGGAATTAAAAGCTTTTTAAGGTAAAAATCAACAAAACAGAAAAAATTAATAAACATTAATATTACCATAGTTGCTTATGACCGAATATTTTTATATGATATAGTTCTAATTAACGGGCGCAATCCTATCGATATTATAAACGGAGGTTCGGACCATGGAAAAAAGCAAAACATCGACTGGTCTTGAGGAAAATGTAGCGGGGTTGTTGTGTTACTTGGTAGGTTTCATCACTGGAATCCTGTTTTTCGTTCTGGAAAAGAATAATTCATTTGTTCGATTTCATGCAATGCAATCGATTATAACATTTGGAGGAATATTTGTGTTAAGTATTGTATTAGGGTTTATTCCAATCGTCGGTTGGATACTCGCATTACTCTTACCCTTTGTTGCTCTTGCTCTGTGGATTATACTCATGATAAAAGCATATCAGGGTGAGAGGTATAAGTTGCCGATAGTCGGCGACATAGCTGAGAAACAGGTTACACCGATGGCATAATATTATGCTCTCCACCTTATTTGAGCGGCGCATGATTTCTCTTGGTATCGATTGAAAGAAGTGCGCCGCATATGTTTATAATTTGTCCACTTCCGAAAGATACACGCAATAAGTGAGTAGTATCACCTCCTCATTACCGGAAAATTGATCGGTAACTTCAACCCTTTGAACCACAGATAGATTGGTAAGATTTTTACCCACAGACCGGAAATAATATCTCACCGGTCGCACAGAATAAACCCCAGTTTATATAGAATATTCTAATAAAATTTTCTTGACAAGAATATACGAACTGTTTATCTTTATAAAGACGTTATTATTTACGAATAGTGATTATTTTTCTTTTGGCGGTTTGCTTTTTCCCGGGGAAATATGTGGTTTGTTTGAATAACCAAAGTACGAATAAAATGTTTATATTGGTTAAAAACAGGTCGGTGCGGGGCGCTATCCGGGATGGATTCTGATTCGTAAACAAATGTACAGGATGAAGTTTCGTATCATATGCAAAGACATAAATTTAATAAAGCACTATTTTCTAACAGGGCCGAGGGCAGCACACCGTCAATTATTGCTGCGCCAACGGAGAATTTACAATCAAAATTTGTGGTCCAGAGGGTTCTTGAACTGCGGGAAGAGGGAGTCCCGCTCACCGGTATTGCGGTGCTTTTCCGATCGTCGTATCACGCGTTCGATCTTGAAATTGAGCTTAACAAAGCAGGTATACCCTATGTGAAATTCGGCGGTTTTAAGTTTATGGAAACCGCCCATATTAAAGATATCGTATCATATCTGAAAGTCGTCGGGAATCCACGTGATATCGTTGCATGGAACAGAATAATGCTGCTTGTCGATGGGGTCGGTCCCAGAACGGCCGAAAAAGTTATCGGTGACATTCTCCAACGGAAAATAAACGGATCATCGGGAGGTGAACAGAGTCGCAGGTTTTGGGCAACATACCATGACTATCCCGAAAAATTGACCGATCTGTTCGATGTAATAAAAAAGATTGCTTCTGATGAAATTCCGCCTGCAGATAAAGTGGGCTTCATTTTACGCCATTATACTCCTCAATTTAAACATAAATATGACGATTACCGGAAGCGGCAGAAAGACCTTGAGATGTTTCAAACTATATGTGAAAGATACAAATCGTTGAATACGCTGCTATCCGATATGGCGCTTGAGCCGCCGAATGAAAGTGTATCGGATATTACACCTACCGGCAGCGAAGATGAATTCCTTATCCTTTCGACCATTCACAGCGCAAAAGGATTGGAATGGCACACTGTTTTTATTATTTATTGTCTGGAAGGAAGATTTCCGTCACATCGTTCTGCGGAATCCGATGAGGAAATGGACGAGGAGAGGCGGCTTATGTACGTTGCCTGCACACGAGCGAAGGAGAATTTACACATAACGTATCCGATGAATGTGTATGACCGGGAAAGCGGATTAATTCTCTCAAAACCATCACGGTTTCTGAAAGGGCTCGGCAAGCACACCGAGAAATGGATTCTTGATGAAGAGGTATAAATTTTTAAAAAATACCGTAAATGCGGGATTGATATACTTCTTATTCTATTCGTAACTTAGAGTACCGGGCTCATGTAAAAACGAATTGCTTGGTCACGGTACGGCAATCATACATTTTGAAGGGTTATAAAGGCGAGGCGTCGGAGGGTTTTAACCTGTAACAGCGTCTCGCCTTTTATTCATTTTCGAGAAGCACGTTTTTTAGATACATAGTATGTGTTCCATAACCTATAAGTAAACTCAGCCTGGATAAAGGCTATTATATGTATGTATTCAATAGTACCGGTGATCTCGTTATAATCGTGTCCCTGGGTGCCGGCGTTGTTATTTTATTTTTACTGTTTAAACACTGCACCTATAAAATATCGGGTGTTGAACAAACCAGATCCCGTATCGCGAAAGATCTGCACGATGAGATAGGCAGCAGTCTCAGCAGTGTTGCCCTGATGATCGATATGGTATCGAGTAAACCATCAATAACCGAAAAGGATAAAGCGGAGTTGCTATCTATCAGTCGGTTCATCCATGATATAGTCGATTCCTTACGGAATATTGTATGGGTCATAGATCCGGAACGGGATAAACTTGAGATGCTCGTTGAAAGGATGAAGTCTATCGCCTGTACAATGCTTCAAAATATACGGTACGAGATCGATGTACATATAGAGGACCCGAATAAAGTCATCAGTATGGATTCTAAAAGAACTATACTATTACTATTCAAAGAAGCATTGCATAATATTGTGAAACACGCCGGTGCAACAGAGGTTGTGATTGGTATCATCGAAGAAGCGGGATATTTTAGATTGATTATAGAAGACAACGGTGTGGGTTTTAATCAGGCACAACTCTCCCACGGAGATGGTTTGAAGAATATGCACTATCGGGCGCAACACATACAGGGAATTTTATCAATAGAGTCTGCACAGGGGAGTGGTACAAAATTGGAATTGAAGATGAATCTTGTACAAAAAAAATCAATCACTAGCTATGAGGGTGGAAATGATAAAACCCAAATCGGATGCAATCAACATCTGGTTGGTTGATGATAATCAAACCTTTAGAAAGACTCTGGCAAACCTTATCAACCAAACGGGTAGCATGAAGACTGAGAAGGTATTCTCTTCTGCGGTAGACTTGCTGTCAAGTCTTAAGAAAAACAATGCACCGGACGTAATTCTACTGGATATAGGCTTACCTGATATGAGCGGACTCGATGCAATACGAAAGATAAAAGTGGTCACACAAACCACAAGTGTCATTATGCTGACTGTGTATGATGATAAAGATAAAATACAGCGTGCTCTGCTATCGGGTGCAGATGGATATCTGCTGAAAAACGTTCCCGCCAAACAGCTCATGGAATCAATCCCGGAAATAACAAATGGTGGAGCACCGGTCAGCCCCCGTGTTGCCAAAAAAATGATCGGGATGTTCTCCGAGTGCCGCGAACCAAGGGCTGAATATAATTTAACAGCCAGAGAAAAAGATATATTGGGACTTGCCACAAAGGGTCTAAAAAATGAAGCCATTGCAGAAAAATTGATAGTAAGCCGTCATACCGTGAATACCCATTTTAAGAATATATACATAAAACTACAGGTCAACTCAAAACCAGGCGCGGTTGCAAAAGTACTAAGCGAGAGAATAATCTAAAATTGGGAGTTAGGGAACAGGTGGGTGCCTTCCTGCCCGGGGTACAGTTCCAACGTGGGAATGGTTGCAGGGTATGTCCCTCGGGAGGAGGCACTGTATTATTCCTTGCGTGCACCATTTTGTTTTGATCCTTTCTGACTGAATCTTAACGCCTCCAGACGCTTAAAAACGGGCTAAAAACACCGATATTCGTCCCCAAAAACATTTCTTGACTTTTTAAAATATTTTTCCCTAATTATATCTAAGCCAAATCATTGATAACCGGACAGTAGTACCCTAAAATATCCATACATAATAAACCATAACCGGTAAAAGGTTACTCTAATAATTAAGAAAGAGGCGTCGAATGACACTAACAGTACCCAAGGTAAACCCTGTGGAGAATGTTCAGCGATCATCAAGCCAGTTGACTCAATTTACCGACTACCGGCATTATACCCCGAGGGATCTGGATAAAATCCCTCAGGTTAAAAGGCTGAATCGGGAGCAACGCTTTGCAATGAAGGTCGTTTCGCAGGCTTTACCGTTTAAAGTCAACGAATATGTGCTTCACGAGTTAATAAATTGGGATAATATTCCAGAAGATCCGATTTTTCAACTGACATTCCCGCAAAAAGAGATGCTCTCGGATAAAGATTTCAATACAATAGCAGATTTACTGCGGAGTCAGGCTCCCAAAGATCAGCTAAAGAAAAAGATTGATGAGATCCGTTATTCGCTGAATCCCCACCCTGCAGGTCAGATGCAGATGAACGTCCCCAAAGTGAATGGCGTTCCTCTGCCGGGTGTTCAACATAAGTATAGGGAAACTGCGCTGTTTTTCCCGACCTCGGGGCAGACCTGTCACGCATACTGCACATTCTGTTTCAGATGGGCTCAGTTTGTCGGGATTAACGAATTGAAGTTTGCAAGCAAAGAAGCGTCTCAACTTATGGAGTATCTCAGGCAGCATAAAGAGGTAAGCGATATACTATTCACCGGCGGTGATCCGATGGTGATGAAAACACGTGTTTTTAATCGATATCTCGAACCATTTCTGGGCAAGGATTTGAATCACGTGCAAACGATCCGGATCGGGACCAAGGCGGTGGCATACTGGCCGCAGCGATTTGTTACCGATCAGGATGCGGATGATTTTCTCTGGATCATTGAAAAGCTCATTAAAAAGGGCAAACACGTTGCTATTATGGGTCATTACAACCATTGGGTTGAATTTGAGACTCCGATTGCCCGGGAAGCGATCCGCCGTATTCGTGAGACCGGAGCTCAAATTCGAACGCAGTCTCCTCTGATCCGTCATATTAACGATGATGCTGACGTCTGGGAAACAATGTGGCGCAATCAGGTGCGATATGGTTTAATTCCGTATTATATGTTTGTTGAACGGGACACAGGCGCGCGCCGGTATTTTGAAGTTCCGTTGGTTCAGGCATGGGAGATCTTCCGCAATGCCTGGAAAAATGTATCCGGTCTCGGTCGTACAGTGCGCGGACCGAGTATGTCCGCGACACCCGGAAAGGTTGAAGTTCAGGGGGTTACCGAAATCAAGGGTGAAAAGGTCATAGTTCTTCGATTTATCCAGGGGCGAAATCCCGATTGGGTGGAGCGGCCGTTTTTTGCTAAATATGACACCAAAGCAAGCTGGCTCGATCAACTCGAACCCGCATTCGGAGAGAAGGAATTCTTCTTTGAGAGCGAGTTAAAAGAAATTCAATCGCGTGCGATGGCAAAGGCCGGCTGACATTCGATAACTGATTGGTGTTCGTTACTTATACCCGAACCGTACCAAATATGGTTCGGGTTTTTTTTGGATGTAACTATTACGAACATAGGCCGTATAATCGAATACGATCCATTATATTTGTTGGTCTTCATTTATGATTATATGTGACGGAGGGATGACCATGGTTTGGTCTCGAACTATATTGTTGATTTTCCTGATTCTATCTCTGCCTCTCTATACGGATGCTCAGACACCCAACCGGTATGAGAATCAAAAGTCTCAGGACCCTGAAACCGGTCGTTTGAATAAAATCATCGATGATTTTATCGGAAAAATCGAACGGGAAATACTCTGGCAGATCGGACCCGAGCCGGAGGGGACGGCTGCACCGGATACCACTGAATTACATATTTCATTCAGAAGCAGGGAAGGTGCGATTCATTTTAACGGTGATGTCTCTATTGATCATCGGGATCGTATCGAGGGAGATATCGTTGTTCGGAACGGATCTCTCACCGTACGGGGTCAGATAAAAGGTGATGTGCTCGTATTAAATGGGAATGCCGTGGTCGAAACAGGCGGAATGATTCAAGGGAGGGTTACGGCGGTAAATGGTCGGATATATAACACCGGTGGAACAATTACCGGGCTTACGGAGGAAATGGATGGCGTTAACATTGATCTTGTCTATAAAGAGCGACGACCCGCATATCGCGTTCCATATCGATTATCGCATAATTTCCAGGAAGATCTTACCGTTCGTGATATTGCATTACATCCGTTCTGGTTGGGTTTTAATCGTGTCGAAGGGTTCTCGGTAAACGCAGGATCGAGAAAGAATTTGTACTGGGACGGATCGATGGCACTCTCGCTATACGGACAGGTCGGATATGCATTCAAAGCGCACCGGTGGCGGGGAAAACTTGGTGCGACACGTCAATTCATGACCTCCGACGCGGCTTTAATTGAAATAGGTGGCGAGGTGTATTCCCTAACCGATACGCAGGATGCATGGTTCATCGGCAGGAGTGAAAATGACCTTGCGGCATTTTTCTTCCACAGAGATTACAGAGATTATTATAACCGGGAAGGTTTTTCTGTCTATGGCGGATACTATTTTAACTCGAAAAGTTTTTCAAGCCATGTAAGAATACAATATCTGAATGAACTGCACGCCGGCATGAAAAACAGAACCGACTGGGCTCTCTTTGTACGTGATCGGTCATACCGCCTGAATCCCGCCATCAACGAAGGTCGTATGAACGCAATGCGCTTTGCATTTCATCTTAGCTCCGTTGAGCAGAGACCGAGGCGGTTACATGGTTGGAATGTACTGGGCACGGCGGAGTATTCATCTCCCGCGTTAAACAGCGAATTCGATTACACACAATATATCTTTGACATTCGCAGATACCAGCCGATATCGGAATATGATAATATTAATCTTCGATTTCGGGTCGGTTCATCGGAAGGCGATGTACCAATACAAAAAATATATGAGCTTGGCGGGCTTGGTACCCTTCCCGCCTATCCTCATAAAGCATTCTTTGGCAACCGATTGCTTTTACTGAACGCGGAATATGTAATCAGAGGTGAAATTTTTTCACAACTCTCGTTTATTCCTCGAGATGCACTCGGTAATTTGACACTCCTCTTTTTTGTCGATACCGGATGGACCGGAAATGCAGATCCAAAATATGGTCCGTTACAAGGGTTCGGTGATTTTTCGCTAAGTGAGCTGAAAACCTCTATTGGTTTCGGATTCGGATCACGCAATGGGAATTCGCGGTTGGGCTTTGCCTGGAGAACCGATCGGGAATCATCGGTAGTCGTTTTCCTGAGAATCGAAAGACCGTTCTGAAATGTTACGGCGTTCTTCGTATGACATATTGTAATCGTTCGGGTGATCGTTGCACGATACGGATATTGTCCGGTCCGTCGATTCGCGGTATGACGGTACCCGATGTATCGGTTAGAATATCCCGGTAATGTATCTGTGCCGAAAAATTTTCATCTTCAATCACTGCCAGTTGATTAATTCCTCCGCGAATGATAAGGTCGATTCTCGGTGGGATGATTACTATCTCCCGGTTTGCCGGTACGCCTTCAACCTGCACCCGCAATCCGATAATTGTTTTTTCGGCTATCGGCTGTACGTCGAATTGCACGTCGCACGTCCCGATATTCAATGAGATAATTCTCGACAATGTATCTGAAAGGCTGACGGATTTACGAACCGGCTCCCGAGCGTCACGTAAGACTAACGGTTTTGTTGGCCAGGAATGAATAGCCGAAACAACGGACTCTGCACCGCGTATAACCACACTATCGGGTATTACCGACACATCTCCGACACGATTAAATCCGTCCCTGAACGAAACGTCGATGACAGGTTCAATCGGGACACGTCTTTCTTTTTTTCGTTCCAGTTCAATGGAAAGTTCTGTCGGTGTTAATTCGGTAATATCGATTCCGGTTGGCACCCGTAACCGTTCCGAAAGATCGGCGGATGTTGAAACTGTGACAGGCGATCTCTTGTCCTTCAGATCGAGTAAGTATTTTAGGTCTCCACTAATTTTCATACCCAGTAATTTCCATCCCTCACCGCGAAGTCTGGCGCGTACATATTGAGGTGGTGTTGTGCGAAACGCAATATCATCATCCAGGTTCTGAATAACGACAGGGATATCCTTTGGGGTGGTGTAATCGAATCCAAGATTGACCGTCAGCCAAAGGCCGATAGCAAATAAAGCGGAAATTATAATGATCGGTGTTCTATTCAACTTCTCCATGTATCTCTTCTAACTATCTTCACTGAATCGAGCGCGCAACAGTTCGTCAATCAATTGCTGTTTGTTTGCCATTGATATTTGACGTCCCTGAATTGATAAATTTTCGACAGACCGTGCAAGTGTTCGTAACTGGTGAACGGTTAGTTTATCAAGCTGATCGCTGTACTGGTGTGCATCTGCACTTTGTTCGATCTGTGTATCGACGTCTTTCTTCTCTTCGTCGTCTCTTTTCGCCTGTGGTTCCGGGCTAGCATCGATGAGTTGAATCATTTCATCGTGTGGACGCGGGATAACATGTACCGATACGAGTTCGCCGACTCGCCCGGCTGCGGCGCCTGCTGCATCGACGGCTGCACGAACCGCTGCCGTTTCACCGATAATTTTGATCGTGATGAGTCCCGCACGGACAGATTCTTTTGATACAAGCTTTACGTTAGCCGTTTTCAAAGCTGTATCGGCTGCTTCGATTGCGCCGACCAGCCCGCGGGTCTCAATAAGTCCGAGAGCGTATTGATACATGAGACTGTAAGTTAAAAATTGGCGACAGTGTTATTCGGGTATTATTTCGAAGAACCCGGACGCGGTGGTAAAATCATCTCCACATCATTATGGGGACGAGGTATGACGTGAACCGAAACAAGTTCACCAACACGCTGTGCTGCAGCTGCTCCTGCATCCGTTGCTGCTTTCACAGCGCCGACATCTCCCCGGACCATAACCGTTACATACCCTCCTCCGATCGCTTCCTTACCGATGAGCGTAACTTTTGCGGCTTTCACCATTGCGTCGGCCGCTTCAATTGATCCTACCAATCCTTTTGTTTCAATCATTCCGAGAGCATCGAGTGATGAGTCAGGCATGCGTACATTCTCCGTGTGTTTTTTTCAGATAATTAGGGTTTTAATTTAATATCAATATAATTAAGGGTTTATAAAATGTCAATTTTAACTGAATTTACGGACGATTGTCGGAGCTGTTTTCGAGCTGCTTTTTAAAATATTTCAAAGTTTCCACTAATCCTTCGTGTCGTTTTACCTTTGGTGTCCACCCCAGAATCTTCTGTGCTTTTGATATATCCGGCTGCCTTACCTTCGGATCATCTTCCGGGAGGGGCTCGAATACAATTTTACTCGAGGTACCGGTTATTTCGATTATCTCTTGAGCAAATTGTAAAAGAGTGATTTCTTCGGGATTTCCTATGTTTACCGGATCGACTTCATCGGACATCAGAAGCCGGAAGATACCGTTAATGAGATCGTCGACATAGCAGAAACTTCTGGTTTGCGAGCCGTCGCCGAATACGGTAATATCCTCACCCGATAATGCCTGCTTCATAAATGTCGGTAAAGCACGACCGTCGTGCAACCGCATTCGCGGACCGTATGTGTTAAATATGCGAACAATACGCGTTTCGAGTTTGTGATAACGGTGATAAGCCATAACCATTGCTTCGGCGAAGCGCTTTGCTTCGTCGTACACCCCGCGAACACCGATCGGATTCACATTTCCCCAGTACGCTTCCGGCTGCGGATGTATCTGCGGGTCGCCGTATACCTCCGAAGTTGAAGCGAGTAAAAAGCGCGCACCTTTTTCTTTTGCCAATCCCAGGGTTTTATGTGTACCGAGTGAACCGACTTTCAGGGTCTGTATAGGTAATTTCAGGTAATCGATCGGGCTTGCGGGAGAGGCAAAGTGAAGTATATAATCGAGCGGTCCGTCCACATGAACATAATCCGTAACATTATATTTAATGAACTGAAAATTTTCATTTCCCAACAGATGGGATATATTCTGCATGCTTCCCGTGAGTAAATTATCCATACAGATTACTTTATGCCCTTCGGCAATGAGCCGATCACACAAATGCGATCCTAAAAATCCGGCGCCGCCGGTTATCAAAGAGGTTGGTTTATTATTTTGCATAGTATCTGTTTTGTGATAACGTAGTGATGTGTGGTTGGTACTATTTAAAATTTCTGTAATATCGCATATTTAAAGGCGAAAAGCAACTTTTTATGAATAACCAAATAACTGTCTGAAGTTAAAATCAATCCTCAGTCTGATATGCCTTCCGGTTCCGTATAGCCCGCCGGTAAAGAATTCGTGTTAACAGAAGGCCGGCGATGCTGCCGAATACCTGTCCGATTGCAACCCCTGCAATGCCGTATACCTGAAATAAGAAATACGATGATAGAATGCTTAACGGTGTCACTACGGCTACAATAATAAAATTGTATTTCATGTATCCCAACCCGAGTAACGCAACAGCCATAACAGCATACCATGACCAGAAGATATATTTCAATAATAATATCGGCAAATATTCGAGTGATGCAAAGTATGCCGCGCCGTAAAATATATGTATGAGAAGGTAGGCAAGCACGATTATACCTGCCGATACCGCTATACTTAATACACCGACGCGGATCTGAGTTGATCTGACTTTAGAGATGAACCACTCGAGCTCACCGGCTCGTTCGCTCAGGTAGGGTGTCGAAATTGATTGTACGGTTGCAGTTACCTGTATTGCCCCATAGGTGAACAATGACGCGAGGGCATAATATCCGATGAGTTCACGGTTTACAACAAGGTAATCGAGTAAAAAGATATCGCCGAACTTACCTATCATGCTAATACCGTTCGATAACACGCTGAACACGGCGAGATGCCTGAATGCGACAGTAAGAGGGTACGGTACTCTTTTCAGAAAGGATGTACCGGTGGTATACACGACCGGAATCAGGCCGAGCATATAGCCGGTTATCGTTGCAAAGATAAATCCTTTAAAACCCCAGATATAGGTGCAGACAATAATAATAACAAATGCCTGCAACCGAAAAAGCGCATGTAATCGCGCAAGCTGTTTGATTTTTTTTAATGCCTGCAAATAAGAGAAAAAAATCTCCGTGCTTACGGAAAACGGTATAACCAGAGCATACACCAACAGCCACATGGCAAGTCGGTGTGTGGATGTTATAATGCCGCTGAGTGCAAGGATGGCGAGCAGGAAAAGAGCCACAAGTGTTGTGACCATTGCCCGTCTGAATCCCGCTTTTAAAATGCTCTCCCGCTCGGCTTCCGGGCGTTGTTCTGCACAGGTCTTCAGAATAGCCGTACTCACGCCAAATGCGGCAAAGATTGTAAAAACGGCAATATATGCCTGGAGGATACGAATTTCACCGAGTTCTGCCGGAGTCAGAAATTTTGCGACGACCAGTAGAATTCCGAAACCGAGAAACTGGTGCAGAAAATTTGCCGACAGGAGGTGGAAGAAACCTTTTTCGTATATATCGCGGAGTGCAATCAAGGCTTTCTGAACTGCTGAATTATGAATTCTATATTTAAACGACTACATCCGTTACCCGGATCTATCCATGCAACTTTTTATGTTGTGGCCGAGGTTTGGGATTTTCTTTTTAAAACGATTATCCTGCCGGCCAGCACAAGAGCGAATCCGATCACGAAAATATTCAATATCATGCTGATGTTCTTTCCGATTGTGAACGCTCTCGGTTCAAATACCATCTCGAGCGTATGGTCTCCCTCGGGGATGATGACACCGCGCATGAAATAATTTGTTTTCACAATATCGATTTTTTCTCCGTTCAGATACGCGGTCCATCCTGCAGGATAATATACCTCGCTCATGACAAGGAATTGATTACCTTCGGACCGAACATCTGCCCGGATGTGGTGGATCCCGAAATCGGTAACTTCGGCAAATGAACGATTGCCTGCTGTATCGATATCTGCTTCAATACTCTCTTCGACGAATGCTACTTCAAGCGGATGAAAGGCAGCGTTCTTCATTGATTGCAGAATTGAAATGGGGGTATGTTCTTCAATACGGTCTACAAACCACATGCGCGGTAACTGATCGGTGTTTTGCATTACCTTTCTCTGTCCGTCGAATACCGGCTCAAGCGATGGTAAATCGTAAAAACGATCGCTCAGTATGTATTTAACATTGAGTAAGTTCCACATAAACGGATTACCGATACCGGCAATCTCTATCATATCCTGATATACCCGTAGTTTCGCCGGATGATAACCATAAATATCCTGAACGAGGTGGTAGGATAACCGATTATCGGCGAGCGGTTGATCATTTTGGATCTGAAAAACCCGGAATGTTTCATTGTCTTCTTTTATGAATTGAACGGCATTATCCGGTTCAAAGAGTCTGTCCAGATTCTGAGCGGGGTGCAGGTCCATCGGTCGGTATGCCTGCCGCCACAGGTCGGTCGTGGTTAATACGATCAGTAAAGCGATGAGTGCCAGAGCGGGGATAGACCGGCGTACATAGAGCGTGACAGCACCGAATGCGACGAGTAATAACCCGAGGTTAAATGATAGATCGTTCATCATTCTCTCATACATCCAGGAATATAATTGTGGCGGTACCTGGGCTCCCGATCGCTCTATAAGCGAAGTATATGATCCTTCGAATACACCGCGTGCAATAAACGAGAGTATGAACAGGGTCCCCAGCACGACCAGAGTTCGTATTAGCCAAACCGGGATCTGGTTAAGACGATTTTTCCCAAGTTCCGTAATCGCCGCGATACCATAAGCCGCAAACATCGCAAATGCGATATGCAGCAAAATCAGGATCATACTCGGTACCCGAAACTTATCGAACAGGGGAACATAATGATACATCGGATCGTACAGGATCGGGAGTGTCCTTCCGAAAGAGATTAATAGTGCAATCCCCGAGAGGATCATAAGGTATTGTACGAACGGATCTTTCCGGTAATACACCATACCTATAATGGCAAATGCGATCAGTATGACGCCCATATAGACAGGTGCCACGGTGAACGGCATTTGTCCAAAATATGTATTCACCCGTACCGGTTGATTTTGTGTTAAAGGTCCTTCGTATGTCCACGTTCCGTAACCGTAGAATGAGGGGATAAAGAATGTGGTTATTTCCTGAGGACTAAAGGACCAGTTGGTTGCATATTCATAATCGAGTCCCCCGCCCGGTGTGCCGGTTGTTTCATCGGTTTGCATGATCGGACCAACTCCCCGAATAGAGTATTGATTGTATTCGTACGTCGAAAAATATCTATCCGATTGCATAAAAAATGCAAATGCTGCGCAAAATCCCACTACTATCAGCGTCAGCAATACGGGTTTTATACTCTCCTTCTTGATGAGATTGCGGACGATGAAAAATATAAAAAAGAGACCGAGCGCGAAAGCGGAATAAAAAACCATCTGGATGTGTACCCCGTGCATATGGATGAGAACAATTGCCGCAAGTATATGCCATGGTTTTATTTTCGTTCTCATCTGTTCAACGATGATGAGAAGCAAGGGGAGTGAGATGAGAGAACGGGCTTTTGTGTAATGTCCCTCCATTGCCCAAATAATGACGCCGAGACAAAACGAAATTGAGATTGCGGCAAACAGTGATGCTCCGGCGTTTTTTGTTTTTTGATATGCGAGCATATAGGTTGCGATACCGAAAAGCAGATGAAAAAGAATCACAACAAAGATATATCGATCCCAAAATATAGAACGCACTGAGTTATATATAGTCTGAAAGAATTTGTGCGTAAAGTCGTACCATCGGTCACCGGAGATTATCATGCTTGCATAGCTTGGCAGACCGCTGAAGAGATATGGCGTCCAGAGAGGGAATAATCCCTGATCTTCCGCTTCCTCTACAAACGGTAAATACGCAAGCGATGCAACATAATCGCTCGAGATAAAATTTTTATTGTAAAAGAAAAGTTGGTTAAAGAAGATGACAAACGATAAAACAAGCACGAGTATCGCCGCCCAATGTGCATATTTCTGCGGGGTCAGCAAATTGAGTTTTGTTAAATTTTTGTATTGTTTTTTCCGAGCTTTTTTCTTTCTTGCCATTTTTATAAACCTTTTTTCTGATGTATTATTTCATTGTACAAGTTTATGTGTTCTTTCGCAACACCATTCGGTGAAAAATCGCGCTCGGCCTTCCCCCGCGCAGAGCGTGACATTGCCTGGTATCGGTCTTCTTTTTCAAGAATCCAGATAATACCGCGTCCGAGATCTTTGGTACTGAAAGGTTGTGCCAGATACCCGGTTATTTTGTGTTCTATGAGATCGGACATTCCACCTATATTAAAAGCAACCGACGGGGTACCGCAAGCTGTGGCTTCCAGAACAGTATTCGGAAGGTTATCCTGAATTGAAGGAGCTATAAAAACGTCCACTGCAGAATAAAGGAGTGCAAGCGTAACATCATCGGATAATGTCCCCATATAATGAGTTTTAAATCCCATATCTGGAGAATCTGGTGATTCCGATGCCCCAAAAATGACGAGTTCGATCCCGATATTCTGATATTCCCGATGAAGGGTTTGGAGCGTCGGTTGCAGAAAGTTAAATCCTTTTCGAGTATCACTCGCAGCATTGACTGCTCCAAAGAGTATTAATTTTTTTCCGCGTGGGAGATTGAGAATTGTACGTGCTTGTTCTCTGTCTATTGCCCGATATGTTTGAAGATCGAGACAATACGGGATTGACCGTATGGGCAGTGTATGTAATAGTCGGCTCTCTCTAACACACCGAGCCATCCAATTGCTTGGGGTTATGATGGTTACATTCATCTGCCGCCACCGTTTTTCTTTTCGGTTCCATGTCCACCGACTAAGATCGGACGACCGTGATGTTTTTAGTTGAGGACATGCACCGCATTTATCATAGTATCGGGTACATTCACCGGTATAGTGGCATCCTCCGGTAAATGCCCACATATCGTGAAATGTCCAGGCCATCGGGCAGGGAATACGCGCGAGTTGCGCGATCGATATTGTGCCACCGCCGATCCAGTGAAGATGAACAACGTCGGGTTTTTCGCGTCGAATTATTTTCAATATAGTTCCCGGAAACCAGTTAAGACTCCATTGAGTATTCTGTCGTTTTCTATGTAATATATTGAGTGGTAATTTATCAATGAACGGTCGGATAAAACCCATACCTTTACTCAATATATTCGGGGGGCCTATGACAGTGTGATCATCACCAAATTTCGTGAGAACAATCATCTTTGAGGTTATTCCCTGATCAAGAAGGCTCATATGCAACCTATATCCTGCCCGGGAAGCGCCGTATTTAATATCATCCGAGCTGATGTGAATGATTTTGATCATAAATTTCTCTTTTCCCGCCAGCCGAAAATATTGAACTGCATATCAAATCCATCCCAAATCTTTCGCTCGTTGAACGGTGCGGGGCTTATTCTGACAGGATGTAAATGTATACGAAAGCCGGATTCTTCCAGCAATGAGATGATATCAGATAAACCCTGCGACTCAGCTACTTGCGAATGGTATTCGACAAAAATGAATGGGGTAGCTGATAGATAATTCCGACACACAGGGAGAACAACTTTTTCTGAACCCTCAATATCCATTTTTATAAAATCAAAACAGGTGTTGCTCAAAATATCCCGTATATCGATAGTAGAAATTTGCATTACCTTCCTCCCTGCACGTGGGTTAACACTACCCATGTCTGCGCCTTCGGAATGAAAATCAATTGTTTTTGTTTCATTCCAGACAGCTTTATTCAATAATGTTATGCCGCTCATATTATTACCGATGATGTTTTGTTCAAGATAGCTGAATATTTCTGGATCTGCTTCAACGGCGGTAATTTCGGAATCCGGGTAGCGTAATTTGAAAAATAAAACGCTCAAACCAATATTGGCGCCGAGATCAAGAATTTTCGGAATGGGACCGGAAGCGGGGAATTCGTATATTTTGTTGACAAAAATTTCTTTGTACATATATACAAATGACATTACATCTGGAATACGAAATACATGATTACGAATCCGGACTGAACGGGGTTTGTATCTTGGAACCCACCACAATCTTGAGGCAAAACGGCAATAGGTAAAATATTCACGGTCGGTTGCTAGTTTATAGAGATGTTTTACTGGTTCCGCAATTAATGGTTTGAAGAATCCTTCCATACAGTCATAGTTTATTTTTAATAATTTCGTTCAGTTGTTCGGCACGTTGTGTAAATGTATGTTCAGAAAGTGTTCGCTTCTGTCCAGCGGTTGCTATGGCGTGCCGTTCCCGTGGATTATCAAGCAACCATTTTACTTTTTCGATACACTCCTCAGTCGATGTATAGGTGACTACTTCTTTTTCCGGTTCGAAAATATCCGGCAGATTATCTTTCCAGTCGGTTAACAAACAGGTGCCGACACCCGTTGCTTCGAACAACCGCATATTCGAAGCCGAGTTCCTCGATATGTCGATATGGTTGTTCCACGTAATCATTGAATTATGCAGTATCTGAAACATCTCCAGACCATAAACATCCTTATTAAGATATGGTTTCAATAAGGGATTTACAAATGCACGTGGCTTTTCGTGTAGTATTGTTGCATTGCGAAGAACCGTAATTCTCTGAAATACATGTTCCGGAACCGACATCTGCATCAACAATTGTATCAGATAGTATGCGATATAACGAAAAGGTGCTATAAGTTTTTTTTTGAACGGGATGGTCGCACTCGGGGAATAAATCTTAATATCTATATGGTTCAGCAGTTCCAGTAATAATTTTTCTCTTTCAAGATGAAACCGATTGCTCCTTATTATCTGACCGACGAATGAAACCTCTTGCCTTGGGGATGCGGTTCGATCTATTCGTCCGAGTATACGGGGATCGAAAGCATGGTTCAAATGGTATGCCTTCATTCCATTGGATCGAAATTCTGAAACGACTTCCGGGATACATGAAAGCATAAGGTCGCACTCTTTTATGGCGGATGTATCGGACATCGGTGCACCATACCAGCCGATAATCAATTTGATTGACGGTATTGTTGTCCGTATTTTTTTGACCCAGGATGCCGGGGTTCTATGTAGATCGTTTATAAAAAGAATATCCGGCTCGAATATTTTAAGCTGTGCTTCTGTAATTTCATACATCCATTTTTTTGCATGAAACGTTACATTTTTTTCACGTGCCCAATTCATCTGCAATTGCCTGGCATTCATTTCGATTTCACGAACTTGTATACCAAACGGCTTCAGTGCGTGCGACCAAAAATCCGCCCAGCCGAATGCATCATAATGCAATTTTGCCTGTTGCGAAGTGTACGGCTCGGATGCAATCTCCGGATTGCGTCGATAGAAATTTGTAATGTATGACGGATAGAGTGTTGTTATTCGGGCTAATTTCATCAGTGTTTTGTATTTTTAAATATAAAAACAATTCTCCGGCCGATAGAATATCGAAGTTTCTTTACCGACATTGACACAGGCCGTCATTCCGTAGAATTCGATCTTGCGAAAACCTTGATTCTTTAGATAACGTAGTGCTTCGGCATACTCCGGTCTGTCGGAATCGTCGAATATAATTACACCGTCCGATGTTAAAAACGGTAGTGCATGCTTGGCGCACTCTACTCGTTGTTCGCCGTCTATAACTATTATTTCAAATTTTTCAGAAAAGTTTTCCAAAGATTTAGCATAATCATTTTCCGGCGACTCTATATACATCAATGTGACATTCGAAGGTGCGGTTTTTTTTATGGTATCATACCACCCGGGGTCGTGTTCACAGGAAAATACCCGGGCAACCTTTTTGGACCACCATAACGTGGAATTACCGGTTCCGAATTCAAAAACCGTAAAATGCGGTTGTACCCTTTTTTCTAAAAAAGAGACAAGCGGATATGAGAACCACGGTAATGGGTTTCCCGATTGATCGACAGGTTTTTGTTCCCTAAAGCTTTTGAACCAACCATAGTCAACAAGCGGTCCTCTGTCACGCAGTTGAGCGAGCGAATATAAACCAAATAACTTTAATAAAGGGATTATCATTTTCCGTATGATACTTTTTTCTTCGCTCATCTTGTACACTCTATTATCTTTTAAATATGAATGACCGGAGAATCATTATTGATGATAACCGGGTCTTCCGGTTAAACAAAGGTGCCGGTATAACGACAATACATTGCGTTATCAGTGTTGCGATAGCCGCCCCTGTTGCACCGTAGCGGGGAATGAGTAAAAGATTTAAAATGACGTTGATGATCACTCCTATTCCGGTAAAAATATAGGCAAATTTTTGCAAGTCTTCCGCCAAAAACCATTTCCCGCGTGCGAGCCCCTGAAAAACAAAGACGCCTGCCCATATAGAGATAACGAGAACGGAACTCGCTTCAATATATTCACTCCCGTATAATACGTTTATTATCGGTTTTGCAATAAACATAATTAAAATAGCTATAATGATCGCAATCCAGGTAAGGAGTGTATATAGTCGCTGAAGACGTCTGTAATATAAACCCTCATTCTTTTTTTTCGTTTCAATAATATTCGGGAATACCGATATCAGGATTGCCGTCGGAATAAAAAACCATACTTCTGTTAATCTGATCGCGGCTGAATAAATACCGACACTTGCATCACCTATCATTTCACCGAGCATGACCTGATCGATTCGCATATAGAGCATAATCATAATACCCGATAAAATTAAAGGCCAGCTATCCCTGAGTAAGTGTGTTGCCTGCTTCAGACGAAAGCGAAGCTTTCTCAACGCCGAGCCCGAATAGCGATATAAAAAAACCAGACCGACCGCAAAAAGAAACATTTCTCCAAGCCGGGCAATAGCAAAGGCAATAAGCGATGCTTCTGATAGTATCAATCCTATGTGGACACCCGAAATGAAAAGAAATGCAACATTTTTAGCGAGCACGGTATACTTCGATTGAACCTGCGACTGGAACCAGAAATCGATCACCTCAAATGATTGAAATATCATAGCAGATGCGATTATTAGCACCATCAGGCGCGTGAGCGCGTCGTCGGGACGCAATAATATAATAATGATAGAAATAAGAACGACGGTTATTACGCTGGCAAGAAATCTCATGAGAAGTGCAGAGCCGACGATTTCATCTTTTTTATCCGGTTGTCGGACTATTTCACGAACCACAATGTGGTCGAGGCCGAGGGTCGATAGAGCCGTGAAAAGAGCGACAAACGCGATAGCATAGTTGTAGATGCCGAACTGTTCCGGACCGAGATAGCGGGCAATCCATACGATAACAATCACGCCAATGCCCATCCGGATAATACGATCGGCAAAGAGCCATGAAGTGTTGTACAAGATCTTTCTCAATGCCTCGTTTGATCGTATCTGTTCGGAGATACGGCTGAAGATATGTTTTGGCGAGCGGGTTTCCATATCATCCGATCAATCGTAAAAGATACTCACCATACTCGGTATTCCCGATTTCATTCGCCGCACTGCGCAACTCGCTTTCGGTGATATATCCTTTTCGAAACGCAATCTCTTCGGGGCATCCGATTTTCAATCCCTGCCGCTTCTCAATGATCTGGATAAAATTGCCGGCTTCAAGCAGCGATGCATGTGTTCCCGTATCGAGCCACGCAATCCCACGCCCGAGAAGTTCTACCTGTAGTTTTTTCTTTTTCAGATATGCGTTGTTGACGTCGGTAATCTCGAGTTCGCCCCGTCCGGATGGCTGCAGGTCTTTTGCAATTTCCGCTGCCCGGCCGTCGTAAAAATACATTCCGGTCACGACATAGTTCGAACGCGGATGTTGCGGTTTTTCCTGAATGCTTCTTACGTTGCGGTTTTCGTCGAAATCGACAACGCCGTATCGTTGGGGATTATTCACATAGTAGCCGAAAACGAGCCCGCCGTCATCCAGGAGAGTTGCTTTTTCGAGAAGTTTAATAAGTCCGTCACCGTAAAATATATTATCGCCGAGAATTAAACATACCGGTTCGTTTTTGGTAAAAGATTCTCCGATGATCAATGCCTCTGCGATGCCCCGTGGTTTTTCCTGAACGGCATAATGAATCGTTATGCCCCACTGCTTCCCGTCGCGCAAAACTTTTTCGAATGCCGTCCGGTCTTGCGGTGTTGTTATGACGAGGATGTCCCGGATTCCTGCAAGCATGAGTGTTGTCAGGGGATAATAAATCATCGGTTTATCGTATACCGGCATGAGCTGCTTGCTTACCGCTGCCGTCAGCGGGTACAGTCGTGTGCCGGATCCGCCGGCAAGTATGATACCTTTCATCGGTTCTTTTTCCCTGAGTGTTTTAATGCACGTATCGTTATTGCCGCATGGTTCATAATATTCGGAAGAACACCGAAATGATGCTGTAAAACTCTGTATCTGTCAATGAGCGAGCGTATATGAAATTTTTTCGAATGACCGCCGATAAGATATTTTGACAGAATCATACCGGTATGTATAGTATTTGTACTTATTTTCAGGCATCGTATTATCCAATCGATATCCCCGCTGTGCGGAAACCGGAGATCATAACGGGGGGCGATATCCCGTTTCACCAGGAAAGATTGATGGCATACCACCATGCCCCGGTTCATATCCTGCCACCCAAGCTGATCGGGCAGCGTATGGGGTGTTACTTCGCTTCGTACGCCGATCTCCTCCCCGTGTATATCGGTGTACATCGCTTCACCGTAATACACATCACTTTTTATTCTGAGAAGATCCCGGATATTTTCGAGAGTATCAGCACTATATATTTCATCGCCTGCATTTATGAACCAGACATATTCACCCGTTGCCATGTCAAGTCCTTTATTCATGGCATCATAAATTCCACGGTCCCGCTCACTTATCCATGTTGCTATTCCACCGCTATGCTTTTTAATGAGCTCCAACGTACCATCGGTTGATCCGCCGTCGATAATTATATGTTCGATCTCTTTATACGATTGCTGTTGGACACTTGTGATCGTTCGTTCGATTGTGTGTATGCCGTTATAGACAACAGTAATAATACTGAGTCTCGGTAGCTGCTTTTTTTTCATTTCTTAAATAGGGTTGCTATGCTTTCCGCCACCATACCGCTGCCGTACGCGGTTACCTGAATACAGAACACGATGGGTATAAGTAATGCTGCCCGTACCTCCTTCGATTGCCGGTACCCATGCATGAAAAGATACACGGCAAAAAGCATGAAAAACAGCAAGAGGATTATAAGCATGGTTCTTGCAGTGCTGCTTATCATTGCACCTATGCAGAGCGTGAGCAATCCTACAAGAAGAATGGCCGGAATAAAGTGCAGCGGTTCAAGCATCGAACTATCGATCCTGCCGAGCTGTATCCGTGCTTTTCCCATTTTAAATATTTGTTTTGCAAACAATGAAGGCGACGATCGCCGCTTATGGTAGACATATGCTTCTTCGAGGAATGCTACCTTTGCGCCCGACTGAATAATTCTATGGCTGAATTCAATGTCTTCGCCGTAGTGATATATCGATCCGAAGCCGCCTATTTTCTCGAAAATCTCGCGCCGTAATCCCATATTGAAACTGCGGGGGTAAAAGCGGGCAAGCTTTTTCCCCGACGACCCGCGAAGTCCTCCCGTTGTCAGAAACGATGTCATGGTAAAGTTAACCGCTTTATCCCATGAAGAAAAAGTGTCTGCCGATTTGTCCGGTCCGCCGAAAGCGTCAATTTTTTCGTTTTGGAATGCTTCCGCTATCGTCCTGAGATAGTGCGGCGGAGCGATACAATCCGAATCGATGAAAATGAAAATATCGCCATCGGTCTGCTGCATGCCGAACGTTCTGGCGTGCCCCGGTCCTTTATTTTTCTGGTAGTGGTATTGAATAGCAAACGGCAGGTCCGGTTTTATCCCGTGTATATAACGGTCTGTACCATCTGTTGATCCGTCATCAACAATAACAACTGCAAATTGATCCGGAGGGAGTGTTTGATTTTTAAAGCTTTCAAATAACTCTGCGAGCTCGTTCTTCCGATTATACGTCGCTACTATAACCGACAGCTTCATAGGATATCAATCAAGAATGTCGCGGATAGTATATTCCTCATCCACCTGTTGGTTCCTGCTTATCATCTCACCGAGTAACCCGATCGCGAAGAATTGAACGCCGACGATGATGAGTAAAAACCCCGCCAGCAACAACGGCCGGTTACTGAGTGTTATATTTCCGAGGAACCATTGAATAGTAAGATAAGCATCGATAAAGAACCCGGTAAAAAAGCTGACAAGACCTATAGCCCCGAACAGATGGAGCGGACGGGCCGCATAACGTGTGGTGAATATCACGGTAACAAAATCGAGGAAGCCCTTCAGGAAACGCGTGACGCCGAATTTCGTTTTCCCGTACTTTCGCCTTCGGTGCTGGACGACCTTTTCACCGATACTGAACCCCTGCCAGTGTGCCAGCACGGGAATGAACCGGTGAAGTTCACCGTACACCTTGATTTTTTTGATCACCTCATTACGGTATGCTTTTAACCCGCAATTAAAATCGTGAATTTTAATCCCGGTAAATAATCTGACGGTGAAATTAAATAAGCGCGATGGTATTTTCTTCGAAATGGGATCGCGGCGTCGTTTCTTCCAGCCGGATACGACATCGAACCCCTTTTTTAATTCTTTCACCAGAGCGGGGATTTCCGCGGGATCATCCTGCAGGTCTGCATCAAGGGTTATCACAATATCGCCCGTTGCCTTTTGGAAACCGAGGGATAAAGCGGCACTTTTACCGTAATTTTTGCGGAGGCGTATGACTTTAATGCGTTTGTTGGACCTGTGTAAATCACGTAATAATTTATACGAACCGTCGGTACTGCCGTCATCCACAAAGATAATCTCATACGGTGCTCCCATACTGCCGAGAACATTTTTCAGTTCATCTGCTAATTCTGGAATCGATCCTTCTTCATTATAAAGCGGAACGATGACCGATGTAGCAATACTTTTTGTACCCGGTTGATTGGGGCCGGCGGTCTGCGTCTCCCTTTGCTTTTCCTTCGGTTGACGTCTCCTTCGCCGGTATTGTTTTGCAGGTTGTGTCTCTTTCTGTTGTTCTGCCATAATCATTAAAAAGTACGATATAATAGTTTAAAAATCAATGAAATATTGTATATATCCTGTCTTTATAATATCTTGTAAAAAATCAATATAAAAGTTGTTGTCATGGGAAAAGCGACAAAACGTCTGGTTCTACGGTTTGTATTTTGGGGAATCATCATCGCGGCGCCGGTGATTTTCTTCTCCATGGGGCTTATCTATCTGAATGCATATCTGACGGCGGAAAGGGTACAGTTTGTGGCAGTACCGGTTTTAGAGTCGATCAGTTCACGCAAGGTTCAGATTGATGATACAAAGGCGCACGCCGGTGTTACATCGTGGCTTGACTTAAGGGGTATTCATTTTTTTCTTCCGTCAGATGACCCGGACACCGATCCGGATCTCCCGGATGCACATCTTGACAGAATGTTTGTTCAGTTCAAGCCGCTTTCGATTTTCACACGGGCGTTTCAGATCGATTCAATAATCGTTGACGGCTTCCACGGGAGTATTACGTATGCCCCCGGGAAATCGTATACACACTTCCAATGGGAGGGCAGCGACGAAAACAGGCGACTCAAGATAAATTTCGAGCAAAGTGATCTTGAAAGTATTCAAATTAAATCCTTCGTGGTGAAAAATTCGGACTTTCATTATAAACACAAAGATCTGAATCTGGAATACTATATCGACGATTTCTATCAGGAAGTCCGGATTGAAGGGGTCCGGGTCATGAATATGATGCTTATCTATGGCGAAGCAGGGGGATTGCTGAAGGCATCCGGAACAGGCGAGGTATATACAAACATCTCTATATCGGGTCGGTTACAGATTAATCTGGATGACAGAAGCTTTATTCTTCGCGGGGGACGGTTGACTATCGGGGAGCAGAGTTATGCATTTACGGCTATTTCGGATAACGAGGAGGATATCAACCGGCTTTCAATTCTGTTTGAAGATGAGCGCCATGTCCTGGTGACATCATTTGAAAAACTCCCGTCTTCACTTGTGCAATGGCTCGAGGGAGAATTACCCGACAGCCGTTACCGGGTTACTATACTCTATGCCGATGAACACACAACAGATCAGACCTAAAAAATCACTCGGACAGAACTTCCTCCGCGACAAAAACATCGCCCGGAAGATGGTTGAAATATTTTCACCCGGTACAAATGATATCGTATTGGAAATCGGCCCGGGAACAGGAATACTATCCGAATTGATTGCAGGGACATGCGAACGTCTTATATTGGTCGAGAAAGATTATCGGGCGGTTGATATACTCAAGCAACATTTTGAGAGGGAGGAACGTGTCACTATCTTCCATGGCGATATACTGGATATGGAATTACAGGAGATAACAACAGATGACAGGAGGGTACGGGTTATCGGAAATATTCCCTACAACATTACATCTCCTATTCTTTTTCATCTCCTGGATCAATGGAAATATGTGTCGGATGTGATGATGCTTGTACAATACGAAGTGGCACACCGGATCATGGCCCGGCCG
>Ga0209498_1000121_pt1 | contig 44045 bp, 39 predicted proteins | sample WalLakDeSediment_FD_184131 | JGI IMG/M metagenome (GOLD analysis project Ga0209498, IMG submission 184131) | Lake sediment microbial communities from Walker lake, Nevada to study Microbial Dark Matter (Phase II) - Walker Lake 11/02/13 Deep... | ecosystem: Environmental > Aquatic > Freshwater >... | reverse complement strand
AGCTCGATGCCGTAATCCTCTCGCACCTGCATGCCGACCACTATTCTGATCTAATGATCATGCGCTACGGCCTGGAGATAGCCTTTGCTCAGAATTTCCGAAGCGATCCGCTGCCTCTATATGCCCCGGCCGAACCGGCCTCTGAGTTCGAACGGTTGCCCTATAAAAATGCCTATACTGTTATAGGCATTAATGATGGCGAAGAACTGAAGCTCGGCCCCTTCACCATTAAATTCAAGGCAGGAATCCACGCCGTCCGCTCACTGGCCATGCGCATCGAATCTTCTTCAGGAACAATGGTTTATTCAGGAGACACAGAATATTTCCAGGAGCTCGAACTGTTTGCCGCAGGCGTAGATACACTTCTCTGTGAAGCTAACTACCTGGAAGCCGATATTGAAAATAAACTGCCCAACCATCTCAGCTCCGCCCAGGCCGCCCAAATCGCTGCCGCGGCCGGAGTCAAAAAACTGTTGCTTACTCATCACCACCCTGAGCGCGATACTGCTGCCTCATTGGCCGAAGCAGCAAAATATTTTCCCACCGCTGAACTGGCCCGCGAGGGAACAACTTACGATATCCCTGTAGAAAATTGAAGGGCAGGTATCATTTTTCAAAGATCTGTTAAGTTGCCAAGCAGCTTTTCTAATTGATATAATGAGCGAGGAGTTTAATGGTGAATAACTGAAGAAGAGGGATAAAATTGCCCGACTATCAATCTCTTTTACGGGAACTGCCGGCGGTTGACCGTCTCTTGCGTGAACCGCTTCTGGAAGAACTACAGCAGCGGTTGCCCCGCCGTATTGTTCTCCAGGCTGCCCAGGATACGATTGCCTTATATCGAAAAAAGATAACCGCTTTTTCCGAAGAAGGTGATCACCGGCAAATAATTGATTTGTCTCTTACCCTGTTGGCCCAGGAAGCCGCTGCCCTTGCCGAAAAAAGCGCCGCTTTAAACCTCAAACCGCTTATCAATGCAACCGGTGTAATTATTCATACCAACCTCGGCCGGGCTCCGCTGGCCCGATCTGCCGCTGATGCCTTAGTGGCTGTTGCCAGGAATTACAGCAACCTTGAGCTTTCCCTTGATAGCGGCAGGCGCGGTTCACGGCAGGAACATATTGAAGATTTGCTCTGTGAACTGAGTGGTTCTGAAGCGGCAGTTGTCGTAAACAACAATGCGGCAGCAGTCTTTCTTGCTTTAAATACTGTCGCTTTCGGCAGGGAAGTCATTGTTTCCCGCGGACAGCTTGTTGAAATCGGCGGTTCATTCCGCATACCCGATATCATGACAGCAAGCGGCGCACGCCTGGTGGAGATAGGGACGACTAATAAGACCTACCTTCGTGATTACGAAGCGGTTGTTACTGAAAATAGTGCTGCTTTTCTTAAAGTCCATACCAGTAACTACCATATGGTCGGATTCACTGCTGAAGTCAGCACCCCTGATCTGGCCGGACTGGCCCATAAAAACAACCTTCTTTTAATCGAAGACCTGGGCAGCGGTGTTTTTCTTGATCTGGAAAAATATAACCTGCCTCCCGAACCTCGCGTTCAGGATAGCATTGCCGCAGGGGCCGACCTGGTAACCTTCAGTGGAGACAAAATGCTGGGTGGCCCCCAGGCCGGCATTATTGTTGGGCGTAAAGACCTTATTTCATATATTCGCAGTAACCAATTAGCCCGAACACTGCGTATCGACAAATTTACTCTAGCCGCCCTTGAGTCAACCCTGCGTCTTTTTTTAGATGAAGAAACGGCCATCCGGGAGATACCGGTCTGGCGGATGTTGACCGCTTCGTCCGAAAGTTTGCACAGCAGGGCGAAGAATCTGGCCACCCGCTTTGCTGAAATCTTCGGCGCTGAGAAAGTAGATGTTATACCCGGCATCTCCAGAGTAGGCGGCGGTGCCCTGCCGATGGCGGAACTGTCCACTTACCTGGTTGCCGTCAGGCTTACGGCAGAAGATGGCGGCCCGGAATTATTCGTAGAGAAACTACGCCATGGCAATCCACCGGTAATCCTGCGTCTGCAGCAGGACAGCCTTCTATTCGATCCCCGTACCATTTTTGAAGATCAGGAAGATGTCCTGATTGAAAGAGTACTCTTTTGCGCAAAGGATTCGTGATTAGGGGTTTTAAAGGTGGGAGCTTTCAGCTGGTTGCCCGGGCGATCGAGAGCGTCAGTTTACAGTAACAGTGTCTGGAACAGGTTATTGTCAGCCCGGTTTATAACCAGGGGAGGGACAGAGCAGACTTGGAGCAGTTGATTATAGGCACAGCCGGCCACGTCGACCACGGGAAGACAGTGCTTATCAAAGCGCTGACCGGTGTTGACACAGACCGCCTGCAGGAAGAAAAAGAGCGGGGCATATCAATTGATCTGGGTTTTGCCCCTTTCAGGTTGCCCAGTGGGCGGGTAGCCGGTGTTGTTGATGTCCCCGGCCACGAACGCTTCATCCATAATATGCTTGCCGGTGCAGCCGGAATGGACCTTGTTATGCTGGTTGTAGATGCCTCTGAAGGGATTATGCCCCAGACCCGGGAGCACCTTGATATTTTGCAGCTGCTCGGCATTCGTAAAGGAATAGTTGTTATTACCAAGATAGATCTGGTTGAAGAAGATTGGCGCGAACTGGTTCAGGAAGAAATCAGGGAAGAACTGAAAGAAACCTTCCTTGAGCAAGCCCCGATTCTTGCCGTATCAGCAATTAATGGGCAGGGCCTTGAAGAGTTAAAAAAAGTGATTGATGAAATGACTGCTGTTTTAGAACCACGCAGTTCATCAGGCCCCCTGCGCCTTCCTGTTGACCGCTCTTTTGTGATAGCCGGTTTCGGTACCGTAATTACCGGAACATTAATCCAGGGATCAGTGCGGGTTGGCGAAACCGTTGCTATTGTTCCGCCGGGATTGGAAGCACGGGTGCGCAATATCCAAATCCATGACGCTGATGTCAAAGAGGCGCTGGCCGGTTCACGGGTCGCTTTAAATTTGGCAGGCCTGGAAAAAGACGAAGTTCAACGCGGCAGCGTGATCAGCTCTCCCGGTTATTACCGCCAGACAGCCCTGATTGATGTTTCTGTGCAAATGTTGGCGCGAGCACCACGGCGCGTAAAAAATTTGGATCCGGTTCACTTTTTTCTTGGCACAGCACGCGTCGTGGCCAAACTTCTGCTGCTCGATTGTGAAGAACTGCGCCCCGGTGAAAGCGCTCTTGCCCAGTGCCGGCTTGACCGACCGCTGGTCACAGAACGCGGTGACCCCTTTGTTATTCGATCTTATTCCCCAATGACTACAATCGGGGGCGGCAAAGTACTCGATCCATACCCGGTACGGCACCGCCGTTTTCGAACCGAGGTAATTGAAAGACTTCAGGAATTAAAGCAGGATCCAAAATCCGGGGGTGATTCTGCCTTTCTGCGCCGCAAGCTTGAAGAGTTGCTGGCGGCTGATGTTCAAAGGCTGGCAAAGGAAACCCGCTTGGATAGAATCAAAGTTGAATCAATACTTGAAGAACTGGCAGCCCAGAATATTGTCCGGAAACTGGGCAAATCTTACCTGGTCGTAAGAATTCTTACAGAGTACGAGGATAAAATTCTGGCTGAACTGCAGATTTACCATAAAAAATACCCTCTTTCACCGGGCATATCCCGCGCCCAGCTTAAAGGGTTTTTACCGGCGGCATTTAGCCAGAAGGATTACGACGCACTGCTTGAAAATCTGCAATATAAGGAATTAGTTACCATAAAAAGTGACCTGGTTACCATCTACGGTTTTAAACCTGAACCGGTACCCGGTGATATAAAGCTGCTTAATTCACTCGCAGAGATTTATAATGTCGGGAATCTACAACCACCATCAGTAAAAGAAGCCATGGAAAAAGCGGGGGCCGCGACGGCTCGCAAAGACGAGTTATATAATTACCTGCAAAGTACTGGCGTGCTGGTAAAAGTCAGTGAAGAACTTTATTTTTCTAAAGAATCCTATGAAAAAGCGCTAAGCTTTTTACACCGGCACTTTGCCAAAAATGAAAAACTTACCCTGGCTCAATTCCGCGACATAACAGGCAGTTCTAGAAAGTTTGTTCAAGCTTTGCTCGAACATTTCGACCAGGTCAAACTGACCCGTCGCGTCGAAGACCACCGGGTGCCCTTCAAGCTGCAGCGGAATTAATAGCAGGGATACGGGCATCTGATTTGCTCATAATGTTTCCAAAATAAGAGATATGGAGGTGAGGGAATGAGTCGCGAAAAAATACGCCTTACTGCCATGACTGCAAGTGCCGGTTGAGCGGCTAAAATCGGGCCCGAAGCCCTGGCGCAGGTACTGCGCCGTTTGCCGCTTTTAGATGATCCGAATTATTTAAACCGTGAGCAGCACTTTTCTGATGCCGGTATTTACCGCATCTCTGAACAGCAGGCTCTGGTGCAGACTGTCGATTTTTTCACTCCGATTGTAGACGATCCCTACACCTTTGGGCAAATCGCAGCTGCCAATGCCTTAAGCGATGTCTATGCCATGGGCGGGAAACCTTTAACTGCCTTGAATATAATCTGTTTTCCGGTTTCCTGCCACCCGCTCGAGGTAATGGAGGCAATCCTGCTCGGCGGTTACGATAAGGTGATCGAAGCGGGAGCAGTTGTTGTCGGTGGGCACAGCATCGAAGATCCCGAGCCAAAATATGGCCTTTCAGTTACCGGAATAGTTGATATCGACAAGCTTATCACCGGCAAAGGGGCTGTTCCGGGTGATATTCTCGTTCTGACCAAGCCAATCGGTACCGGCATTATCGCTACCGCTATAAAAGGCGATATGCTCAGTGAAAAAGGAGCCTCTATTTTTGTTAAGGGCATGGCCGCCCTTAATGCTGCCGCTTCAGAGGCAATGTTAGAGGTTGGTATTTCAGCCTGTACTGATGTCACTGGTTTCAGCCTGCTGGGCCACCTGCACGAAATGCTTGTTTCGAGCAACGTTGGCGCTGAGATAGATCACCGCAAAGTGCCTCTTTATCCTGCAGTCCGCGATATGGTGGCCATGGGTATGATTCCCGGTGGGGCCTATCGCAATCTTGAATATATAAAGCCCCATATCAGCTGGCAAGGCGCTGCCGATGAAAAAGACGATGCTCTGATCATCCTGGCTGACCCGCAGACCTCCGGCGGCCTGCTTGTTGCCGTTTCGGCAGAAAAAGCGGACCGTTACCTTTCTGATCTTAATAAGCGCGGAGCTTCCGGCAGCATCATCGGCCGGATTACCGCAGCCGCGCCTGGTAACATAGTAATTATTTAAAGTAGGTGGGAACGAGCGCGACTGGAATTACCGGCGAGTTAAGGGTGCTACAGGGACTTGGTTTTCGAAAAAGAAAATAGAACAGATTGTATTGATTGGACACATTAAAATTAGCAAATAACAAGTTTGAATGTGTTTCGACAGCGAGCGTCGAAATACATTCAAAATAGATTTAGGCCTGAAACGGTTATGAAAGCTCTGGTTTGCACCGTCTGCCTCATTCGCTTAACAGGGTCAATAGTTTCCCCCTGTAAAATATTTAAGAATTTAAAAATCAAGCAGGATAAATAAAAGGAAATGTCGAAATCCTCTACTTTAGCGTGCTTTTATCAAAATTGTCTAACTATTAATTCACAATAATAAAGGTGGTGGCGCCGGGAAAAAGTTCATATTGATTTTTGATCCGGTAGGCCTTATTGTTTTTACCGGGATCGCTGTAGTAAAACAATTTCTTTATAATGCGGGGTATGCTAATGAGTACCGAATGCCAGACATTTACTGAAAAATATGATCTGCTTGGTTGTATCCAGTGCGGTCGCTGTACCGGCGGCTGCCCGGTTACTGTGCGGGCCGACCTGAATGTACGCCGCTTTGTCAATGATGCCTACTATGAGGATAAACTCGAAGAGTTGGCCAAGCTGGCGGAAATCTGGGATTGCACGGCCTGTCATACCTGTGCTGTCCGCTGCCCCAAGGGTTTAAAGCCTTTGGAAGTCTTACTCGGTTTGCGTGCAATGATTATTGAAAGCGGAAAAGTTGAGCCGACAGTCCGTGATGCTTTGCAGAGTGTTCTGCTTGAAGGTAACCCCTGGGAAAAATCGAGAGCATCTCGCAGCGATTGGATGGAAGGGCTTGATGTTAAAATTGCCGAACCGGGTGTGGCTGTTGAAAATCTCTTTTTTGTCTGCTGCACAATTGCCTATGATCCTCGTGTTCAGGCAATCGCCAAGAATCTTGTCCGGATATTAAATAAAGCCGGTATTGACTATGCTTTCCTGGATAACAACGAAAGCTGCTGCGGCAGTGAAGTTTTTACCCTTGGTGAAGAGGGTCTTTTTGAAATGCTTGTTGAAGATAATACCGAGTTTTTAAATGAATTTACTGCGAAGCGTATTGTTACCCTGTCACCACATTGCTTTACCACCTATAATGTCCATTATCCTGATTTAAATAAACCGGTTATTCACTATACCCAGCTCTTGGATGATCTGCTCAAAGAAGGCCGGTTGGTCTGGAAAGGCGACTTGCAGAAAAAAATTGTTTTTCATGACCCCTGTTACCTCGGTAAACAGGGCGGTGTCTATGATGAACCGCGTGATTTGCTCAAAAATATTCCGGGGACGGAGCTGCTTGAGTTTGAACGCCGTCGTGAGCGCAGTTTATGCTGCGAGGGTGGTGGAGGCAAGATGTGGGTGGAATCGGAATCAAAGAAGGAAAGGCTGGCTGAAACTCGGATCAAAGATGCCAAAGCGCTTGGTGCAGATATTGTTGCTGTTGCCTGCCCCTTCTGTGTGTTAACCCTGGAAGACGCCATGAAAGGCCTCGGTTACGAGGAAGAAATGCGTGTAGCTGAAATAATGGAGCTTTTAGGAGAATTTGTGGAAGTATAGGTAAGTTTAAATTCTGGTAGGAGGTGGAAAGAACGATGAAAACTTATGTTTGTATCAAGTATGTGCCCGATACTTCCGAAGCGGAAGTAAAAGTTAATCCTGATGGTATTACCGTTGACAGCAGCCGCTTTTCGTTCGACATTAACGATGCTGACAACTATGCCGTTGAAGAGTCGGTTTTAATCAAGGAAGCTCAAGGCGGTGAAGTGACCGTCATTTCGATCGGGCCGAAACAATCTGATGTAATGATCCGTATGGCTATGGCCAAAGGATGCGATCAGGCGGTCCGCATTGAAGATGATCGTATTGCCGGCCATGACCCCCTGATGGTGGCTAAAGTTCTTGCCGGTACTGTCAGGGACAAGGAATTTGACCTGGTCCTGACCGGGTGTATGGCTACTGATGACTGGCACATGTCTACCGGTGTTGCCCTGGCTGAAGAATTGGGTGTCAACCATGCCTCTATGGTTAATAAAGTAGAGATACTTGATGGCGGCAGGGTTCGGGTAAACCGTGAACTTGAAGGTGGATTGCTGGAAGCGGTTGAATTAGAACTTCCGGCAGTTCTAACGATTCAGACCGGTATCAATGAACCGCGCTATGCCCCGATTCGTGGTATTCGTGAAGCGCAGAAGAAGGAATTGAAAGTGGTTAAACTAGAAGATATCGGGATTGATCCGGCTGAAGTCGGGGTCGAAGCATCCCAGATTGTTCTGGAAGAACTCTCCATTCCGGAAGTTGTCTCCGCTGCTGAATTCATCGAAGGTGAACCGGATGAGAAGGCTGAAAAACTGGCGTCCATTTTGATTAAGGGAGGCTTATTATAATGGGTAACGTTTTAGTTTTGGCGGAACACCGCCAGGGAACCTTAAGAGATATTTCCTTTGAAATGTTGGCTGTTGCCCCCAAGCTGGCTGCAGATATGGGCGGCGAAGTGATGGTTTTACTGATCGGCAGCGCTATGGACGAGATGGCTCAGAAATTAGCCGGGTATGGGGTCAAAGTAATGGTTATTGACGATCCCCTCTTTGAGAATTTCAACGCTGAAAAATACCAGAAAGTTTTATCGGCGTTGATTGACGATTTGAAACCGGCGGTATTAATGACCGGGCATACTGCCCAGGGCGTTGATTTCATGCCGGCCCTGGCTGTTGAGAAAAAACTGCCCCTGATTGCCGAGGCGCTTAATCTTGAATATGTCGATGGTACTTTAAAAGCGACCCGTCAGCTTTATTCAGGCAAAGTTAATGCCACCGTGGCTTTTAAACCGGCAGATACTTACCTGCTGACCTTCCGGGAAGGCGCTGTTGAAGCGCCGGCTCCCTCATCGGCCGGTGTGGTGGAAAAGGTTGATTCACCCCTGAAAGAAGATGTTCCTTACCGTAAGTTTGTCGAGTATATAGAAGCCGAAGTCGGTGATGTTGATATTACACAGTCTGATATTCTTGTTTCAGTTGGTCGCGGCCTCAAAGAAGATAAAAACCTGCCCCTGATTGAAGAATTGGCCAAAGCGATCAAAGCCGATATTGCCGGATCCAGGGCTGCAACAGATGCCGGTTGGATCCCTCATGACCGCCAGGTTGGAACTTCCGGAAAATCGGTTAAGCCGAAACTCTACATTGCCATGGGTATCTCCGGCGCCTTCCAGCATATAGCCGGGATGAAAGGGGCCAAGACAGTGGTAGCAATCAACAAAGACCCCGAGGCTCCGATCTTTACCGTGGCCGACTACGCCATTGTCGACGATATGTTCAAGATTGTACCCAAGTTGACTGAGAAGCTAAAGGAGCTTAAAGGCTAACTTATTATTTAAGGGTCAATCTTTGCGGGAGGATGATAAACCAGATGACGGAAAAACCGAAAGTGGGTGTTTACGTCTGCCACTGCGGAATTAATATTTCTGCGACGGTAGATGTGGATGCTGTTGCTGAATATGCGCAAAAATTGCCCAACGTGGCTGTTGCGCGCACCTATTCTTACATGTGTTCCGATCCCGGACAGGTCCTGATCAAGAATGATATCAAGGAACTGGGCCTGAATCGGGTTGTTGTGGCTTCCTGTTCCCCCCGTATGCACGAGCCGACTTTTAGAAAGGCAATACAGGAAGCAGGGATAAATCCGTACTTTCTCGAGATGGCCAATATACGGGAGCAGTGTTCCTGGGTTCATGAAGACAGGGACGAAGCCACGGCCAAAGCTGAAAAGCTGATTAGAGCATCGGTAGCCAAAGTCAGGCTGCTCGAAGCACTGGAATCAAAAGAAGTCGATGCAGAACCTTCTGCCCTGGTGATCGGGGCCGGTATTGCCGGCATTCAGGCCGCACTCGATATCGCCGATGCCGGTTTTCAGGTTTACCTGGTTGAGAAAACACCGTCGGTGGGTGGGCGCATGGCCCAGCTTGATAAAACTTTTCCAACACTTGACTGCTCGGCCTGTATTTTGACACCGAAGATGGTTGATGCTGCCAGTCATCCCAACATCGAACTTTTAAGTTATTCTGAAGTTGAGGAAATCGCTGGTTTTATCGGCAACTTCGATGTCAGGGTGCGTAAAAAAGCGCGCTATGTTGACTTTGAGAAATGTACCGGCTGTGGCGACTGTGCTGCTGAATGCCGGGTCAAAGACCGTATTCCGAGCGAATTTGATCAGGGTATGGGCAAACGTTCAGCGATTTACCTGCCCTTTCCCCAGGCTGTTCCGGCTAAGTACACTATTGATCCGGAAAGCTGTCTCTTCCTGACCAGGGGCAAATGCGGTAAAAGCCCTAAATGCCAGGAGGTTTGCCGGGCTGAAGCGATCAACTTCGACCAGGAAGACGAAATTGTTGAATTCAAGGTCGGCGCCGTTATCGTCGCAACCGGATTCGATCCCTTCGATGCTTCACGCAAGCCCGAATATGGATATGATGATTACCCCAACGTTATTACCGGTATGGAAATGGAACGACTTGTCTCCGCATCGGGACCGACCGGCGGTAAAGTGACGGTCTTTAACGGCGAAGAAGAAATTGAACCAAAAGAAGTTGCCTTTATCAAGTGTGTCGGCTCAAGGGATCAAAGTGTCGGAAATGAATATTGTTCAAGAGTCTGCTGCATGTATGTGGCGAAACAGGCTCACCTGATCAGGGACAAGCTGCCCGATGCAAACATTCGCATTTATTACATGGACGTCAGGGCATTTGGCAAAGGTTTTGAAGAATTCTATGACCGGGTCCGCCGTGAGAATATCCGCTACATCAGGGGCAATCCCTCCGAGATTTTTAAGCGGGGCAATAAACTGGTAGTCAAAGTAGAAGATACACTGACATCGACACCGCTCGAAGATGAAGTTGATCTGGTCGTCCTGGGTGTCGGCCTCGAACCGCGTGCCGATATGCGCCAGGTTATGGATCTGCTCAGACTGTCCCAGTCACCGGATCGTTTCTTCCTGGAAGCGCACCCGAAACTGCGGCCGGTTGATACGGCAACTGACGGTGTTTTTCTTGCCGGCTGCTGCCAGGGCCCGAAGGATATTCCCGATACTGTAGCCCAGGCCAAGGGGGCCGCTGCTTCAGCTATGATTCCCCTGGCCCGCGGCAAGGTAACGATCAGCGCCCAGGTGGCCACGGTTAACGAAGCAACCTGCAGGGGCTGTGGTTTCTGTGTCAATATCTGTCCCTATACGGCCATTGAACTGGTAACAGTCAACCGCTTTGGCAACGAAGTGGAAGTGGCCCGGGTCAATGAAGCCCTCTGTAAAGGCTGTGGTTCATGTTCAGCAGCCTGTCTCTCCGATTCGATTCAACCGAAATCTTTCCGCGATCGCCAGATATTACCGCAGATAGCGGCATTGGGGGTCATGAAATGAGTGCAGATTATGAACCTAATATCGTAGCATTCCTCTGTAACTGGTGCTCCTATGCCGGGGCAGACCTTGCAGGGACAAGCAGGGTCCACTATCCGGCCAACATCCAGGTTATCCGGGTGATGTGTTCCGGCCGGGTCAACCCGCTCTATGTAATGAACGCCTTGCAGCAGGGGGCAGACGGAGTCCTGGTTTCAGGATGCCACCCCGGGGACTGTCATTACATGGAAGGAAACTTCTATGCGCGGCGCCGACTTGGTATGCTCAAGGATCTGATGGAATTTATCGGTGTCGATCCGCGTCGCTTTCATATGAGCTGGGTGTCGGCATCTGAAGGGCACAAGTGGAAAGAAGTAGTGGAAAAAACCGTCGAAGACGCTCGAGAAGCCGGACCGTTTGAAGGTTTCAGGCGCCGGCAGATCGACTGGTAGGAGGGGTTTTGAAGATGGATCTGGAACAATTACGCAAAACCGCGGCAGAGATTGTAGACCGTGATGATGTGAAATATCTAATCGGCTGGAAACAGGGATCATTTGGTTACCGTGTCGCCCCGAGTTTTGTTGAAGATGCCGCCGGCGCTGCAGAGCTGATCTTTTCACCCCTCTGTACCGCCAACCTGGCTACCTACCTGACCCTGGTTGAGAAGCTGCCGGTGCCGCGCGGTCAGGAAGCTGATGACCGTAAAGTCGCCTTGATGGTTAAAGGTTGCGACAGCCGGGCTGTAGTTCAGCTTTTAGTTGAAAAGGGCATACACCGTGACCAGGTTATTGTTGTTGGCTGTCCCTGCCCTGGAATGGTCGATCCGGCCTTGCTTGCGGAGAATTATCCGGAAACTGAAGAACCGGCTGAGCTGAAATGGAACGGAGATGGTTTCCTGCTGATTCGCGGCGGTGAAGAAATTAAAGTGGCCAGGGATGAACTGCTGGCTGAGAAATGCCGCCTCTGCCGCTATCCGAACCCGGTAATCAGTGATATTTCGCTCGGTGAAGCTGTCGAGCCCTGGGAACCTGTGGAAGACAGCGGTGTAATCGAAATCGAAGGTAAAGATATCGATGGACGCAGCGATTACTGGGAAGAGCAGTTTGCCAAATGTGTGCGCTGTTACAGCTGCCGCAATGTTTGCCCGCTCTGCTACTGCCAGGACTGCATCCTGGATCGCCTCAACCCGACCTGGGTTAACCGTGCGGTCAACTTTTCCGAGAATACAGCTTTTCATATTGCCCGGGCTTTTCACCTTGCCGGTCGCTGCATCGAATGTGGTGAGTGCGAGCGGGTTTGCCCGGCCAATATTCCCCTGGGCAGGTTAAATCGCAAACTGGCCCGGGAAGTGCGGGATAAATACGGTTTTGAACCCGGGGTCGATCCCGAGGCCGAGCCGTTCCAGGCCAGCTTCAAGCCTGATGATCCCGAGGACTTCATACTGTAGAGGTGGGTGATATGTCAGCGATGCTGTTGAATAAAGATAAGTGGCCTGAATTTGTCGGGAAGTTGGCCGGTAAAAAACTGTGGGCTCCACAAGCAGACGGTGATGCCGTGCACTTTGCCCCGGTTGCTGATGGTGAAGTGCCTACGCTCGATTTTAGAAATACCCGTGTGCCGCCTAAGCAGGCGGTATTTCCCCAGACTGAAACCATGTATCGTTTTCAGCTGGGTACAGAAGAAATGGAACTGCCGGAGCTGAATGAAGAAACCATCCTGCTTGGCGTCCGCCCCTGTGACGCAAGAGCGATGACAATCGTAGAGAAACTTTTCAGGTGGGATATCGATGACCCCTACTACCTTAAGCGGCGCGAACTGGTTACCCTGGTTGGTTTGGCCTGCAATGAACCTGGCCTGAACTGCTTCTGCCCTTCAGTTGGCGGCGGGCCGGCTTCTACTGAGGGGCTCGACCTCCTGATGGTCGATCTCGGCGACAGTTACCTGCTTGAGGCGGTTACTGCCAAAGGCGAGGCTTTAATAGCCGAAACCAAAGAAATCCTCGATGAAGCCGGTGCCGATTCTGCCAAGGAAAAAGACAGGATCATCTCCGAGGCTGAAAATAAAATCATTCGTACTGTCGATACCGAAGGTGTGCCGGCAGGGCTGCCCGGGTTGTGGGAAGATCCTCTCTGGCAGCGGGTTTCCGCTGCCTGCCTGGGCTGTGGAACCTGCACCTACCTCTGTCCGACCTGTCACTGTTTTGACATCCAGGACGAGACAGAAGGCTTTGAAGCCAGGCGTTGCCGGATGTGGGATTCCTGTATGTTTGAAGAATACACCCTGCACACCTCGGGCCATAATCCCCGTCCCGCAAGACGGGAACGAACCCGTAACCGGATCAACCATAAGTATAGTTACTATGTCGATAAGTTCGACGTGATTGCCTGCGTAGGGTGCGGTCGCTGCAGCAATCTCTGCCCTGTTAATATCGACATTATTGAAATCTTAAGGCAGGTGAAGGAGGCGCTATGAAAATCAACGAAAACCCCTATATCCCCTATGTAGCCACTGTAGAGGAAGCCTGGTTTGAAACCGGGGGTGAGCGCTGTATAAAAACCTTCAAAGTTGTCTTTGATGATGAAACAGTGCGTGAAAACTGGAATCACCGGCCGGGGCAGTGCGCCATGATCGGAGTTCTCGGTGTCGGCGAAAGTATGATCTCGATCTCCTGTTCCCCGACCGAAGGAAAGTTCCTGCGTTTTTCAGTAATGCGCATGGGCAACGTGACCCAGGCTCTGCATCAGCTGGAGCCGGGTGATAAAATGATGGTACGGGGACCTTACGGCAACAGTTTTCCTATCGATGAATGGCAGGGCAAACAAATTCTGACCATTGGCGGTGGTATCGGTCAGGCCCCCTTAAGGCCGATTGTTGAATATGTCAAAGCAAACCGTGACAAATATGCCGGTCTAACCATGATCTATGGAGCCCGTACTTCCGGCGACCTCTGCTTTAAAAGTGAATTTGATGAGATGAGCAAATGCGATGACCTTTCCTGCCACCTGACTATCGATGTTGAGGAAGAGGACTGGGGTCACAATGTCGGTTTTGTTCCCCAAATGCTGCTGGATTTGAACCCTTCTCCGGAAAATACCATAGCGATTACCTGTGGCCCGCCGATCATGATTCGTTTCGTTCTAGAAAACCTGAAAAAATTAGGATTTGCCGATGAGCAGATCTACACAACTTTAGAAAACAGGATGAAATGCGGTATCGGCAAGTGCGGCCGCTGCAACGCCGGCGGCATGTATGTCTGCAAGGACGGCCCCGTATTCAGCTATGCTGTTTTAAAAGACATTCCCGAAGCCTTCGCTTAGAGCTAAATTTTGCTCTGATCGTAACTAAATAATCACCAGTTCATTTAAGGGGTGCCTTTCAGATTGAATCGGCACCCCTTTTAATTATCCCAATAGCACGCGCCGGCTTGCCCCGACCACTGAAAACCCAGGTGCATTGTAATCAGCCAGCCGCAAATTTGAATGTATTTCGATAGCGAGCGCCGAAATACATTTAAACTGGTTACAGGCGCAAAACAGGAATGAAAGCGCCGGCTTGCCCCGGCTGCCGAAAAAGAAAGGCGGATGTCTTGTTACGGTAAGGCGGTTGTGCTAAAATTTATTTATCTACTCAGAAGGAGACTGACTTTGGAACAATACGGACTGGTCATTGAGAACAGGGGTGAAACGGCAGTTATCAGACTGCAGCGCCACCTTACCTGCGAAAGCTGCGGACGCTGTGGAATTATGAGCGGTTCAAACAAACGCGAAATTATCGTTGAAGCGTTAAATCCTCTTCAAGCTGAAGCAGGCCGGCGGGTAATCCTGGAAACTGATGACCGCCAGTTATTATTTATTTCATTTATGCTTTACCTGGTTCCCCTGGGTGGGCTCGTAGCCGGTATTGTTCTATGGCTTGGAATCGCCGGATTTTTTGGTTTGGAAGGAAACCAGGAATTGACAGCTGCTGCTGCCGGGTTTGGATTGATGGCAGTTATTTTCTTCTTTATCCGCCTTTGGGATCGCAGGGTAAAAGATGATCAAAAATATAAACCGATCATAACCGGCTTCATTAATCAGGAAGATTCCGAATGTGAGGATTAATTGTCCTGCCTATTTTTAGCTGCGGGGCACTACAATTTAAAGCATAAACTGGACCGCCGTAATGACGCATTGTATTCCAATGTATACCGGGAGGCAACACGAGATGAAGAAAAAAATTAATGTAGCTGTAGTCGGCGCAACCGGTATGGTCGGGCAAAAGATGATCGATATTTTGCTGGAGAGAAGGTTTCCTTTTGATGGCATTAAATTATTAGCTTCTTCACGTTCTGCGGATCTGCAGGTTAAAGTAGGCCCTAAACTATGCACCGTTGAAGAAGTATCAGCGCTGTCCTTTGAGGGAATTGATTTTGCTTTCTTCAGCGCCGGAGAAGCAATCAGCAAAGAATTCGGGCCGGAAGCAGCAAAACGGGGGGCTGTTGTCATTGATAACAGTAATGCTTTTCGTATGGATGCTGAAGTACCCCTGGTTGTTCCGGAGGTAAACCCGGATGCTGCTTTTATGCATAAAGGGATCATTGCCAACCCGAACTGTTCAACTATCCAGATGGTACTGGTCCTTCATCCCCTACAGAAGGCTGCATCTCTTAAGCGGGTAGTTGCTGCAACCTACCAGGCTGTATCCGGCGCAGGCAAGGAAGCCGTAGAAGAGCTGATAGAACAGAGCCGGGCTTATCTGGCCGGAGAGCAGGTTATTACCAAGCGCATTCCCTATAAAGATGCCCTGCGCGGCTATCAGATCGCCTTTAACCTTGTGCCCCAGATCGATGTTTTTGTTGAAGACGGTTACTGCAAAGAAGAGATAAAAATGATCAACGAAACGAGAAAAATTATGGATCTTCAGGATCTGCCGATAACAGCAACAACGGTCAGGGTACCTGTAGTAACCGGGCATTCGATAGCCCTGAATATCGAGTTGAATAATCCTTTACCCGTAGCGGAGGCCCGGAAACTCCTGGAAAAAACACCGGGAGTAATTGTTATCGACAGGCCGGAACTTTTATCTTACCCAACGCCATTAGAAGCTGCGGAGAATGATGCTGTCTATGTCGGTCGTATCCGCCCCGACCACTCAGTTCGCAACGGTCTTAACCTCTGGGTAGTCTCAGACAATATTCGTAAAGGTGCCGCCACGAATTCTATCCAAATTGCCGAGCTATTGCTGAGCAGGTAAAAATGGCAATAGTAGTTAATCTAACATATAAAGTGAAGAAACTCTAATGCACAAGGAGGGTTTTAAATGCGCACCCTGATTAAAAACGGTACCGTTATCACAGCCTCAGAAAAGTACCGGGCTGCCATACTGATTGAAGATGAAAAGATTATCGCCCTTCAATCTGATCCCGGCACCGGTGCCGACGAAGTTATCGATGCATCTGGTAAGCTGATTTTTCCCGGAGCAATTGATGTTCATACCCATCTCGATATGCCTTTTGGCGGTACTGTTACAGCTGACGACTTCACCTCCGGGACTATCGCTGCTGCGGCCGGAGGAACAACCTGCATTATCGATTATGCCCTGCAAACACCTGGTAAAAGTCTGCAGGAAGCTCTTGATTCATGGCATAAGCGGGCAGAAGGCAAATGTGCTGTTGATTATGGATTCCATGTTGCCATTACCGACTTAAATGATGCTGTTATGGCTGAAATTCCTGTCCTGGTTTCAAAAGGCTACCCATCATTTAAAGTGTTTATGGCCTATAAAGGTGTTTTTCAGGTTGATGATGCCACTCTCTTAAAGGTGTTGAAAAAATCGGGGGCAGCCGGAGGTTTGGTCCTGGTTCATGCCGAAAACGGCGACATCATTGATGTCCTGACCAGGGAGATGATTGCCGACGGTAAGGTAGATCCGATCTACCACGCTTTAAGCCGCCCGCCGCAGGCAGAAGAAGAAGCAGTCAACCGTTTTATTACCATGGCTGAATTAAGTGAGGCTCCGGCCTATGTTGTTCATTTAAGCGATGCCGGTGCCCTGGGCAGAGTCGCTGACGCAAGGTTACAGGGTTTGCCGGTTTATGCCGAGACATGCCCCCAGTACCTTTTTCTCAACCTGGACTGCTATTACGAGCCGGATTTTGGCGGAGCTAAATACGTGATGTCGCCGCCACTGCGCGAAGCCGGTAACGAAGAGTACCTCTGGAACGGCCTGGCTTCCGGAAACCTGCAGGTTGTAGCCTCAGATCACTGTTCTTTTAATCTTAAAGAGCAAAAAGAACTGGGTCGGGATGACTTTACGAAGATACCGAACGGTGCCCCGGGATTAGAAACCAGGGTACAGTTGCTCTATGAAGGCGGGGTAAACCAGGGTAGGATCTCTATTCACAAATTTGTTGACCTGGTCAGCACCGCGCCGGCGAGGCTGTTCGGTCTTTATCCGCAAAAGGGGACCATAGCTGTGGGCAGTGATGCTGACCTGGTCATATTCGATCCGGAAGCGGCCTTTAAAATCACTCAAGGCAGCCAGCACCAAAAAGTAGATTACAATCCCTACGAAGGTTTTGCCGGTAAAGGAGTTCCCAAAAAAGTCTTTTCCCGTGGCCGCCTGATCATTGACAACGGTAAATATGTCGGCCGGGTTGGCCAAGGTAGTTTTCAACTACGAAAACCATTTTCCGTCTCGTAACTATAACTTAACACTCTACCCTTTGACAGGAGAGGATCGGTGTAGGTGTAAATTTTTCTAGATAACCTTCGTGCATAAGCAGCTATTTAAAAATGTTTTGTCAGAAAGGAAGTTATCCAGTGATAGTTGTCATGAATCCAGGTGCCGCCGAAGAAGAAATAACAAAAGTAACTAACAAGCTGAAGCAAATGGGTTATGGTGCGCACCTCTCAACCGGTGAAAATCGCACTGTAATCGGTGTCATCGGCCAGCGCCGTGAAGAAGCAGCCCAGGCCATGGAGGCGATGCCGGAAGTCGAAAAAGTTGTTTTTATTTCAAAACCATTTAAACTGGCCGGACGCGAATTCCATCGGGAAAATACAATAATCAGTGTTGGAAAGATCACTATCGGAGGTCCTGAATTGGTGGTTATGGCCGGACCATGTGCAGTTGAAAGTGAAGAACAGCTGATGCAGGCTGCCGAGGCCGTTAAGAAGGCGGGGGCCGGCGTTCTCAGGGCCGGGGCTTTTAAACCACGGACATCGCCTTACAGCTTTCAGGGATTAGAGCAGGAAGGGCTGCAATTTTTAGACGAGGTGCGTTCGAAAACCGGTCTGCTGATTATAACCGAGGTAATGGATCAGTATACTGTCGAAAAAGTAGCGGAATGCGCCGATATTATCCAGGTTGGAGCCCGCAATATGCAAAACTATTTCCTGCTGCGTGAACTGGGTAAAATACGCAAACCGGTTCTTTTGAAAAGAGGTTTATCGGCGACGATCGAAGAATGGCTCATGGCGGCGGAATATATTTTAAGCGGCGGTAACTACGAGGTAATCCTCTGTGAGAGGGGTATCCGGACTTTCGAACCTTATACCCGTAATACCCTCGATATCAGTGCTGTTCCCCTGGTCAAACAGCTTAGCCATCTGCCGATAATTGTTGATCCGAGTCATGGCACAGGCCTGGTTGGCCTTGTTCCGGCCATGAGCAAAGCCGCCCTGGCAGCCGGAGCGGATGGTTTGATGATCGAAGTGCATCCCAATCCACAGGAAGCCCTTTCAGACGGGCCACAGTCCCTTACACCGGAGCAATTTAGCAGCCTGATTAAAGAGTTAAAAGGAGTGGCGTTAAGCGTTGGCAAACTTATCTGAGGGTAATTACTTTTTCCGCAAGGTGGCCCTGATTGGTACCGGTTTGATCGGCGGCAGCCTGGGCATCGCTCTACGGGAAAGAGCGCTTGTTGAAAAAATAGTCGGCTACGATCGTGATCCCGATGCCTGCCAGGAAGCTGTGAAACTAGGAGCTGTAGATGCAAAAGCAGAATCGGCTGCCGAAGCCGTCCATGATGCCGACCTGGTGATCCTGGCTGTCCCTGTTATGAGTACAATCGAGCTGTTAAAAGAAGTTTTACCGATGATTAAGTCAGGCGCCCTGATTACTGATGTAGGCAGCACCAAGGGTTCTATCATGGCAACGGTTGAAGCAATCATTCCTCCCGAAGTCTATTTTATCGGTGGTCATCCAATGGCTGGTTCGGAAGAAAGCGGTATTGAAGGAGCCGATCCGGCTCTGCTGGAAAATGCCATTTATGTGCTTTCGCCCGGGCCGGTAACCCCGCAAACAGTTGTTGAACACTTCAGCCAAATGCTTGAAGAGGCCGGGGCACAGCCTTTAATTCTTGATCCATTTATCCATGACCGGGCGGTTGCCTCAGTTAGTCACCTGCCTCAAATAATTGCGGCAACCCTGGTGCAAAGCGTGGCCGGTATCAGTGATATGGAGCTGGTCCGCACCCTGGCAGCCGGAGGTTTTCGGGATAGTACCAGGATTGCTCTCAGTGATCCGGATGTATGGCGCGATATTTGTGTGAGTAATCGCTGGGCCTTGCTTGCCGCATTGAAGCAGTTTAAAGAGAGTCTTGATTCACTGGAAAAATACCTGTCTGAACCGAATGCGGAAGCAATCAAAGAGTACCTTTTACAGGCCCGCGATTACCGAAAAAATATTCCATACCGCGGCAGGGGCATATTACCTGAACTTTTTGAGCTGATTGTTCTCGTTCGCGATGAGCCCGGTGTGCTTGGCAGGCTTACCGGACTCCTTGGCGAAGCCGGGATTAATATTGATGCCATCGAAATATTACACGTCAGGGAATTGGCCGGGGGCAGCATTCGGCTCGGGTTCAAAAGCAGGGAGCAGCAGCAGCAGGCTTTGCAGACTTTAAACGAAAAAGACTACCACACACATTGTCCTAAAAATTAGTACTGTCTGAAGCATGACAGACGGATACTTTGAAGACAAATTGGAGTGTCCCCGTTGCTATGGCAAGCGGGTTGTTGGCCCGGATTGTTTTTCGTAGAGCTTTTCTTGCTCTGCAGCCAGTTCAGCCAGTGTATGAGACTGCAGTTCCTCAATCAAAACATCTTTAACCCGCTTCCAAACGGAACGGGTCACGCATAGATCAATTCTTTCACAGGAATTATCATCGACACAGGATACAGGTGCCAGAGATCCTTCGATACTTTCAACGATATCATATAACGTAACATTTTCAGGCTTAACCGCCAGGTGATAACCTCCATGGCTGCCTTTCTGGGTTCGCACATAACCGCGGGCCCGTAAAGGGGCCATAATCTGTTCTAAATACTTCACCGAAATATTCTGTTTGCAGGCAATATCGTTTAACTGGACCGGTTCTTCCTTATAACTAAGGGCCAGTTCGATCATTGCCCGGGCCGCATAGCGCACTTTGGTTGACAGTTGCAAAGGTTTCTTCCTCCTCAATCTATAAAGAATAGAATATCGATATTATTTATTACATATTCCCCTGTAATTTTACTCCCCAGGGTTAGGGTTGTCAAAGGTATCGCAGCAATCATCCGGGAAGGACCGGTTGAACAAATGAAAAGAAAAACGAGGGAAGCAATAACAACAAACTTCCCTCGCCGGTTTTGCCGAAAAAGATTTCCTGATCAGGCTTATTTCTTTATGGGCATTCTAGTCTTCGTACTTAAAAGAAATGTTCAGTTTTACCCTGAAGATCATCTTGCCGTCTTCGATCTTGAGATCCAGTTCTTCAACTTCAGCGACTCTTAGATCACGCAGGCTCTTCGATGCAGTGGACACAGCCACCCTGGCTGCTTCATCCCAGGACTTCTCGCTAGTTCCGATAATTTCAACTACCTTGTATACGCTCTCCACTATGCTACCCCTTTCAGTTTATAGGATTTGCTGGCTATATTCTACATAATATTTATGAACATGTCAATATTGCAACAATTCAGTTATCAGTCATTTTTGCAAGGGTTTCAAAAGATGGTTGAATCATCAACCCTACCGCACCCGGGCCGATATGAGCGCCGATTGCCGGTCCGACCATACCGACATGCAGATCGGCAATTTCATATTTGCTTTGTAATTCTTCAAGGAGTGTTTGTGCGTTCTCAAGGGCTCCGCTGTGCACCACTGACAGGTTAACCGGGTTATCGGTGCTGACATTTTTCAGGGCAGCAGAGACCAGGCTGGGAATAACCTGCGAGCGTCCGCGTACCTTATCATAGGGGGCGACCATTCCTTCCGGATCGGCATAGAGGATTGGCCTGATCTGCAGCAGCGAACCCAGCAATGATGCCGCCTTTCCAATTCTTCCGTTTCGCTGCAGGTATTCCAGCGTATCAACGGCAAAAACGCTGAATGTTTGGGTGATAGATCTATCAATGATACTGAGAATCTCTTCTAGAGGCATATCCCTGCGGACAGCTTCAGCAGCTATTAAAACCGTTCTGCCAATTCCCTGCGATGCTGTTTTGGTATCGATGGGAATAACCCGCGAGGGCACCATTTTCATCGCTAATTCAGCTGAATTGAGGGTGCCGCTTAGTTTTCCGGAAATATGGATGCTCAGTATAACTTCATCTTTTGCCGCCAGTTCCTCGTATGTCTGGCGAAACATCTCAGGCGAAGGCTGAGATGTTTTCGGCAAAACCGTGCCCGAAGTCAGGCGCCGGTAAAATTCTTCCGCACTCAGCTCTACACCGTCGGCAAAAGACTCCTCGCCGAAGTTAACGGTGATCGGTACAACTTTAATGCCATACTTTTCAACCTGTTCTTTTGACAAATCGGCCGTGCTGTCGGTTACAATCCGAATATGGTGCATAAAAAGCCCTCCTTTGTATGCTCAGAATTGATATTTAATATTACTATACAGAATAATATCATAATAAAGGTAAGTTTACCAGCAGCCGATTAAAATAGATCCCTAGCATTGAATGGTTGGCAAAAATAAACTTAACAGCGGGATACTAATTATCCTCCCGGCAGGAATAAATGAGATTTTAGGGAATTAATATAAGAGCGCCCGGAGCCGGCCGGTCGGCTTTAAGCGGCGCATCTTTTTTGCGGTTGAAGAGGAGGTTTGCTTTTGCCCGAAGATTATGCGTGCCACTATTTGCCGAACGGTATCAGGTTGATATTTATGCCAACCAAAAAATTTAAGACAATTTCACTGGGACTATTTATCCACCAGGAACTAAACCGGGATGTGGTTGCGTTAAATGCCCTGCTGCCCTCGGTGCTTGAACAGGGCTGCCGGCTTTACCCTGACTACCTGACCATTCAGCGGGTATTGGAAAACCTCTATGGAGCAGAACTGGGCACAGATATCATTAAAAGCGGAGAAAGGCATATTATTGCTTTCACCCTGGAAACGGCTCACGATCAGTACCTGGGTGCAAATGGCAAATTGTTGCAGCAGGGTATGGCCATCCTCGGCGCAGTGGTCGGCGATCCGCTGTTAATTGATGACTCTTTCAATGATATTTATGTTGCTCAGGAAAAGAACCAGCTGATCAAGGATATCAAGGCGCTGCTTAACGATAAAGGTGCCTACGCTCTCGAGCGCTGCCTTTCCCTGATGTGTGCCGAAGAGAGATTCGGCATTTATAAACTGGGCCGGGTCGAAGATTATGGAGCAATCAATGCAGCGCGGTTATATAGCTACTACTGCGATCTTTTCACACATAATCCAATTGATTTATATGTTATCGGTGATCTGATAGAAGAACAGGTCTTAGAAACCGCCGCTGAAATATTTAACTTCTCCCGAAATGGGAGGAGCGATACATTGCCTGAAACTGAGATCATGGGTACGGTTTCAGAAGTCAAATACGCTGAAGATGAGATGAACGTTAACCAATCCAAGCTGGTGCTAGGATTTCGCACAGCAACCGGTTATAAAGATGAGCTGTACTGCCCGTTACTGGTTTATAGTGGTGTTTTAGGTGGATTCCCTCATTCCAAGCTGTTTATGAAAGTGCGGGAAGAGGCCGGGCTGGCCTACTATATCCATTCCCGCCTTGAGAGGCACAAGGGTTTGATGGTCCTGGCTGCCGGAATCAATTATTCTGACTACCAAAAAGCGCGCGATATTATCGACCTCCAGATCGAAGATATGGCCTCAGGAAAAATTAGTGATGCTGAACTTGATAATACTAAGCGCGGACTGATCAACCAGCTGCGCTCCCAGCAGGATAGCCCCAATCAGCTGATCAGTTCACACTTAGAAGGTTTTATCGGCGGTAGAGTATATACTATTGACGAACTGAGCGAAGGTATTGAAGCAGTTGGGCGGGAAGAGATAATGGCCGTAGCCGAAAGAATAAAACTCGATACAGTTTATCTGTTGCGTCCGCGGGAAGGGGGCAGTACTGAAAATGACAATGACTGACAAATATAAGCTTATTGAAAACCGTGCCCTGCAGGAAACACTATATTATTACCGGGTAGATCCGGGCATGGACGTTTACGTTCTTCCCAAACCCGGCTACCAGAAAAAATATGCAATTTTTTCAACCCGCTTCGGCTCAATTGACAACCGATTCAGGGTGGAACCGGAAGAGGATTTTACTGTGGTGCCTGATGGCGTGGCCCACTTCCTTGAGCATAAACTTTTTGAGGATGATCGGGGCAATGTCTTTGATCGCTTTGCTTCACTGGGTGCTTCGGCCAATGCTTTCACCTCTTTTACTCAAACTACTTACCTTTTTTCCTGTACTGCAAATTTTAAAGAGAACCTTGACCAGCTGCTCAATTTTGTGCAGGAACCATATTTTACAGAACAGACGGTACAAAAAGAACAGGGGATCATCAGCCAGGAGATAAAAATGTATGAAGATCACCCGCACTGGAGGGTTTTCTTTAACCTGCTTGAAGCGCTCTACCGTGAACATCCGGTGCGCAATGATATTGCCGGCACTGTTGAAAGTATTGCTCAAATTACTCCGGAACTACTATACCGCTGTTATAATACCTTTTACCACCCCAGTAATATGGCTGTATTTGTTGTCGGTGACCTGATCCCGGAAGAGGTTGGCCGGCAGGTAGAAGAAAACCTGGCCAATCACCACTATCAGCCAATGGGTTCCATAGTCCGTCTTTATCCGCACGAACCGGCAGAGATTACCCGGGAGCGCATTGCCCAGGAACTGGTTGTATCGGAGCCGATTTTCTTCCTGGGCTTTAAAGATATTGTCGTGGATAAACTGCGTGGTCGTGATTTAATGCGTCGCGAAATTCTGATGGAACTTGTTCTTGACATTATGTTTGGCTCTAGCGAGGCGCTCTATAATGATCTTTACCGTGAGGATCTGATTGATGAAAACTTCGGAGCGGAATATACCGCTGAAATCAATTATGGTTTCACTATGATCGGCGGAGAAACCAAAGATCCCGATCAACTATACCAGCGTATCATGGAGATCGTGGCTCATGTTAAAAAAGAAGGAGTCAGTACAGAGCAGTTCGAGCGTCACCGCCGCAAAATTTTGGGCGGTTACATTAGGCGTTTTAATTCGCTGGAGTTTATTGCCAACAACTTTTTGGCGTACCGTTTCAGGGGCACGGATCTTTTTGAACTTCCGTCAATACTGCAGGAAATCAGGTGTGAAGAGGCCCTGGCTTTGGTCGAAGAAAACCTCGAACCGGCACGTCATGCCGTTTCACTGATCTTTCCCCAGGCTGATCAATAATACATTACTTAACTTAAGAAGGTTGATTTTTATTGATGGTCAGGTTAAAATAGGACTATTGATGTGCACATATCTGTGCACAAGGTAATCGGAGGTCTGACCATGAATAACAATTATACCAGGTATGTTAATCCACATTTGGGTGATATGCTTGAGAGCATTAAGCTTGATCAAAAATATGTGCGCGGGGAAGGCTGCTATCTCTATGATGATCAAGGCAACCGCTATCTCGATTGTATCGCTGCATACGGCGCGCTGCCATTTGGCCATAACCCCGCACCGATCTGGGAAGCGATCAATAGCTTTCGTGATTCTGCTGAGCCGAGTTTTATCCAGCCTTCAGCCCTTGAGGCTGCCGGGGAGCTGGCCCGCCGCCTGACGGAGCTATCTCCGCAGGGGCTCAAATATGTTACCTTTGCCAATAGCGGTGCTGAAGCGGTTGAAGCGGCTATTAAGCTCTGCCGATCCGCCACCGGCCGACCCGGTATCCTCTCTACCGAGAACAGCTTTCATGGCAAAACTTTTGGCGCCCTTTCAGCAACCGGAAATCTAAGTTACCAATCGGCCTTTAATGCTCCGGCCGAGCATTTTAAGCATATTGCATTTGGTGATTCTGCAGCTTTAGAAAAAGAATTAAAAACCAGGCCCGATTATTATGCTGCCTTTATTGTTGAACCAATCCAGGGCGAAGGTGGAATTGTCGAACCGCCGACCGGCTACCTGCCCAGGGCTAAAGAGATCTGCAAAGAGTATGGTGTGCTGCTCATATTTGATGAAGTTCAAACCGGTCTGGGACGAAGCGGAGCCCTTTTTGCCTGTGAGCAGGAAAACGTTTCACCTGATGTAATGGTCCTGGCCAAGGCTTTGGGCGGTGGAATTATGCCTATAGGGGCTTGCTTAAGCACTGAGGAGGCATACAGCGAAGATTTTGGTTTGAAACATTCTTCAACCTTTGCAGGGAACTCTCTGGCCTGCCGGGTCGGCCTGAAGGTATTGGAAATGCTTACCGGGGATCAAAAAGCCCTGATCAGGGGAGTAAAGGCCAAAGGTGAGCTGCTCAAAGCCGGCCTTCTGGAATTACAGAAAAAACATCCCAGCCAGATCAAAGCTGTGCGTGGACGAGGACTGATGCTGGGTTTGGAATTTAACATGGAACGCGATCATTTTCCGGGCAGCCTTTTAGGGGTTATGGCCGAGCAGGAACTGCTTACCCCGGCGATTTCTTCATACCTGCTCAACGTGGAAAAGATCCGTGTTGCCCCTACCCTTAACGGCAATGCCGTCATCCGTATAGAACCGCCTTTAACTATCAGCGAAGAACAATGCCGGGAAGCACTTAAAGGGATAGAGTCAATGCTTGATGTCCTCGCCCAGGGCAGCACGGCCCGCTTTCTTTCATTCCTGGTCAGACCACAAAATGTAAATACATATCCTCCCTATACCCCCTACATTGCGGAAAAGATTGTGCCGAGCGGAAAACCGGAAGAAGGGCGTTTCGCCTTCCTGATTCATGCGCTTGATTTAAAAAGCTATCATCAGTTTGATAACAGCCTCCTTGCTTTCAGTGAAGATGAACTGGCCGAGCTGACCGGTAAGTTTAATGATCTGATTGAACCTTTTGTTGCCGGTCGGACAATCATTAATTCAGCTGCCGGCCGGACTGCCTATGGCGAATTCATTGCCCTGCCCCGGACAACTGATGAATTTGTGCAGATGCCGCGCAGCCAGGCCCTAACCGAACTGAAGGCAGCTGTTGCCATGGCCCGTGAGCGCGGTGCCCGCATCGTCGGCCTGGGAGCTTTTACAGCCGTAGCTTCGATGGGCGGGCTTTACCTGAAGAACGAAAAAATACCGATTACTACCGGTAACAGCTACACCGTTGTTGCTGCCGTTGATGCCGTTAACACCGCTACCGAAAAACTGCAGATCGACCGTGCAGGGACAGTCGCTGCTATAGTTGGTGCAGCCGGTTCAATCGGTCGCGGCATTTCATTGTTGTTATCGGAAACGGTCCCCAGGCTTATCCTGATCGGCAACCCGAATAATCAGACTTCAAGCGACAGGCTTCACCTCGTTGCCGCCGAAATTTACCGCTACCAGTCGGCACTGCTGCAGCAGGGACGAAAGCTTAAGCCCGGCAGTATGGGTCACCTGCTGACTGATTGTTCCGAACTGCCCGCACCTGATGCTCCGATGGATGATTTTGAAGCGTTTGTTGATGGAGAAGGAAACCGGAGAGGCCTGATCGAATTTTCCACCGACATTGATACAGTCCTGGCCCGGGCGGATATCGTAATCAGCGCTACCAGTGCCACAGAAAAAGTAATACATGCCGGTAATTTAAAAAAAGGCGCCATCGTTTGTGACATTTCACGGCCGGCCAATGTCAGTGAAGATGTTGATGCCGCCCGGCCTGACGTTTTGGTTATTGACGGTGGGGTTATTGAAATACCCGGCCTACCCTCGCTGGGCTGGGATTTTGGATTTGAAGAAGGGCTCGCCTATGCCTGCATGGCTGAAACGATGATGCTTGCCCTAGAGCAACGTTATAAGCATTACAGCCTTGGTTCATCCGGTGTTAACCTCGAAACTATTCTGCAGACCAGGTACTGGGCTGTCGAACATGGTTTCAAGCTGGCAAATTTCCGCAGCTTTAACCGACCCTTAAGTGAAGAAAGCTGGCAAAAACTGGTCCAAACCCGCAGGGAACTGGTCGCGCGCTAAAAATTATGTTAGAATAATCAGGTCTTGAAATTGTGAAACAGATCTGGAAAGGGTGGTTCTATTGGAGCAGAAAGCCGGTGGGGAAAAACAGGTGCAGGACAAGGAATTTGTTAAAGAAATAACCCCAAAAGAAGTCGATTATTCACAGTGGTACATTGATGTTATCCTTAAAACAAAAATGATGGATTATGCCCCGATTAAAGGCTTTATGGCTATCCGCCCCTCAGGATATGCTATCTGGGAAAAAATACAGGAGTTATTGGACCGGCGTTTCAAGGAAACCGGTCACCAGAATGCTTATTTTCCACTTTTTATTCCCCAAAGTTTGCTCCAAAAGGAAGCTGAACACGTTGAAGGGTTTGCGCCTGAAGTTGCCTGGGTGACCAAGGGTGGCAGTGAAGTCCTGGCCGAACCGCTGCTGGTCCGCCCGACTTCAGAGGCGATCATCTGCGATTTTTATTCGCGTTGGGTTCAATCATGGCGCGATTTACCGATCCTGATCAACCAGTGGTGCAATGTTGTTCGCTGGGAGAAATCAACCAAACCTTTCCTGCGCACTTCTGAATTCTTATGGCAGGAGGGTCATACCTGCCATCGTACCGAAGAGGAAGCAGAGGAAGAGACCCTGAAAATGCTTGAGGTTTACCGTGAATTTTTAGAAACAGAAATGGCTATACCGGCTGTAGCCGGGCGTAAATCTGAACGTGAAAAATTTGCCGGCGCTTTGCGCACCTACTCCGTAGAAGCTTTGATGAGTGATGGCCGGGCCCTGCAGGCCGGCACTTCTCATAACCTTGGTCAGCATTTTGCCCGGGTTTTCGATATAACTTTCCTGGATCAGGATGATCAATTAAAATATGTCTGGCAGACCTCCTGGGGACTTTCAACCAGGGTGATCGGGGCCTTGATCATGGTTCACGGTGATGATCGTGGTTTAGTTTTGCCGCCCAGAATGGCACCAATCCAGGTAGTGATCGTTCCCATCCTGACCAAGAAGGACAAGGATCGGGTTTTAAAGGAGGTTCAGGAACTGGCCGGAGAATTGAAGACAGATTTGCGCATTAAACTTGATGATCGCGAAGAATATTCGCCCGGTTGGAAATTTAACGATTGGGAAATGAGGGGCATACCGGTCCGTATAGAAGTTGGTCCGCGTGATTTGGATAAGGGCCAGGTTGTGCTTGTCCGCCGGGATACCGGTGAAAAAGAATTTGTTTCAAGGGAGGCACTACCTGCTCGCCTGCCGCAGTTGCTCGAGCAGATTCAGAATGATATGCTCGAACGGGCCCTCCAATTCCGTGAAGAGAATACCCGCAGCTGTTCTGATTACATGGAGTTTAAAAAAATAATCGAAGAAGACCGCGGTTTTATTGTCTCTTCCTGGTGCGGTAATGCCGCCTGCGAAGAAAAGGTGAAAAATGACACCAAAGCGACGATTCGCTGCCTGCCTTTTGACTTGAAACCGGGAAGTGACAAGTGTATCGCCTGTGGCGAAAAAGCTTCTGAAGCAGCCTTCTTTGCCCGCGCTTACTAACAAAGTACCCGGCTTACAAATATTTTTTCCTTTATTGACGACAGGGGCAAGCCGTCGCTCTCTGATCGCTCGCTTCAGCTTTGCTTCGTGTGAGTCATAGTTTGAATGTATTTCGGCACTCGCTATTTCAGGCTGCGCCAACAACTCGCTCGCCCAAAACCGACTTGCCCCGGCTGCCGAATACGCAGAATAATAGTAGAACGGATTTTGTTGACAGGACGCTATAATAGCACAGGGGGTTTGGGAGTGAATAAAAAAGAGCTTCGCCGGAAGATAATTGAGCTGCGCGATCAATTGTCCCCTGAAGATATTAAGGAAAAAAGCAGCCGCATAGCTGAAAACCTTTTCAGGCTGCCTGCTTACCGGGAAGCGAAAACGGTGATGTTTTTTATCTCTTTCGGCAGTGAAGTTGCTACCAGGATGATGGTTGAAGAGACAATTCGCAGGGGTAAAATTGCCCTTGCTCCTAAAGCTTTAACGAAAACCCGCGATCTGATTCCATCGCAGATTATTGACTGGGATCAGGATTTAGCCCCGGGAGCCTACAATATTCCGGAGCCGCGCGAAGATAAACTCAGGCCTTTTGCTCCCGAGGTAATCGATCTCCTGCTCGTTCCCGGTGTCGCGTTCGACCAAAAAGGAAACCGCCTCGGCTATGGGGGCGGCTACTATGATCGTTTTTTCTCCCTATTAAAACCTGAAACAGCGCTGGTTGCCCTTGTTTTTGATTTACAAATTCAACCTGAAATTCCTGTTGACAAATGGGATCGCCGGGTTGACTGCATCATAACCGACGAAAGAGTTATTAACCCCAAATAGAACATGTAACCTGCTTTATTTCTGCTTTATTTGTTTTTTGACTTTACTCCGGGCTTAAAAAAACCATAAAAAAGCATGTCAATGATCGTGTTTGCAATATGCTCAAGATCTGTCTCATTTTCATCAACTACTTCCCAGATAAAACGATCTACCAGTAATATATAAGCTTTGGCCCCGACCTTGATATCAAACGGTTTAGCCAAACCTTTTTCCTGGGAGTAGGTGAATGAATGGGCTGAGCTCTTGATGAATTGTTCTTTTACACTGTGCCAGTGTTCGGCTATCGATGGTGATTGGCCGAGCGCTTCCTGGTACACTTTCATAATCTGGCGGTGTTGTTCCGAAAGGCGGAAAGATGTCAAAACCAGTTCGTAATAGGCGCCACGTGCCTCTTCAAGCGTACCGGGGGCAAATGGAACATCGAGGAGGTTGTAGAACTCATCAAGGACGTTATCGACAACCTTGTTCAGAATATCATCTTTACCTTTGAAATGACTGTAGACAGTGCCATAGCCTACTTTTGCCTGCTGGCTAATCTTGGCAATCGTGGTTTTAGAGTATCCTTCCTTGAGGAAAACTTCCAGTGCAGTGTCCAGAATCAGTTTGCGGGTAATACGGCTGCGCAGGTAACGGCGGGGCCTTCTTGGAGCATCTTTTTCCACAGAGAGATAACCTCCTTAATCTTATCTTATAAATAAAAGATCATGCGACATTATATCATTTTATTAAAATATTTACAAAGCTTAATTTTAAAGCTAAAACGTTTTAATAAGCAGAAAAAAGCTCCTTTTGCATTTCAGTAACTGATTTAGTAATATTAAAAGGCAGGAGCCATGGTTCAGGCCATCTGGACAGGAGCCAGAACAAGAATAATAAAGAATAGAGAAAAGAACTCTTGGGAGCGTTTAAATGGGGATATTTGCGATTGGTGATTTGCATCTTTCTCATGGCCAGGAAAAACCGATGGATATCTTCGGCGGGGAATGGGTAAATCATATTGAAAAAATCCGGCACAATTGGGATCTGGTTGTCGATAAAGACGATTTGGTAATAGTTGCCGGTGATATATCCTGGGCCATGCAAATCACGGAGGCGATGCCCGATTTGCACTGGTTGGCCGGATTGAAAGGCACGAAACTTTTAATCAGGGGCAATCATGATTACTGGTGGTCTTCAATTGGCCGGGTGCGGGCACAGCTTCCCCGGTCCATTTATGCCCTGCAGAACGATCACTTTGTATGGAATGGTCAGGTTATCTGCGGCACCAGGGGTTGGCTATGTCCCGGAGAAGAAGGTTTCGATAACGAACATGATCAAAAGATTTATTTACGGGAAGCCCGGCGTCTTCAACTTTCTTTGGATAGCGCAGCCGGGGAAACATCCTCTGAAATAATCGTTGCCCTTCACTTCCCACCCTTTAACAGAAAAGGGCAATCGAGTGCTTTTACCACACTCCTTGAACAGTTTCGGGTTAGAATTTGTATATTCGGCCATATTCATGATAGCGGCAGGGATTATATTTTCCAGGGTGAGAAAAACGGTGTTGAATACCGCTTTGTTGCTGCCGACGGGATCGATTTTACCCCTCTTGAGTTGGTTTAATCTTTTTAAGATCGTGGCAGGATTGCTGCTAAAAAAAGAGTATTAAAAGACAGGAGTATCGATTCAGAAATCAGTATTCAGGGAAAAAGCTGGTTATGCTCTCCGGATATTTTCCGGTTCACCGGACTTTCATCCCCTGATTTCTGTATTTAAATTGGGAGGTTGGTAGATTGAGCGCAGAAGCTGAAGCTATAGCAGCAGAACAGGAAATTGATTTGAGTCCGGTTGATGTAATTGTCAAACCCTATCTCGGTAAGAAAGAAATGATTATACCGGTCTTGCAAAAAGTACAGGAACATTATGGCTATCTGCCCCGCCCGGCTATGGAACAGGTTTCCCGTCGGATGCTAATTCCAATGAGCCGCCTCTATGGAGTGGCCACTTTTTATGCCCAGTTCAAAATGAGACCAAGGGGTCGTTATATTATCAGGGTTTGCAAGGGTACAGCCTGTCATATTCAGGGCAGTCCGAAAATTGCCGAACGGATTGAAGAAAACCTTGGTATTCAGAGCGGGGAGACAACTTCTGATTTGCGCTTTACCCTTGAGGAAGTTGCCTGTATCGGAGCCTGTGCTTTAGCTCCGGTGATCATGATTAATGATAATCCGCATGGTCGGCTGACCCCGGACAAAATTAAGGATATTTTAAACAACTATGAATAAGAGCAGGAGGTGGCCTGATGGAAAGGTTTATCGATCACTGCTGTAAAGAATGTACCCATGCCAGTGATACTCCCTGTAAGGACTTCGTCAGGTGCTGCGTGGAAGGGCCTGTTTGTCATGATGATCCGGCCTGTTCCGCCAAAAGGAAGGCGATTATCGAAAAGGTAGCCCTGAATGAACAATTTGTTATATGTTAGAGCGAAAGCAATTTTTCAATAGCGATAAGAAAGCGTTGACTTGTAATAACCGTCGTTTTAAAAGGGAGGTAATAAGGTTTTGTATGAAAAGCATTTGATGATCTGCGGGGCTACAGGATGCCTCTCGTCAGGATCACAGGCGGTCGAGCAGGCGTTGATTGAAGAAATGGAAAAGCGGGGCATCAAAGATCAATACCGCCTGGTTATGGGCGGCTGCCCCGGGTTTTGTGAAGTAGGACCGATCATTGTGATCTATCCGGATGAGGTTTTTTACTGCCGTCTGAAGCCCGGGGATATGGCTGAGCTTGTTGAAAAACATTTGGTTGGCGGTGAACTGGTTGAACGGCTCCTTTATAAAGGTCCGGACGTTGACGTGCCGTCCCGATTTTACGACACAATACCTTTCTATGCCAAGCAGCAGTTCAATGTTTTACGTAACAGCGGTATTATCGACCCGGAAAGTATTGATGAATATATCATGCGCGGCGGTTACCGCGCTTTTACCCGCGCCCTGGGTATGGATCCGGCGGCTATCTGTGAGGAAGTCAAAAAGGCCGGTTTACGTGGTCGCGGTGGTGCTGGTTTTTCGACCGGTTTGAAATGGGAATTTACCAGAAAAGCTCCCGGTCTGAAAAAATATGTTGTTTGCAATGCCGATGAAGGTGACCCGGGGGCCTTCATGGACCGCAGCATTCTTGAAGGTGATCCCCATGCGATCCTTGAGGGCATGCTGATTTGCGGTCGGGCTATCGGTGCCGACGAAGGCTACATTTATTGTCGGGCTGAATATCCCCTGGCTATCAAAAGGTTGAAAATTGCCATCGAACAGGCAACGGAATACGGTATACTCGGAGAAAATATCCTCAGCTATGATTTCAATTTTAAAATCAATATAAAAGAAGGCGCCGGGGCTTTTGTCTGTGGGGAAGAAACGGCTCTTTTAGCTTCTATCGAGGGGAAAAGAGGTATGCCCCGGTCCCGGCCGCCATTTCCGGCACAATCCGGCCTCTTTGGTAAGCCGACCACGATCAATAATGTTGAAACTCTGGCTAATATCCCTTTAATTGTCAGGGAAGGCGGGGCTGCTGAATTTGCCCGGGTTGGCACTGAGGGCAGCAAGGGCACCAAGGTTTTTGCCCTGGCCGGAAAGATCCGTAATACCGGGCTTTGCGAAGTGCCGATGGGTATCACGATCAGGGAAATTATTTACGATGTCGGAGGCGGCATAAAGGGAGGACGGGCCTTTAAAGCTGTTCAGGCCGGCGGCCCATCCGGAGGTTGTATCCCGGCTGAACAGCTCGACCTGCCTATCGACTATGATTCACTGAACAAAGCCGGGGCAATTATGGGTTCAGGTGGTTTGGTTGTTATGGATGAGCGCACCTGTATGGTCGATCTGGCCCGCTACTTTTTAAGCTTTACCCAGAAAGAATCATGTGGCAAGTGTACACCCTGCCGTGAAGGTACCAAGCGCATGCTCGAGATTTTAAACCGGATTACAGAGGGATTTGGCATACCCGAAGATTTAGACACCCTTGACAGCCTGGCTTACAGTATCAAGGACAGTTCTTTATGCGGACTTGGCCAGACCTGCCCTAACCCGGTCTTAAGCACGATTCGCTATTTCCGTAATGAATATGAAGAACATATCAACGACAAATACTGCCGCGCCGGGGTCTGTAAAGCTCTTTTCACCTACAGGATTGACCGGGACAATTGTACCGGCTGTCGGGCCTGTGTAAAAGCCTGCCCTGTGGATGCCATCAAAGGTGAGAAAAAGGAACCGCATGAAATTAACCAGGAGCTTTGTACCCGCTGCGGCAGCTGCATCGAGAAATGCCGACAGGATTGTATCCTGATTACGCCTGTGGGGAGGGAAGCCGATGTCAGCAATTAATTTAATTATTGATGGAAGAGAGATCGCGGTAGCGCCAGGAACGACAATCCTGCAGGCAGCCCGGGAGTTGGGTATTGATATCCCAACCTTTTGCTACGATCCGGAGCTGGCTCCTAACGGGGCCTGCCGGATCTGTGTGGTTGAAGTTGAAAATGCACGGGCACTGGTTGCTTCGTGTGTTACCCCGGCTGGGCCGGAAATGGTTGTCCATACTGAATCAGAAAGGGTCGTCAGCGCCAGAAAGGCGATCCTGAGCCTGCTGGTGGCAAATCATCCCCTGGTTTGCATAACCTGTGAAAAGACCGGAGAATGTAAACTGCAGGATTACTGTTACCGTTATGGCGTTGCCGACAGCGAATACAGCGGTGAAGTAAAAGAACTTCCCCTTGATGCCAGCAACGCATTTTTTGTCCGCGACATGAACAAGTGCATCCTTTGCGGTATCTGTGTCGGTAAATGCCAGGAAGTGGTCGGAGCGGGAGCAATAGACTTTACCAGGCGTGGTTTTGTATCAAACATTGGTCCCGCTTTTGAAGATTCGATTGAAGAATCGACCTGTGTTTTCTGTGGTCTCTGCATAGATAACTGTCCGGTGGGTGCGCTTACCCCCAAATTCAGTATTGGGCAGGGGCGTCCCTGGGAGGTTGAAGAGGTCAGGGCTGTTTGCCCGTATTGCAGTATCGGCTGTAACATCAAACTCCAGGTTAAAGGAAATAATCTAATCGGTGTGAATCCCGTTAAAGAAAGCCCGGTTAACAGGGGACATCTCTGTGCCCGGGGCAAATTCGGTTGGGATTACCTGAATAACGGCGACCGCATTACGTCACCGCTGGTCAAGTCGGACGGTGTTTTTGTCAAGGTGAGTTGGGAAGAAGCCCTCGGTTTTATAGTTGATAATCTTGAGAGAATAAAATCCCGTTATGGAGCCGACGCTTTGATGGGGCTCTGTTCGCCCAAAGCAAGTAATGAAGAAGCTTACCTGTTACAGAAGCTGATCCGATCTCTCGGATCGAATAATATTGACAGTTATACCCGGCAGTGCCATGCCCCGGCAATAGAAGGCCTGATGCAGGCTTTTGGCAGTGCGGCAATGACCAACAGCATAGAAGAACTGGCCAATACGGGGGCTGTCTTTGTTATCGGGGCAAATCTCGCCGAGAGCCATCCGGTTTTAAACTACAGGGTGCGTGAAGCAGCCAGCCGTAACGGGGCCCGGTTGATCGTTGCCCATGGTGAGCCAATCGATTTGATGAATATCGCCCACCATACCCTGATCCTAAACCCGAACAGCTATTTAGCCCTGGTAAATGCCCTGGCCCGGATCATTATCGAAGAAGGATTGGCTGACCAGGCTTTTATTAATAAACGCGCGGAAGGTTTCGAGCCTTTTAAGAAGGCTTTAAGCGATATTAATATCCAAAATGTGGCTGACCTTACCGGTATTACGGAAGAAGAACTGCGGGCTGTAGCCCGTGCTTATGCAACAGCAGAAAGAGCGGCCATTATATCTGCTGTAGATTTAAGGGAGGATGATGCCGGGCACAAGCTGGTTTTAGCCCTGGCCAACCTGGCTTTGCTGACCGGGAACCTGGGTAAAGAATCTGCCGGCCTTTATCTCCCTTATGGTGAAAACAACTTCCAGGGTATTGCTGACATGGGAGCCCTGCCCGGTTTTCTTTCCGGTTACCAATCGGTTAATGAAAAAAGAATACGTGATAAATTTGCCCAGGCCTGGGGTCTGGTTATAAATGAAATTCCCGGTAAGGCAGCAATGAATATTTTCAGAAATGGTAAAAATTCAGCGATCAAAGCGATCTATGTCCTTGGCGAAAATCCAATAATATGCAGCGGAAAGCGCCCGGAAACGGCAGCTTTGCTGACCAATCTTGATTTCCTTGTTGTCCAGGATATATTCATGACTGAAACAGCTTCTCTTGCCGATGTTGTTTTACCTGCCGCCGCTTTTGCTGAGCAAACCGGTACTTATACTAATACTGAGCGGCGGGTACAGCTGAGCCAGGCGGCCGTGGAACCTCCCGGGGAAGCTTATTCCGGCTGGGCTATTCTGGCTGAATTGGCCGGATGGCTCGGCTTTGAGTGGAACTATAATGGTCCTGAAGATGTTTTTACCGAAATTGCCTCATTGACTCCTCAATATGCCGGGATTACTTATCAACGTTTGATGCAGGAGGGCCTGCAGTGGCCCTGCTCTTCAGGTGACCATCCGGGAACCAAATTTCTCTATGAAGGGCGTTTTAGCCGGGGGCTGGGTCTTTTTTCTGTCGTTTCCGATCTGCCTTCAGCAAAAACAGCTGAAGGTAAACTGCCTGTGTGCGGATCTGCGGGAGATCAATGCTGCCAGTGCCAGAGTGAGAACATGAGCAGGCGCTCGGTAATCAGTATCCTCAAGAAATAGCCGTGGTTGAGCCAGAGGCCGGATCGCGGTTAGTGGCAGGAACAGTTATTTCATTTAGCGGGAGATCTTAATTGGAATTCAAACGCGCTGTAAGTAAAAAAATTATCAGGCTGCGTCAGGGTGAAAAAGGAACAACAGATGATCTGGTTGTTGTCGAAGCGCCCGTAACCATCTACCTGAATGGCAGTGAACTGGTTACCCTGCTCTGCACTCCGGAGAAGATCGATTGTCTCGCCCTGGGCTTTCTGCGTTCAGAAGGGCTGCTTAACTCAATTGATGAAGTGGCTTCGATAAGGGTAAAGGAAGAAGAAGGGCTGGTTGAAGTTGATCTGAAGAGCAATACCGATCTTGCTGAAAAGCTCTACGGTAAGCGGACCATAACTTCAGGCTGCGGCAAAGGGACAGTTTTCTTTAATGTCCTCGATTCGCTGCGCAGCAGCCCCCTGGAAGGGAATCTCAAGATCAGCGCAGAAAATATATCAGCATTAATGGAGTCATTGCAGGAAAAAGCTGTGTTGTTCAAGTCAACTGGTGGTGTGCACAGCGCCGCCCTGGCCGACTCCGGGCAGATTTTATTTTTTTTTGAAGATATTGGCCGTCATAATGCTATTGATAAAATTATCGGTGAATCACTTTTAGCCGGTATAAATACAGAAGATAAAATTATTGTATCAAGCGGCCGTCTAAGCTCGGAAATCCTGTTAAAAGCTGTTAAACTTAAGATTCAGCTGCTTATTTCCCGGGCGGCCCCCACATCTTTGAGTATCGAACTGGCCGAAAGCTTAAATATAACTCTGGCCGGATTTGTCAGGGGGAAAAGAATTAATATTTACAGCCATAGTTGGAGAATTGAAACGCGCTAAAGCGGGGGAGCATCATTTTTTTCTGCCGTTATCGGCGGGGTTTGCTGTAATAATTTTTCGCAGGGCTTTTTTGTCAGCGATCAGTTTTTCGTCCAGATGCATTTTTTTGGCGTAAACATTAACTTCATCAAGGTAAAAACCGGTTTGGTACTCAATCTCATCCTTCACAGACTGCTGAATTTCAAGCAACATAAGATCAATCTTCATGCCCGGTATTTGCAATAGATCGACCGCCAGATCGATATTCAAGAGAACCCTGCTGCTGCCATTTTCAAGTTCAATATCAATTACCTTATGGACACCGGGAATACCGGAAACAATAAATTCGACCAGGTCAATAATAACGTGTTCGGCAATGAAAAATGAGCCTAATGTGCTGAAGTTGGGACGAATAACCGAACGTTCCACCGGGGAACCGGCTGTCTGGTAGGTCGGAAAACTGAAAAAAGAACGCAGCGGGTCGATAATATAACCGGGAAACTCTTTTTTAATGGCAAAAGTGGGCAGGGGGATTACATGACGGTTTTCTTTTGCCCGTAAGGTCAGGGCTGTCTGAATGGCTTCAGGTTCACTTATTTCCTCGATATCATAATAATAAGCAGGCATTGGCAAATCGAGATTTTTTGCAATAACGTCTGCCATACGTTTTGAAGTGCTCAAAATCATGAGACGCCCCGGTTTTATTTCCGCCAGCTTAGCTTTTACCTGTTCAGCTTGTTCAGGATCTTTATAGAGAGCTCTTTTAATCGCGCCGAAGCGGGTATTTTCCCTTTTTGCCGAGCGTCCGGCCAGGATCATATTCCCTTTTATCAGCAGGCCATCGTCAATAATATATTCAATATTGTACTGCTTTGCCAGTACAGGTGCTTGGTGACTTTTACCTGTACCGCTGTGACCGATCAAGGCGTATACTTCCATTAAATCACTTCCATACCTATTTATTTCCGATACTTGCGCCCGGCTGCAAAACTGTTCTATTATTATAGCATAAAAAAAACTGCCGGCAGGCAGGAGGAAAAACTAAAAATCGATGCTGTTCTGGACCATAAGGAACAGAGCAGAAAAAGGCAGGAGTTTTTGTCGTGATTATCATTACTTCACCACCCGAAAAATTTTCCGGCAATCTGGATCTTCCCGGTGATAAATCTATTACTCACCGGGCATTGATGCTCGGGGCGCTTGCACATGGAACAACCGAGGTTAGAGGTTATTTAGATGCCGAGGACTGCCGTTCGACCATTACCTGCCTGCAATCGCTGGGAGTTAATATTTTAATTAGGAGAGACAGGCTCTTCATAGAAGGACGGAAGATGAAGCTAAATGAACCGGCAGGTTTTTTAAATGCCGGAAATTCCGGCACAACAGCCAGACTTTTACTCGGTATCCTGGCCGGCCAATCTTTTTGCACCGGTATTACAGGCGATCTATCCTTAAAGCGGCGCCCGATGAAACGGGTTGTTGATCCACTTTGCCTGATGGGCGCATCTTTTGATAACGAAGGAGATCGGGATCACCTGCCGCTGACAATATGCGGCGGCACCTTAAAACCGATTAACTATAAAACTCCAAAAGCGAGCGCCCAGGTTAAATCTGCAATATTGCTAGCCGCGCTTTTTGCCGAAGGAATTACTACAGTCGAAGAACCGTATAAAAGCCGTAATCATACTGAATTAATGCTGGATCATTTTGGAGCAAAAGTTCAGGCCGATAGCTGCCGGGTAGCTCTTCAGGGCCGTCCTTCTTTAAAGGGAAGCCGGATCAGGGTGCCCGGCGATATTTCAGCTGCCGCCTTTTTCATGGTTGCTGCGGCAATAATTCCCGGATCAGAAGTTCTTCTGAAAAATGTAGGGGTGAACCCCACCAGAAGCGGTATTGTCGATGTACTGCGCAGCATGGGCGCTGAGATCGAGATACAGCAGGAGAGTTTATCGGGAAAAGAACCGGTTGCCGATATACTGATCAGGGGAGGAGCCGTTTTAAAAGGCGTCAAAATTGGCGGGGAAATGATTCCCAGGGTTATTGACGAGATACCGGTTTTGGCAGTAGCAGCGGCTTTGGCTGAAGGAAAAACTATAATCTCTGACGCTGCCGAACTAAGGGTTAAAGAATCAGACCGCCTTTCTGCCCTTGCCGGGCAGTTGACCAGGCTGGGAGCGGTGATAACGGAAACAGAAGACGGTATGATCATCGATGGCGGAGCTAAACTGCACGGATCGGATGTGGATAGCTGCGGAGATCACCGCATAGCCATGGCCCTGGCAGTTGCCGGCCTGGCCGCTGACGGTGAAACGGCAGTTCATGGAGCAGAAGTGATAAAGGTCTCTTTTCCCGGTTTTATGCAGGCCATGAGATCATTGATCCAAAAATAACCGGTCAAATTGACGCTATAGGTGTCTTATGTTAATATATGGTTGTTGTTTCCAATAATTCCGGGAAGAAGTCAAATACAGCGCCGCTGGTTAGGAGAAGGCAGATGCCCTTACCTGTTTGTTCCTTTGAATATTATAAGAAAACCCATTCATTGCCAAATTTAATTGATTACCGGGTGGAACGAAAACAGGTTCAAACAATCGTCGAAGAGGTCCGCCAAAATGGCGACGCAGCCCTGATTAAATATACCCGCGAATTTGACCGGGCTGAATTGCAAAACCTGAAAGTAACCGATGAAGAAATTTCAGCAGCAACCGGGACAGTCCATCCGGATCTAATCGAAGCTATTACTGGAGCTAAAGAAAATATTGAACGATTTCACCGCCAACAGGTAGAAAATGACTGGTGGGAAAACGGGCCGGGCTGGCTGGCCGGGCAGCGCATCATGCCGCTTGATAAAGTCGGAGTCTATATACCCGGAGGAACAGCGGCTTATCCTTCGTCGGTACTGATGACTGTTATTCCAGCCCGGATTGCCGGTGTGAAGGAGATCTATATCTGCAGCCCTCCGGATAGCACTGGCTCGATTAATCCATTAACCCTGGCAGCGGCTCAGAAAGTCGGGGTAACCGCTTTTTTTAAAGTCGGCGGAGCCCAGGCGATTGCCGCCCTGGCTTATGGAACGGAAACTATCCCGCCTGTACAGAAAATAGTCGGTCCGGGCAATATTTTTGTAACCCTGGCTAAAAAGGAAGTCTTTGGGCAGGTCGGTATCGATATGCTGGCCGGGCCAAGTGAGATTGTCATCGTGGCCGATGATCATGCCTGCCCATCATATATTGCCGCAGATATGCTCTCACAGGCTGAGCATGATGTCCTGTCGCGCCCGATTCTGATCACGGCCTCTGAAGAGCTGGCTTACCGGGTTGTTGATCATCTGAAAGAGCAGCTGACGACTTTACCGCGGAAACTTATAGCCGAGCTTTCCCTGGAACAGCAGGGGGCTATAATCCTGGTATCATCTCTGGAAGAATCTTGGCCGGTAGTTAATGAACTGGCCCCCGAACACCTGGAATTACATCTTGAGGAAGCCTGGCGCCACCTTGATAAAATTACCGGCGCCGGGGCTGTCTTTGTTGGTCCATACTCCCCTGAATCTCTCGGAGATTATTGGGCAGGATCAAATCATGTTTTGCCAACCGGAACGGCAGCCCGTTATGCTTCTGCTCTGGGAGTGGCAGATTTTACTAAAAGATCACAGGTTATCTGTTATACTGCCGACGCCTTAGAAAAAGCGGCGCCGCAAATAGCTGCACTGGCTCGGGCAGAAGGCCTTGAGGCTCACGCCCGCTCTGTGCTAGTGAGGAGGCAAAAAAATGAACCGAAGGGCTAAAATTGAACGCAATACCACGGAAACAGTTGTCTCGTTAGATCTGAATTTGGATGGCAGCGGCCTCACCGATTTGAATATTGGACTTCCATTTATGGAACATATGCTTGCCCTGTGGTGCCGGCACGGGTTTTTTGACCTGATTATCAAGGCAAAAGGTGACCTCGAGGTTGATCCTCATCACCTGGTTGAAGATATCGGTTTATGCCTCGGCCGGGCCTGGAATGAAGCGTTGGGTGACAAAAAAGGGATCAGGCGCTATGGATTAAGCGCAGTTCCCATGGACGAGGCTCTGGTAACAGCTGTTGCTGATTTGTCTGGAAGGCCCTGGCTGTATTACCAGCTTACCTTATCTCCGGGCATGATCGGAGTTTTGGACCCGGATTTGTTTAAAGAATTCTGGCAGGCTTTCATTAATGAAGGGCGTTTTAACCTGCACCTGATTATGAATCATGGATCAAATAAACACCATATTATTGAAGCATCCTTCAAAGCTGCCGCCCGGGCTATGAACGAAGCATCATCTTACCTGGATGGATTTACAGGAGTTCTCTCGACCAAGGGCCAACTGGATTGAGGTGAATGGTTTTGCTGGTTATCCCGGCCATAGATTTAAGACAGGGAAGGTGTGTTCGACTTTACCAGGGCGATCCGGAGAGGGAGACTGTATACGGGGAAAATCCGGTAGAGGTTGCCTGCCAGTGGGAAATGCTTGGAGCACAAATGCTTCACCTGGTTGACCTTGACGGAGCTTTTACCGGTATCTCAAGCAATGCGAAAGTTGTTAGCGCTATCGGTGAGTCAGTCCGGATTCCCTTGCAGCTGGGTGGAGGGGTAAGAACCAGGGAAGCTGTCGAAAAAGCTATTTCAGCAGGAGTTTCAAGAGTTATTCTGGGAACGATTGCTATCGAGCAACCACAGCTGGCTCGCCGGTTGGTCGAAGACTATGGTGAAAATATCTTAATTGGCATTGATGCCCGAAATGGAAAGATTGCCGTTAAAGGCTGGAGAGAGTCTTCTGCAGTTCAGGTGGTTGAGCTGGCTGTCCGTATGGAGCAGTGGGGAGTAAAAGAGATTATCTACACCGATATACAAAGAGATGGCACTTTACAGGGCCCAGACCTGTCCGGCCTGGAGGATATTTTAGAAAACACTACTCTGCAGGTAATCATGTCAGGCGGCATATCATCGACAGATGATCTCCGGGCGCTTAAACCTTATAGCAGCAGAGTTAAAGGAGTCATTATTGGAAAGGCGCTTTATGTCAATCAGTTAACCCTGCAGGACGCCATGGCGGTTTTTGCATAAAGGCAGAAGTCGGATAGCCGGGATTTAAAGGATAGAACTATCCTGAAAATGCATATTACCATTTTCACCCATCAGATGGTGAAGCTGTAGCTTCATGAATCCTAATATAAAAGAATTTGCTTGGAGGGTATGATTTGGGGAATTTTAAAGAAGAAATGGAGCTGAAGCCACTCGAAACGGGGCAGCTTAAATATGACCAAAACGGTCTGGTTCCGGCTGTTATTCAGGATTACAGAAATAACGCCGTCTTAATGGTTGGTTATATGAATGACCAGGCTGTCAGGCGCACCATTGACAGTGGGATTGTTTGTTTTTGGAGCCGCAGCCGTCAGGAATACTGGGTTAAAGGAGAAACTTCCGGCAATTTCTTTAATGTAAAAGCAATTTATGCCGATTGTGATGCTGATACACTGCTGATCAAAGTTATCCCACTTGGTTCCGGGGTAGCCTGTCACACCGGTCGCTACTCCTGTTTCTATAATACTTTGGCCGGCTTTAAACAGGAGGAGCATAGCAATGGTTGATTATCATGTGCATACCTTTCGCTGCTGCCACGCCACAGGGACCCTTGAAGAATACCTTGCCGAAGCAGAAGAAAAGCAGCTCGGGGAAATAGGTTTTGCCGACCATTTTCCCTTAGGCCTTCTTGGTTATAGCCCGCGAGTCCAGGTAACAATGCATCCTGAAGAACTGGTCGATTACATTAATCAGTTAGAAGACCTGAAAAAGAAATCTAACAAGGTCATTGTGAAGTCAGGTATTGAGGTGGATTACCTGCCCGGCACTGAAGAAAAACTGAGCAGTCTTCTTGAACAGTATAGCTTTGATTACGTTATCGGCTCAATTCATTTTCTTAAAGATTGGGATTTTACTCATCCTATTTATGCCGATGATTATAAAAACAGGGATCTCAGTGAGCTGTACCGCAGTTATTTTGAACTGGTCTGGGATCTTTGCCAGAGCGGTCTTTTTGATATTGTAGGCCATATCGATGTCGTAAAAAAATTTGGTTACCGTCCCACCGATAATTTGGAACCGTACTGGATTAAGACTGCAAGGTTGCTCAGGGAAACAGACACCTGCCTTGAACTAAACACCGCCGGCCGGGACGCTCCGGTTGGAGAATTTTATCCGGGTCGGCAATTTCTCGAAATATGCTTTTCTGAAGGGGCAGCGATAACAATGGGCTCTGATGCTCACAGCTCCCAGCAGGTCGGTCGTTATTTTCCGGAAGCCCTGGAGCTGCTTAAAAGTGTAGGTTACCGGGAGTTAACGGTTTTCGAGAAGCGAATTAAGAGCACCATTCCTCTTTAAATTAATGGCTTTAGCAAACAGGAGGGAAATAAATGTCAGAGCTTTACTGTGACCGTATCGATACGCCAAAAGGCGTTTTTTTGATTCATTTCAGCAGCAAGGGGATCTACGAAATTTTTTTCCCCGGATCAAGGCCGAACCAGGATTATCCCATTCGGCAGCTTCCCTGGCCGCAGCTCGCCTCTGATCTGAACCGTTACCTTCAGGGTGAAACAGTCAGCTGGGCGCATTACCCTCTGGATTGCAGCGGTTATCGTCCCTTTACAGCGGCCTTGCTCGATGAAGTAAGAAGTATCCCTCACGGCCAGGTGTGTACCTACAGGGAAGCAGCGGAACGTGCCGGTTCTCCGCTGGCCTGGCGGGCGGCGGGTCAGGCCCTCAGCGCTAACCGTCATCCGATCATTGTTCCCTGTCATCGGGTGATCGGCAGCGGTGGCAAACTGGGCGGTTTCAGTGGTCCTACCGGTTGGAAAGAGATGCTCCTGGAGTTGGAAGGGGCAATACAGAAGTAAAATGTGAAAGTTTGAAAGTGGTAAATTT